>ENA-ORXT01005990-ORXT01005990.1-marine-metagenome-genome-assembly--contig:-NODE-5990-length-11577-cov-3.504609_pt1 | contig 11577 bp, 9 predicted proteins | sample MGYA00237868_ERZ511482 | MGnify/ENA metagenome assembly ERZ511482 | reverse complement strand
ACGCTGATACTTTTGTAATTTGTATATAATTTCTTGTCCAGGATCGGGAGCATATAAGCCATTTTCACCCTCTTCTACTCTGACACGGACAACCTCAGCATCTACATAGGTAACGATTCCGTGAGTACGAGAAACTACAACCATTCCTGAGTCACGGGCTGCTTGAGCTTCCAAACCAGTACCTACTAATGGGCGTTCTGGACGCAACAAGGGTACAGCCTGACGCTGCATGTTAGAACCCATTAGGGCGCGGTTAGCATCATCATGTTCTAGGAAGGGAATCAAGCTGGTTGCGACAGAAACAATTTGTACTGGGGAAATCGCGACATAATCTACCTCGTCAGGATTACAGGTGGAAAATTCTTGACGGTAGCGAATAGCAATAGTTTCACCCAAGATATAGCCGTCATCATCAGTAGCCACGTCTCCAGGGGCAACTCTCATATCATCTTCTTCATCCGCAGTCAGATAAACGACATCCTCTTGCTTTAATACCCGACCGTTATCTACACGATAGTAAGGCGTAGCGATAAAGCCATAGGGGTTAACGCGGGCATAGGTAGCCAAAGAACCAATCAAACCAGCGTTAGGGCCTTCAGGAGTTTCTACAGGACAAATCCGACCATACTGAGTAGGGTGAATGTCTCGTACTGCAAAACCAGCTCTTTCTCTAGTTAGACCACCAGGACCTAATGCCGAAAGACGACGCTTGTGAGTCAACTCTGCTAGAGGATTGGTCTGATCCATAAACTGAGATAGCTGAGACGAACCAAAGAATTCTTTGATGGCTGCTACTAAAGGTTTTGGGTTGACTAATGCTGCGGGAGTTAAGCTATTGGCTTCACTTACTGTCATTCGTTCGCGAATGATTCTCTCCAAGCGGTTTAAACCGACTCGGACTTGGTTTTGAAGCAGTTCTCCTACCGAACGTACTCGACGATTACCCAAGTGGTCAATATCATCGGTATTACCGCCGTCAAACTCTAGGTTGATTAGATAAGCTACTGCCGAAAGAATATCAGTAGTGGTTAATACTCTAGTGGTGTCGGGAACAGTAAGGCGAAGCTTTTTATTGATTTTGTAACGACCAACGCGACCTAGATCGTAGCGTTTGGAATCAAAGAAACGAGATTCCAATAACTGCTGTCCACCACTAACTGTAGGAGGTTCTCCTGGACGAAGCTTGCGGTAAAGTTCTAACAAAGCTTCTTCTTCGCTGGGATTTCCTTCTTTGTCTAAGGTTTTTTGGTAAAAATCAGGGTGGCGAATGCCATCCATAATTTCGTTATCGCTTAAACCGATCGCCTTAAGCAAGACTTGAGCTGAAAGTTTACGAGTCTTATCAATTCTGACCCAAACTAGACCATTTTTGTCAGTTTCAAACTTTAACCACGCGCCACGGTTGGGAATTAGAGAAGCGGAATAGGTACGACGACCGTTTTTATCGGTTTCTGCCTTGTAATATACCCCAGGCGAGCGCACAATTTGATTAACGATTACCCTTTCTGCACCATTAATAATAAAAGTACCACGGTCGGTCATCAAAGGAAGATCGCCGATAAACACTTCCATTTCTTTAATTTCGCCGCTTTCTTTATCGATTAAGCGAGTGGGAACATATACCTGCACGTTATAGGTACTGTCTCGGCGTTTTGACTCTTCCATCGAGTACTTTGGTTCTTTGAGCCGATATTTTTCTCCCATGAAATGCAGCTCGAATTTACCTGTGTAGTCGGTAATTGGAGAAAAACTGTTTAATTCCTCAATTAATCCTTCTTCTAGAAACCAACGAAAACTGGAACGTTGAATTTCAATTAAGTCTGGTAGCAAATTGTAGGTCAGATTATTCATGAAGATTCTGGTTGGTGCTGTTGTTGATTTGGGCGATGAGATTCGCTGAACTTGTTATGGGGTTAGTAAAATCATCTTATTGGCGGAAAGAAAAACTGATAAACCTTATTTTTTAAGCGCACTTTTTAGTTTATGATTGGCTTTTTAGTTGAATATTAAATAAGCGACAGGCATTGGCTGTAGTTTGCTGGGCAATTGTGGCTAAATCAGCCTGACGCAGTTCCGCTACTTGTTTAGCCACATGCAGCACATAGGATGGTTCGTTAGTTTTGCCTCGACGAGGAACAGGTGCGAGGAAAGGACAGTCAGTTTCAATTAGCAAGCGATCGCTGGGGACGATTTTGGCCGCAGCTTGGACTTGTTTCGCATTTTTGAAAGTAACAATGCCGCTGTAGCTAATATAAAATCCCAGATCCAAAAACCATTGGGTTTCCTCTTCATTTCCGCCCCAGCAGTGCATTACTCCTTTAACCTGTCCTTCTATAGCAAAAAAATCTGTCAGCACTTCCTTCAGTTTAGCTGCTGCATCTCGACAATGGATGATTACGGGTAAATCTAGCTTTTGGGCTATTTTTAACTGCTCTTTTAAGACTGAGACTTGCTCTTCTTGATTATCTGCCTTATAAAAGTCTAATCCTGTTTCTCCAATAGCCACCACTCGCCGATCCGAACTAGCTAGCTTTTCAATATCCCGTGCAGTGTCATTTTGCCACTGGTCTACATCTAAAGGATGTAAGCCAACCGCAAACGACAATTCAGGGAAACGATCCGCTAAGGATTGTATTCCCTGAAACTCTTTTGGTTCTACACAAGAATGGATTAAGTGAACTACACCAGCATCCTGCCAACGTTGTCTTAACGAGCTTAAATTCCCTTGAAAAACATCGAAATTGATGTGAACATGGGTATCTATTAACTGCATCTACTTGATGTATTGCCTATTATTTTATAAATGATAATCGCGGAGTGCCATATAAATCATTGAAATTATGGCTCTAAAAAGCTTTCTAGTTTAAGAAGCCGTTGCTGTCGCTTTTTTCAAAACTCTAGCAAGGCGAGCTTTCTTTCTCGCTCCGTTATTTCGATGAAGCACTTTACGCTTAACTGCTTTATCTATTTTGCTATAGGCTGCTGACATAGATTGCTTAACAGTTTCCATATTTTCAGGAGTGGGTTCGGCTGTGTATGTCTCTACCGCACCAAAATACTTTTTGGTCAAGGTTCTAAGTGCAGATTTGTAAGTCTTGTTACGCAGACGATTGCGTTCTGCTGTTCTGATACGTTTGATTGCCGATTTAGAGTTAGCCACAGTTGTTTAACAGAAATTTGCTTTGTAAGTAATTCTGGAAGTAAATATAGAATTGGATTTTACAGTCTATCAAGTACTTGAGAAGTGTGTCAAGCCCGTAAGTTTATATTTTTGGTATGGTGAGAGAAAATGACGAGATAATGCAGAACAAAATAAACAACCTAAACTCTGCGAGTAACTATGGTTTCACGTTAAGCTAAATTATAGATGAGTGTTTCACTGTAAAGAAAGATTTCTATTTATATTAGAGATAGGATAGCGAAAACTCACTATGATTATTAACAGATCAAAATGGACATGGGGATCTCGATGCTGCGAATAATTGATCGGCAAACAGAGGCACAAACAGAACTAAAGCGTATTGGCGATCGCAATAACGGTGAAGATATTCAACCAAAGGAAGCTGTCGTTCGAGAAATAATTACCGATATCAGAAAAAAAGGCGATCGCGCTCTATTAAAATATACTGAGAAGTTCGATCAGCAGATTTACACTGCTGACCAGCTGAAAGTTAGTGGTTCGGAGCTAGATGCAGCATACCAGCAAATATCAAAAGACCTTCTTCGTGCTATCCAGGTAGCTTGCCAAAAGATAGAAGCTTTTCATCGCCAAAGAGTCCCTAAATCCTGGGTACAGTTTGAAGAAGATGAAGTTGTACTCGGCAAACGCTATACTCCCGTAGACCGAGCAGGACTGTATGTTCCAGGAGGGAGAGCATCTTATCCCAGTACAGTGCTGATGAACGCTATTCCCGCCAAAGTAGCTCGAGTTCCTCATATTGTAATGGTTACTCCTCCTGGTCAGGATGGGAAAATAAACCCTGCGGTATTGGTAGCAGCCCAAGAAGCTGGAATTGAAGAAATATATCGGGTGGGGGGAGCGCAAGCGGTGGCGGCTTTAGCTTATGGTACAGAAACAATCCCCAAAGTCGACGTAATTACAGGCCCTGGGAACATCTATGTCACCCTAGCAAAGAAGATGGTCTATGGCACAGTTGGGATCGATTCTTTAGCTGGCCCGTCAGAAGTTTTGATTATTGCGGACGAGCAGGCGAATACTACTCATGTAGCAGCAGATTTGTTAGCCCAGGCAGAACACGACCCAATGGCAGCCGCAATTTTAATTACAACAAACAGCGATTTAGCGAAAAAAGTACAGCAAGAAGTTACCCAGCAACTGGCCAATCATCCTCGTAAAGTTTTGACCGAAAAAGCGATCGCTCACTATGGTCTAATTGTAGTCGTAAATTCATTATCCAAAGCAGCAGAATTATCTAATTTATTTGCACCAGAACATTTGGAATTAGAAATAGCCGAGCCTTGGGATCTGATTCCTCAGATTCGTCATGCAGGAGCAATCTTTATTGGGAACTCTACTCCAGAAGCGACAGGAGACTACTTAGCAGGACCTAATCATACTTTGCCTACCTCTGGGGCTGCGCGTTATGCTTCTGCTTTAGGAGTAGAGACATTTATGAAGCATTCTAGTTTGATTCAATATTCATCAACCGCTTTAAAGAAAATGTCTAGTACGATTCAAATTCTGGCTCAGGCTGAAGGATTACCCTCTCATGCTGACTCAGTTAAATTTCGGACAGAATAAAGAATCTAGTAGTAAAAAATGATCATAGAATAGTTCGACGCTTTAAGGCATATGGTCAGCTGGGTAGATAAAGCTGGGCAAGGTTGATAGTTCTTAATTTAATCGGCTTCAATTTTGGCTTAATTTATTTAACTATTACCGCACTCGCTAATCAACTATTATGTCTTTGATTATTTTTACTGGTTTGGATGGGATATTGCTGCCCTCTGATGATTATGATTGTAAACCCATAATTGAAGTAGTAAAAAAGCTGCAACAACAAAATATTCCTTTAATTCCAGTCACCAACAACACCCGCGCCGAAGTAGAAGAGTTATCCCAAAAGCTTGGTTTAAACAGCCCCTTTGTAGTCGAGCAAGGAAGCGGAATTTTTATTCCTCAAGATAATAGCCATTTCGCGACTGTAGAAAAAGAAACTGTAGATGATTATTATCTTCACCAGCTTGGCTGCACCTATACTGAGGCTAGGGCCGCTTTAAAAGCTGTACAGGAAGAGATTAGCAAGATTTTGCGGGGTTTTGGTGACCTGGATGAAAAAAATATTCAAGCCATGATGGGTGTATCGCCCGCAACAGCAAGACGAGCAAAGTCCAGAGAATTTAGCGAATACTTTTTAACTCCCAGTCGCTTAGAAATAGAAAAATTGCAGGAAGTAGCCCAAGAATATGGCTTTAAAATTATTTCCGAAGGCAAATTATCTTTGGTGGTAGGGGGCAAAGCCGACCGAGTCACAGCAGTAACCTGGCTAAAAGAAGATTATCAATCGACTAATTTAGATAAGGTAGTTACTGTTGGTCTGGGTAGTACAGAGTCAGATTTGCCAATGTTAGAAGCGGTAGACATATCAATTGTTGTGCCAACTGAATCGGGAATAGACCCTGTTTTTGCCGACAAAGACTGGCAAATTGCTAATGAGATAGGGTGTACTGGTTGGGTCAAGGCGATCGCCAAAATTCTTCAAGATAATATTGATTAAAAAATATTGATTGAAAAAGTATCTTTCATAATTCTCTAACAGAAAGTATTTACCTACTCTTGACTCCTCGTTGCTTATTTTCCCCCACAGCCGAAATAAATCTGTTATAATGCTAAATCGAGACGAATAAGGAGAGGTGGCTGAGCGGTTGAAAGCGGCTCCCTGCTAAGGAGTTATGGGGTGTAAACTTCATCGGGGGTTCGAATCCCCCCCTCTCCGTACAAAGTTAAAATCACTTAAGAAAAGAAAAATGTTTTCTTAAGTTCATATATACGGATAATCTTCAATATTTCGAGTACAATTCCAAGCTATTAAGCCTAGATCTAAAGTCAAGCTGGAATTGTAAATATGAAATATTTTAATTTAACTCGTCCTACTTCCAAATCAATGCTGCTCCTCGCTTGCTTGAGTGGTGGGATTTTGCTAACTTCTTGCCAAGGAGGAGATTCCACAGGAACCAGTGGTCAAAAAGAGGGTAATGGTCTCAAGTTAGGGACATTAGCTCCTACCACGGGAGATCTCTCTTCCATCGGACAAAATTGGCCTGCTGCGGTTCAATTGGCGGTTGATACTATTAACGAATGTGGTGGAGTCAACGAAGCTCAAGTTAGTCTTACCGTAGAAGATAGTCAAACCGATCCTAGCGCGGGCAGTAGTGCCATGACCAAACTTGCAGAAGTAGATAAAGTCGCAGGAGTTGTCGGTGCATTTGCTAGTAGTGTTTCAGGAGCAGCAGTAGATGTGGCAGTCCGAAACAATGTGATGATGGTTTCTCCTGGTAGTACTAGTCCTGTGTTTACGGAAAGGGCGCAAAATGGAGAATTGAACGGCTATTGGGCGCGCACCGCTCCACCAGATACCTATCAGTCAAAAGCTTTGGCAGCACTGGCACAAAAGCAAGGTTTTAAAAATGTCTCCACAGTCGCGATTAATAATGATTATGGCGTGGGATTTGAAAAGCAATTTATTGAAGCGTTTAAAAGCTCAGGCGGTAATATCGTCGGTAAAGCCACACGATACGATGCCAAAGCAGCAACTTTAGATAGTGAAGCCAAGCAAGCTTTTAGCAGTAAGCCTGACGCGGTAGCAGCAGTATTATATGCCGAAACAGGCAGCGTATTATTGAAATCTGCCTTCGAACAAGGATTGATGGACGGAGTAACCGTCCTTTTAACAGATGGAGTTTATTCCGACGATTTTGTGACTCAGGTAGGTAAAACTGCGGATGGAAAATCTATCATTGCAGGAGCTTTGGGGACTGTCCCTGGGGCAAATGGTGCAGCACTAAAAGATTTTACGACTCTGTGGAATGACAAAGTTGGCAAAGAAATGACAGCCTATGTTCCTCACAATTGGGATGCAGCAGTTTTGATGATGTTGGCAGCAGAAGCTAGTGATGCTAATACTGGAGAAGGTATTAAGAGTAAAATATTAGAGGTAGCAAATGCTCCTGGTACGGAAGTTACCGATGCTTGTGAGGCAATGGAATTAGTCCGCAATGGAGAAGATGTCAATTTTCAGGGTGCCAGCGGAAACGTAGATATTGATGACAATGGCGATGTTGTAGGCAGCTATGATGTCTGGCAAGTGGGTGAAGACGGTACTCTTAGCGTAATTGATACAGTCGATCCTGTTAGCGATCAATAGATTAATTAATGAATTGGAGTAGCCATAAAAGCCAAAGGCTAAAGATTTACGGTCTTGCAAACTAACCCCAAATCGCACTAAGCTAAAGGTCGATTGGGATTATAGATATATATACCATTGCGATGTATATCTTTCAGTGAATCTGATATGTCGCGATCGACAATTATTATCGTCTTAGATGACTCTGGACGCGATAGGCTTGAAGGCATGGCTTCACAACGCGCACTCCTAAAAATTAACACCATAAATTATGATACTGAAACAAGTTATTGCCCAGGTCAAAAATTTATTCCCTGCACCCCAAGTTCACGCTCATTGCGATGGTCCTTGCGGTGTATATGATCCTGCTTCTGCCCGTGTTACTGCCGAAGCGGTAGTTTCTATGACCAAGAAAATCAAGGATCTTGAAGCTCCTTCCCACGACGATAAAGCAGCAATGATTGCTTATCACAATACTCTTTCTCGCTATGTTGCGATTAAGGAAGAACAAGCTCAAAAAACTAAAGAAGACTTATTAATTCTGTGGACAGACTATTTCAAGCCTGTACATTTAGAAAAGTATCCCGATCTTCATGACACTTTCTGGAAAGCTGCCAAACTTTGCTCTGCTTGTAAAGTAGAAGTTAGCGTTGAACATGCTCATGAATTGATGGATGCAGTGCAGAAAATTCATAGTATGTTCTGGGAAACAAAAGGACGTGACGTTAGCTTTGTTAAAGCTAGCTAACTAAATAAATTAGGTATTGAATACTTGCCTGGATGAGTTGGATCAAACTAGCTCGTCTTTTTTTTGACCCAAAATCAAATAGTCTTTCAAAATATAGGGAGTAATTTCTAAATTTCGCTTGACTTCAGACTTCTTGAGACTTCTTGATAATAATTTATAATTTGAAGCTTTTTGACCAATTAATTTTTAACAATGCCAAAATAGAAAGTAAGTTAAATTTTTATGAGAGTTTTCAGCTCAAGGCTTGATTAAATACTAATGTGAAATGTTGGTGTTAAAGTTGGCTGCAAAATTATTTCAGTATCAATACTTAGAAGATTAAACGAGAGTTTAACTAAATTTTTGGTGTGTGAGAGGATTATCTAAGATGTCTAAGTTATGGAAAAAACTAGATCTAATCGCCCCTGCTTTTGGCGTATACTGCTTATTGATGCCTACCACAAAGGTAATGGCAAATGAAAATTTGACGAGAAAAGCGACAAGCTACGCTTTCCTTTATGCGAAGCGGTATCCTTTAGGGCGGTACGCAAAACTAGACTTGAGCGTTTCCTTGGCTGAAGGGAAAAATGTTAATCAGCTAAATAAAAATACATTAGATATTATTGATCGTCAAGCAAATTTATCAAACAGCTTTAAGCCAAAAACAAATAATACCAATAAAACTCAATTACTTCTAGCTCAAGTAAATAGTGTAGAACAATTAAAAGATATTAAACCAACAGATTGGTCTTATGAGGCTTTGCGCGGTTTAATAGAGCGTTATAGTTGCATTAATGGATTTCTGGACCAGACTTATCGAGGACAAGAAAGCATTTCCCGCGCAGAATTTGTAGCAGGATTAAATATCTGTTTAAACGAAGTTGAAAAGATTTTAGCCAATTCTGACCAAATGCCTCAAACCGATGTTGATACTGTTTTGCGGTTGATGCAAGAATTCCAATCTGATTTAGCTATACTTCAAGGAAGAACAGACGGCGCGCAGGCAAGAGTCGATGATTTAGAAGCAATTCAATTTTCAACTACTTCCAAGCTTCAAGGAGAAGCTATCATCGGGTTTGGGGATGTTTTGTCTCAGGATAATGAAACTAACGCCATTTTAGGGAGCAGATTGAGGCTAGATCTAAAAACTAGCTTTAGTGGCAATGATTTACTATTCACTAGACTGTCTCGCAATGATTTTTCCAGTTTCGCAGATGAAGTTGGTACTTTTCAAGGAAATTTATCTTTTGCAGACTCGGATACAAACAACCTCCAAATAGAGGAACTAAGCTATAGCTTTGGAGTAATCGATCGCCTAGACTTTATTTTAGGCGCAACAGGAGTAGATGCCGAAGATATTGCCCCCACAATTAATGTTTTAGATGGAGATGGTGGTTCGGGATCTATATCAGCTTTTGGCACTCGCAACCCTATTTATGAGCCTCCTGGAGATGCTGGGGTGGGAGTAGTGCATCGTCCAATCGATCGCCTTAAAATTAGTGCTGGTTATTTAGCTTCTCCTACCAACGAATCAAATCCAGGCAGTGGTTTGTTTGATGGCCCCTATAGCGCATTGGGACAGGTAACAATCGCACCATTTGATGGTCTTAGTTTAGCTGCTACCTATGTTCATAGCTACAGTCAAAGCGATACCAACACAGGTACAAATAAAGCCAACCTGAAGTCGGAAACTACAGAAGTATTTGGCGAAGAAACACCAACTGTTAGTAATTCCTATGGTTTAGAATTATCTTGGGCAATTAGCGATCGCATTGTTGTTGGTGGCTGGGGTGGTTTGAGCAAGGTAAGCAATCTTTCTACTCTCAATCAGCAAGTCGGTCGAGGAACACAAGATATCTGGAACTGGACAGCAAGTCTAGCTTTTCCCGATTTGGGCAGAGAAGGCAGTATGGCAGGTATCCTAGTCGGAAGTGAGCCGACTGTAACCAGTTCGACCATTGATAATTTGTCAGCAGACAGCACTCGCTCTTTACATTTAGAAGCTTTTTATCAATATCAAATTAGTGACAATATTGCTATTACGCCTGGAGTAGTTTGGATTACTGAACCCGATAGCAATATTCCTGATTCTAATGATTTAGTAATTGGTACATTTAGAACTACTTTCAGCTTTTAATTTATTTTTATTTAATCAAACTAAACTCCGTCAATATGACAACTGCGATCGCAACTAAACTAAAATCAATTATCGATAGCAACACTAAGTTAGTCGAACTATCTCAGGCAGATATTTATTGGCAATCAAAAATAAATCAAGCGGTAGACATAAGTAGTGAGCCAATATATTTGGTATTTCCAACTACAGTAGATAGTTTGGCAACTATAGTTAAGCAAGCATCTCGAAACAAATGGCGTATTTTAATCTGTGGTAATGGCACCAAATTAGCCTGGGGGAAAGTTGCTCAAAACATTCAGTTGGTTATAAGTACGCAAAAATGCGATCGCCTAATTGAACATGCAGCAGGAGATTTGACGATCACGGCAGAAACAGGAATGAAGCTAGTTGATTTACAAACAAAGTTGCGATCTCACAATCAATTTTTGCCCATCGATCCGAGTTATCCTGACACCGCTACCTTGGGAGGGATTGTTGCTACTGCCGATACGGGTAGCTGGCGAGAGCGTTATGGAGGCATTCGCGACTTGTTACTGGGATTATCTTTTGTTCGTGCTGATGGTGCGGTGGCAAAGGCAGGAGGTAGGGTAGTTAAAAACGTGGCTGGTTATGACTTGATGAAGCTATTTACAGGTGCTTATGGCACTTTGGGCATCATCACTCAATTAACTTTTCGTACCTATCCCATTATTTCTAGTTCTCAAACCCTACTATTAACGGGCAAAGCAGATAGTATTGCTCAAACAGCCCAAACTATTCGTAATTCTGGCTTAACTCCTACTGCCATAGATTTACTCTCAACTGGTTTAATTCAACGGTTGGGCTTAGATGGTGACGTAGGTTTAATTGCCCGTTGGCAAACCATACCTGAAAGTATTAAACAGCAGGTTGAACAGGTAAAAGAGATCGCCACCAAATTAGATTTAGCTACCTTTGATTACCACGATCCAGCAGAAACCGATCTCTGGCAGAAATGCGCTAGCATGACAATTCCAGCCAATTTAGAAGCAGTTACTTGTAAAATAGGAATAGCTCCGATTGAGGCAGTAAATTTTCTACAGTTAAAAGAAATAACTCGTAATAATATTGCCGTAAGAATTCAGGCGGGTAGTGGTATTGGACAGCTACAGCTAGATAATGAGGACAAGCAAATTATCAACAAAATGCGATCGCACTGCCAAGAAAACTACGGCTTTTTAACAATTTTGGATGCACCCAAATCAATCAAGCAAGAATTAGACGTTTGGGGATATCAGGGTAACGCAGCTAAAACTATGCAGGCAATTAAACATCAATTCGATCCCCAAAGTATTTTAAACTGCAATCGCTTCATAATTTAACTCTTTAAA
>ENA-ORXT01005988-ORXT01005988.1-marine-metagenome-genome-assembly--contig:-NODE-5988-length-11581-cov-15.776599_pt1 | contig 11581 bp, 14 predicted proteins | sample MGYA00237868_ERZ511482 | MGnify/ENA metagenome assembly ERZ511482 | reverse complement strand
CTGGCGGCAAGGTCACCAAGTCTATGAGACAAGTCAAGCCTCGAGTGCTGGTGCAACTCCAAGTCCGAATGAGAAGGTGCTCCTGGAGCATCATGAGAGCGTCCTGCAATGGGCCGCAGACAAACTATTGTATTGGTGAAGACGTTAGGTACTTGATTTTTTCAAACATGGACACCCAACCGTGCCTGTCGTACGGTCTTTCCGGGGCAAGAAGAGGTGTGCCGGTATGGAGGGGAAGCTACAGGACAGGGGCGAGCTCTAAGAGAGCAATCGAATCCTCTTACTGACAGGGCAGTCCTTGCCTTGGCTGAATCTTCCATGTCCTCCATCCTCCCCTGATCGACACTCACGCACTCTGGTTGCCTTGCTGCTGAAAAAGCCTTCCTGCATCTGGGGCGGCAGCAGCGGACAAGAGATGGAGGATACTGTGAAGGCGCAAGCTTCACGACGCGGGTGAGCGGCAATTGCGATGCACCGCTTCAGTCTCAGACGCCACCCACTGTGCTGTGCCGTACAACTTCGTGCTCCCGCAGGTGACTGCAGCGACCCTGTGCCTGATCTGCTCTTTTGGTATCGTCCAGTCTCGGTTTGCGGTGCGAGGATCCCGCATCCCGGGCACGCCATTCGCCTTGAGCTCTGCTGTTTGTGCCGTCTCATCTCCAACGGTTGTGTAGCGTGACCGTGCTGGGTGCGGGGCACTCGTCGTGTTCGCAAGAGGCAGTGTCATCCCTGCAGTCCTCTAGCGTTGAACCTCCTGCCCGACGACCCTGTGTTGTCCGCGCCAGGCCGTCGCTTGCTTTTATATGTATGTGAGTTTCGCTGCTTGATAGCGGCATTGGTTGTGGTTAAACCGAGCGCTCTGAAGCGTCGCAGGCGAGGTCCTCGTGGATCAGCATTCTTCAACTTTGCAGACGAGAACCTCCGGCACATGGAGTCGCAACTTGCCGCGAAAGCCTCAGTTGCAAACACCGCTGATAAGGATAACCCTGGAAGTAGCAGTGCGGGGCAGATGCAGCATTCTGCATGGAGCAGGCCGCTCCCAGCGGATGCTGTTCATGGTGAAGAAGACCGCTCCATGGCGTCAGATTCTGATGGTGATTGGATACCGTCGGAAGATGCGGACTTTTCCAGTGAAGAGGAAGTCTTAGCCGGGGAGTTTGCGTCTCGTCGTGAGTTCGTGTGCTTCACCTACCTCTTCGGTCGCGCCCATGTTTCTCTCAGGCAGTATGACACTATGCGAGAGGCCGAGAACTCATTCGACCCAGAGAAAAAGTGGCCGTCGCGGTGGCGACTGCAGCAGCTTCGCAATCACATGCTGAAGTCTGCTGCTCCGGTGCGAAAAGAGAGAATGACGCGCCAGCTTCCTTCTGGCAAGGGAAAAGCCCTGAGAAAGCGTCCTGATGTAACTGAATCATGCCTAACGTTCTCTGAGCACATCAAGTGTGACTTCGGGGATCCTGTGACGGCATCTCTGTTTCACAGCGACAGTGACGCGCGCATTGGAACAGTTGAGCGTCCCGCAGAGTTCTTCCAAACAGTAGCTGCCAGTGACCCCCCTCGCTACAACTTCAAGAATTCTTTCGTGTTCGAACGATACCGGTATGGCCTTGGATGCATCGCAGAGATCTTCTTGGATAGCAAGACCAAGTTTCAGGCCATGTTGAAGAGCACCACAATAGCTACCGAAGGAGAAGTCACGATCTCACCGGCAACGTATGCCCATTCCCATGCACTTCGAGTTGGTGACTTGCTCACGTGTTTTGAGGTCCTTCCAGGACTCCTTCCTCCTGAGCCCTGGAATTCTTGCGTCTCAAGCCAGCGCACAGTCACGCTGAGGATGCGTAGAGCCGGTGAAGTTTTTGTTATCAACGTCTGCAGCGCACCCGGGCGCTAGAAAAACTCATGGACGGCTCTGACTGCTCCAATTCCCATACAGCTAGCTGAAAAGGCTCCGCTCGCTGTCGATAACCTCGCCGGAAGAGACCCGTACACTGTCTTCGTGTCACTATACGGTTACGATTTTAGTGTCTACAAGCGGAGAAATGGGAGCTTGGAGGGATACTACGGAGCGCACACGTCCCTGGCCCTTGCTGATCGTTCGTTTTCCGCTCGGCTTCTCTTCTATTTGCCACCAGGAGCTTGCCCAGAAATGTTGATTGCTCGCATCGTCGACGACATCATAAAACTGAGTAGGGATGGCTTGGTTGTCTACGACGCCTTCAAAAAAGAAGAAGTCGTGGTTCAAGCGTACTTGTCCCTTGCGGTGTTCGATTCCCCGATGGCTGCAAAGTTCTCGAACTCTATCGGACCGAGTGGCACCGAGAACTGCACAAGCTGCGACATTGTCCATCCAAAGACCACAAGACACGTGAAGGAGCGCGCCGTGAGCAGCACCGAGTCGTTTGACATCCAGGACATGAGATATTCCAGAGTTCAGGAGGTCACGCATGCGATCATGTCAGCCGTGAAAGGATCAGTGGATCAGTCAGCAGACTCCTTGAGGAAAGCCCTTCTGTTGGATGGCGTGACAGACAGAGTTGGAAGCCAGCTGATGCGGTTACATGAAGCTCGGGGTCCCAACAGCTTTGGTATACACGAACACATCATCGTTGCTCCCTCGCACCTTCGTTACTACAACCTTGTGTCCCATCTCTTAATGAAAGCATACAATGCACTCTCTGTGCAGGAGCGAGACAAGTTTTTGAAGGAAATGCGTCGCAGTGCAAAGCATGTACCCACGCAGACTATCCTTCCTTTGTTCGAGCCTGAAAAGATTGGTGGAACGACGCTGTCAATATCGGACTACGCAGTGCTGATCACGGTGAGTCCAACAGTTCTACAGTACCTCGTACACACAAACATGACGTCTCCGCATGCAGTTGATGCTCTCGGTGATCTGAAAGCCCTGCGACAGTTCGCTGCTGCCCTGTTTTATCGTCCAACGATTTAAATTGACGGAGAGTCAGCCATGAGATAGCGGCCAACCGTTGCTGACCTTCAGCGGCTGGGTGAGGGTCTCATGATTCAGCTGCGTCTACTGCCAACTTTTAGCGGCAAGTGGGAGCGGCCATCTGTTCATCGCGTGTTGGAGCTGCTTTATCGTACTCTTCCTCTAGCGCAGCTTGGTTATACAATATGCGAGCTCATATTTGATAAGTTCCACTAACAAGCCAAGCGCGAAGTGGAACAGAGCAGCAACAGAAACTCTGCTGAGTACGCCATGCAGCGATGGCGTGAAATAGAGACCTTGTCAAGGGCCCTTTCCATGCCTGCGGACCACAGCATTCCTCCTTCATGGCTGCTCGGAAAAAACGGAAAGCCATTGAAATCCGTTGTGTTTCACCAGCTTGCTCCTCAAAAGCGCTACACAGCTGCTACATTGAACACGTGGTGCCCTAGGACAGCGCTGCACGCGGTTTCGTCCACAACAGAGGAGTTCTGGCGATCCCACGCACCCAACGCGGCGGTCAAGTTCTGGCGGAAGGCCCGCCACCCGCAGCGGGCCCTCACAATACGAGAAGGTTCCACTGTGTCTATATCTAGCAGGGCGGAGACTTCCACGAGATTATCCGGCTCCTCTTCAGTCGGCGGCGAAGCCGTACACTTCGTCCGGGTTCAAACGATCGGGACAATCGATGGCGATGTATACCTTGCCTGTCTTGCTTGGAGAGAGCCAGAGACGGAGCCTTCCGTCTTGGGGCAGCCTGTAGTAGTCAGACGTGATGCTGCGGCCGGCGTCACTCTCGTACGAGCCGAAAGGGTCAGGAGGATGGCGTTCGTACTGCCGTGCGGGAACAAAGACTTCATGTTTAGTAAGAGGTCAGGCTTCAATTTTGAGAGTGGTTGAGCGTGCGGATGCGGCTGGAGTAGTTAGCCGGCTTGTTTTGCTGTAGATTTTACAACAATGAGACCCTATTTTACGTCGTGGTCATCAAGTTAAACGCGGGCACGACAGCCAACAAAGAACGGCCAAACTACACATCGTCTCTTGAAAAGAAGCAGAATAGCATAAAGTACTCACATGCAAACACGCAGCTCACTCATGCCCTTCCTCCACTGCCGTTGCCACCCATCATCTTGAGCTTCTCGATCAGCACGGACGTGCGGCCGTTGGGAAGCCGCTGTACAACCAGAGGAGCGTGGCACCCGAGAAGACCAGATCCCCCGTCATGCTGTGCCGCTTGGTAGTGGGACTCGTCGTACTTCGACGGCGCGCAGCGCCAACAGCAGATTGGGGACCGCGGTCCCGCTCCCGCTCCCAGCTGCTCAATGGACGTCGGGCACACAACTACAGAGAGCCAGGTGACAATCCCACAGTGTGCGCACGCAGCACCGTCCCCTGAGAAGTCTGTGCCCGCGCCCTCCTTCTCCTCAGAGAGCGCAAGGGCTCTCCCGATGGTTTGATGGCATTTTCGACGATCAAACGTCGCACAGGCTGGGGAGTCTGGTCAAAGTCCACCGCCGACGGCTTCTTGCCACTCCAGGCTGGACTCGCTTCCGTATTCATATACGAAAGGACGGAGTAGAGGTACTGGGACAGGTAGGACACCATGTCACCAAGGTCCCGCTGGACTTCTGTCGGCTCCAGGGCCTCATAGGCGATGGCGTCGTCGAACCACCATTTCACATCAGCCAGCTTCAAGGCACTGAGCACCAGCAGCTTCTCAACAGGAATGAGAATCCCACGCTTTCCGCGCCAGGGCATGGCGTGCTCAAGCGCATGCACAAGCCAGCCTGTGCACGCGAGGTTCACGGCCGAGGCCACATTAAGCCCAGCGTTGAACCCGCTGTGAGGAACCCCGTAGCCTGTCACGACGAAGTCCCCAGGCACCATTTTGTGGGAACCCACACGGACACCATGCGCGAGGAAGAAAGAGGCAGGCCATAAACTAGCCTTGAGCCGCAGGACCTGCCAGACGTCCCATCCTGCGGCTGCGAGAACGAATGGATCCATGTGCTTAATCAAGACGCGTACCATACGAGGAACTTCGCTCTTGGCAATGAAGAACCACATTTTGCTAGCCCCGGACTGCAAGTACGAGACGGACTGTAGCAGGTGGTCCTCAACGTGCCAACTGAAGTGGGATCCGGTAGTGCCCATGTAAAGAAGGTTTTTGTTGATACCTTCGTATGTGGCGGCGTCACCAAGCATGCTGTGATGGTTCAGAGTTCGGGGGCTCTCCAAGCGTTCTGATGGGGGGAATGGAACAGCCTTCGCAGTGCAGGCGGGGTCGCCCAGACTCCGACCACACCCATCTTCATTTGACGGTGTTAGGTCCGAGACCTAGTACACATCGACTGGTTTGGGCTTTCCAGGACCCATGACCTTCGTCTCGTGGCCACCAGATGTCCTTCCTCTCACCAACGTCACGGTCGGATCATTGACACAGGCGAGGAACTGCGGCACACCAAACTCATGGTACTGTTCGAGAAGGGCGGCTTTAATATCCCTGATCTTCTTCTTGAGATCGTCAGCCAAGAGCCACTTCTCCCGCTCGGGGGGTAGCTGAGCCCGCAGCTCGCCCCGCTTTACAGTGGGATCGGGATCAGGGCTACGGGAAAAAGCATCGCTCACAATTGTAGGGTACTGAGGAAATGTTTGAACCCGTACTCTGACCCGCACCCCCACCTTCCGCTTCGGCGCGACACATGACGCGGGTCGCATCTTGGGATCTTTGATTCGGAACACGTGCGCACCAAATGTTCTGATTGACGCGGCATGCGATCGAATTACACCGAGCAAGCCCATTTCGGGAACAGAACTTACAGATGATATTGGAATCTTGTGAATATCCAAAAATTGTCTCTGTAAAGGGGTTGGCCCCTTGCCGGGTGTATCATATCGCGCCCTTGGCAGATGCCTGGGATCGTCCACGAGATCGACGCCCTCACACCCCGCACGAGCCCTTTCATCATCCTTGGCACCGAGCTCCGGTTCGTGAACGACCTCGTGTCGGCTGCGCGACGTTTGGTGGGTCTCGCCACAAGAGGCGCAGACACAGGCGGCCCCGAGGTCCGGCCGGCCAGCTTTGCTCGTATCAATGTGGCCCGAGTGGAGGCGGGCGTGTCGTTGAGAGTCGGCCGTTGTGTGGTCCCGTGACGGCGGTGAGGCAAGAGGGGGTGTTGGCTGTAGTGAGGGAGGAATGCCAGCCAGAATCTTAAGGTCGGCAGAGTCCGAGCAGTTCCAGTCATCGCTGCCATGCGAGGTGATGCGGCCGTCGAGTGGTCCAGAACCGACGTCATGTCTGTCGGAGAGGCCCCCGCCCACGCTCTCAGCACGTCCCTTCCCTCCGCCAGGAAGCTCCATGTCGAAGGCCACTCCGAGATCCCCACCCTCCTCCACAGTCGCACGCTGCATCAAGACACGCGAGGCAATAGGCACACCCTTGTGCTGGCAAATTGTACTACCTCGCGGACAGCCACAGTGGCGCCTGTCAGCAGCACGGGCTTCAACGCAAGCATGTCCACCAACGCCTGCAGAACCATTACCGCCATCAGAACCTAAATGCTGTTCACCATCGTGCCCACCACCAATACAACCATCACGCCCGTCTTGACGGACGCTGGCACCACCGCGGTGTTCGCAGCGGTCACCCCGTAGAGCGCCGTCGTCGTCATGAGCGCCGCCGCGGTCGCCACCCTGGTGTTGTCCGTCGTCAGGGCCATCCCGCCCAACTCGAACTTGGTCGCCACGAGCACCTTCTCCACCAGGTCCAACATCAGGTCCACCAGCACCATCATCGCGAGCACCGGCGTGCGCTCCACCTTGGTGACCGCCCTCGCCATCGCCATCACCCCCATCTTGCACACCTCGGGCACGATGGCGGCGAGGACCACGACCACCCGCATCAGCGCCGTCGTCACCGTGGGCGCCGCCGCGGTCGCCAACTTGGCAATGACCTGCGGCGCCACCATCGCCTGCAACTCCAACATTGTCACGGATGGCGCCAACTCCAGCAGCACGAACATCAGCTCCAGCACCAGCACAAACACGAGCACCGGCGCGCGCATCACCTTGTTTCCCGCCCCCGTCACCGCCATCACGCCCATCTTGCCAACCTCAAGCACGATCGCGGCGCGCACGACGAGCACGCGCATCAGCGTCGTGGTCGCCGTGCGCCCCGCCGCGGTCGCCACCCTGGTGTTGTCCGTCGTCGGGGCCATCCCGCCCAACTCGAACTTGGTCGCCACGAGCACCTTCTCCACCAGGTCCAACATCGGGTCCAGCAGCACCGTCACCGCGATCACCGGCGCGCGCTCCACCTTGGTGACCGCCCTCGCCATCGCCATCACCCCCGTCTTGCAAACTGCCGTCACGATCGCGGCGCGCACGACGAGCTCCTGCATCAGCGCCGTCTTCACCGTGGGCGCCGCCGCGGTCGCCACCTTGGCGTTGACTGTCGGCAGCACCATCGCTTGCAACTCCAACATTGTCACGGATGGCGCCAACTCCAGCAGCACAAACATCAGCTCCAGCACCAGCACAAACACGAGCACCGGCACGCGCCTCACCTTGTTGCCCGCCCCCGTCACCGCCACCACGCCCATCTTGCCAACCTCGGGCACGATCGCGGCGCGCACGACGAGCACGCGCATCAGCGTCGTCGTCGCCGTGTGCGCCGCCGCGGTCGCCACCCTGGCGTTGGCCGTCTTCGAGGCGATCCCGCCTAACTCGAACTTGGACGTCACGAGCGCCAACTTCACCAGTTTCAACATCAGGTCCAGCAACACTGTCACCGCGAGCACCGGCGTGCGCTCCGCCTTGGTGACCGCCCTCGCCATCGCCATCGCCCCCGTCTTGCAAACCGCCATCACGATCGCGGCGAGGACCACGACCACCCGCCACAGCGCCGTCGTCACCGTGCGCTCCGCCGCGGTCGCCTCCTTGGCGTTGACCTGCGGCGCCACCATCATCTGGAACTCCAACATTGTCACGGATGGCGCCAGCTCCAGCAGCACGAACATCAGCTCCAGCGCCAGCATTACCACGAGCACTGGCGCGCGCCTCACCTTGGTGCCCGCTCTCGCGACCACCATCACCCTCGACTTGCGCACCGCGGTCACTCTCGCGGCGCACACGACGAGCACGCGCATCAGCGTCGTCGTCGCCGTGGGCGCCGCCGCCGTGGCCACCATGGCGCTCACCGGCGGCGGCGATATCGCTCAGAAGTGGAGCATGATCGGCGCCGTCGTGCTGGTCCATAGCTCGGTGTCGCCCGCCACCAGAGTTGCTTCGACTGCTGCCCTCTTGCCGGCGCCTGTCCCTGCAGACGCTGCCGCTGCCGCGTGCGCTGCTGCCAGAGTGGCTCCCGGTTCCTCCGCCACTCCCACGAGAGCCGCCTCTTCCACTCCCACCAAAGCCGTCTCTGCCCTCCTCCCCCCCATTCTCGCTATCGTGGTGCGCCATGGTATTTGTGCTCTCAATCTCGTCCTCAGAGAGATCCCGTCCATTCATAAGCTCCTCAGCGGGCTCGTCCTCATCAAAATTGTCCCTTCCCGGGCGATGAGCGTCCACGACGCGTCGTACGAGGCCGCGAAGGCGTCGAGGTGCGTGCGCCTTTCCCCAGCCACGCCCACGAGGGTTTCGCAACAAAGCACGGGCAGCGCCAGGCGTGGCCGAATCCAGAACCGTGAAGAAGGCGAGTAGCCTCTCCGCTGAGTCGTGGGGCTCGCCTCTGCTCGTCTCGACAGCCACGACCGGCGCCAGCCGCCGCAGCGTCTCAGCCACCCTCGCGAGCGTCCCAGGCAAGTTGGACGTCCGCAGAATCGTCCGGCAGATGGCTGTTGCCAGCACGAGGAACAGTCGATTCACCACCCGCTCGTCCCAGCCACCTGCGCCCATTCCCTCCGAAGACGTGTTGACCACCACAAGCGCCGGGTCGCGGTCCGCGGCCCTCACGAGCTCCCTACCGTGACGCTCTGCCTCAACCACCACCTGGACCATGTGGTCCAGGGACCGTACCACAATGCCCCACCAAAGCCGGCCAGAACGTACAGGTATCAGTACTGTGCCCGCACTGAACACAAGCCTCTGGCGCACAACGTGACAAGCCCGGTCCATTGAAGCCCGGTCACCGCCCCCAGCTGCGGAAACATCTGCAGCGTCTAATGATGTCAGCACTCGCAGACCCCCGAATTGACCCTCACTCCCATCCCGATGCAGCAACCAGAGCAAAATGCCGTCAATAATGCGAGGCGAGACGGGGGACCCATCGGCGAGCGACGTCACGTCACCGGCAAAGAGCTCGACGTAACGCGTGGCCGCACGTGGAAACAGAATCCGAGGGCCGACGGGACGAGGGGGGGGCAGCAGCCGTGTGCTCACCTTACGTGAGCGCGCCAGGGAGGTGGGCTCTGGCCGCGCACGTGCTGCAGCTGCCGGCATCCAATGCATCTGACGGCGGTTGTCGTCCTCGGAAACACACTCTCGAAAACGCTTGTGAGGAGGGGAGGGGGAGCGCGCCGCGGGCGACCGTTTTGCTGCAGAGGATACCTCGGCAGAAGGCGGGGCAAGGTGGCACACTGCTGCGGCCGTCGGGGAAGTGGAGCGTGATGGTGGTTGGCAAGCGCCGCTGCACGCGTGCGCCTCGAGGGCGCCTTGGACAAGGCGCGCGGCCGTGTCAACAGGGCTGACCATCGAGCCGTTACCGCCTTGCAATATCCTTACAGTGGACACCAGCAGCGAATCAAAGGCCTTCGCATCGCCACATCCCCCTGGGCAATTTCGCATTGCTCGCAATTGACGTGGGCTCGGAAGGAACCTCGGCCCGGCAATTCCGAGCACGGTTAAAACCATGCGACCTTGGGCCAGGAAGAACCCTCCAGTTTGACCAACCAGCGAGCGCCGTGCGTCGTTGAAGATCGCCACCAGCGATTCCAAGCTTGGGGCCGCTCCCTCGGGCCCGAGGGAGCGCGGATCAGCGCCCTGAGCACCATGCATTGAGGCTCGATCCGACCCCGGCCCTTTTCGACGCGCATCTCGAGGGCCGTCGTCGCCATCCGGCATTGCGATTGCCGCTCCATACGGCGCGACACTTGGTTGATGGCCTGGCGCGTCGTGAGCCACCCAGTGGCGGCTTCGCCCGGGTCCGCCTGCGCTGGCCGGGATCTCGAGCTCTGAGCGCGCTCGCGACGCGGTACCAGGAGCGTTGTCGAGCGCAGATCCGCAATCGGCCGCATCGCCCAACGGCAGGTAAGGCCCATCGTCATTGTTGGCATGGCCACGTTGCTTGGCACCGCAACTGGCGAGCGACTGCACAGCGACCGGCCGAGAAATCGGTCCCTGGCCGGGCGCAGCTCTCCGCGCAAGCTCCTCGGCGCGCTGCGCGGCCCGAGCTGCCGCCAGCATCTGCGCCGCATGACGGGCGGCCACCGCGGCCTCGGCCTGGAGGGCTTGCGCCGGGGTCAGAGCGCCACGCCTGGACCGAGTAGCACGGCGCCGATTGCTGCGCAGCCGGCTGTCGCTCGGATCTGGACAGTCCTGAGCGCGACCGCCACGGTCTGCTTGACCACTGCCACCGACTGTCCACGCATCGTCGGCGCCGTGCATCGTGGAAGCCACCGGGGACAGCGAACACCTCACAGGCTCTGGGTCACGCAGCCACGGGTGGCAGTGGCGGCCTTTAAAAGAATTCCAGAAGGCTCCTGCCACACACTGTGGTGGGGATGCAAATCCAGCCTCTTGGGGAGCCCCCCCCTCGTCGGGGCGCTGCCGATCTCACGAGAGAACTGACACAGCGGACCGAGAGCAAGGCTCGAGTGTAACAAATTCGGACGTGGCCAGCACCAATTCAGAACGAGGACCACCGGACTCGCTTCTCGAGACCGCCGCGCCGGTGGGGCGGGCCCGCGTGGAGGGTAGCGACTAGCGTCAGCCGAGGATGCGAAAACGCGTGTCCCCAGCCGATCCAGCCGTCCCTCGCCCTGACAGAGGGCGAGGACGACGAGACTCACTTCTTGGGACCGCCGCGCCGGTGGGGCGGGCCAGAGTGGAGGGTAGCGACTAGCGTCAGCCGGGGATGCGAAATCGCGTGTCCCCAGCCGATCCAGCCGTCCCTCGTCCTGACAGAGGGCGGGGACGACCAGACTCACTACTCGGGACCGCCGCGCCGGTGGGACGGGCCCGAGTTGAGCGCAAATGCAATGGTCTGCTGGGTTGGCCAAAACGCGTATACCCGGCGGAACCAGCCGTCCCTCGCCCCGACAGAGGGCGGGGACGACCAGACTCACTACGCGGGACCGCCGTTCCGGTGGGGCGGGCCCGAGTTGAGCGCAAAGTCAATGGTCTGCCGGGGACCCGAAAAGGCGTGTACCCGGTGGACGTGGCCGTCACTCGCCCAGATCGAGGGCGAGGACGACGAGAAGCCACATCAGTGTCGGCCGCACCGATGGGGCGGACACGGGAAGAATAAGCACCAGGGGTTGTCAGGATATGCATTTCGAGGCGAAATAGGATACGGATACACGCGGATGCGGTGTATCTGATTACGGATAAATCGCTGAACTAAGATCCGGATGCGGATATCTGCCTCCGAAACCGGATTATCACGTAGATTATATCCGTATCTGAGTACGATTATCG
>ENA-ORXT01005987-ORXT01005987.1-marine-metagenome-genome-assembly--contig:-NODE-5987-length-11583-cov-9.934295_pt1 | contig 11583 bp, 7 predicted proteins | sample MGYA00237868_ERZ511482 | MGnify/ENA metagenome assembly ERZ511482 | reverse complement strand
ATGGGCAACAGGCCCCCTCCCTCCTCCCACCCCCAACACACCCCGCGTGGACGCGCACCCCAAGTCGTGCAAGCAACGGCCGCACGCGGCCGCCTGCGCGGCCGACGCGGCCGCCCACCCCGCCCCGCCGTGCCGTGGTGGCCACCGCCACCGCGTGCCTCCGCCGCCGCCCGCGGGGGTGCACGCGTCCACGTGGTGCGCGGCGCGTGGCGCCCGAGCACAGCCTCCCCCCCCCCGCCCCCCGGCTCTGCCATCTGAGACTCATGTGCGGGCGGCGGCGGTGGGGCACCCAGCGGCGCGGCGGTGGGAGCCAACCGTTGGAGGGCGGGATCTTTTAGAGATGAAGTCTCCAGCTCGACGTGCAGCGCCTGTTGGGGATGCCTTGGCCGCTTGTTGCTTGCAGTAGGTGTCCTACGGACTCCTGAGACCCCATCCCTGCCCCGACATGGTTTCTTTCATGCATTACTTGCGCACACAATCACCCCACTCGCGCATCAAACCACCAAAAGACGGTTGGCCTCGCCAATGCAAGCACGACCCATTCCCACACAGTCGGGCCTCTCCCTCTCTCCCCTTCCCCAGCCGCCTCAAAAGGAAATGGCGGTCACAGCGGCCGCCACCGCGCGCACCGCCGTCGGGCATCCCGCGGTCAACCACCGGCTGACCGCCGCCGCTGGCGCCGTCCACCCCGCCACGTACGCGGCGCGCAAGGGCGCGGTCGCCACCGCCGCCACCGCCGCCGGCACCGCCGTCGTGCGGTCAGACGCAACGATGCCGTCGACGACCAGCGTGCCGGACAGCGTGTGGGGGTGATACAGGCCGGTGGCACGCACCGTCGAGTCGACGGCGGTGACCGTCACGGGGCTCCCGTCGGCAGACGTGAGGACCATACCGGGCGCCAGCGACGCGGCGGGGGTCAGGGCGGGGGTGGCCCCCCGGCCGCCGCCGCGCACCGTCGGCAGCAGGTGGCCCGCGCTGATCAGCAGCGTGTGACGGCGTGCCGCGCAGGTATCAGACGCCGCACAGCCGCGCGGCGGGCCGCCCGTCGCCACGGCCGTCACGCGCACAAAGGGCGCCCGTGCCCCCGCGTCGGCGTGGCTAAACAGATACACGGGGGAGACGACGCCGTCAGCGCCGAGCACCTCGTCCCCGAGCGCCAGGGCGTCCATGCGCACCGCCTCCAAGCCGGCGGCGCCGGCGTGCTGGCGGCGGCGCAGCACCGTGGCGGCGGCCGGGAAGCACTCGCCGCCGCCCCCGCCCGCGCCGCCGCCCGCGTCGCCGCCGCCGCCGCCAGTGTTGGCCAAACACGCGGGCGCCTCGTTGAAGGGGTCGGCCCAGCCGGCCTCGTCGGCCACCGCCCGCGCCGACCGGTTGAAAAAGTCGACGCCCTCCACGGCCGCGGACGCGTTGGCATCCGCCGCTTTTCGGCCCGCGCACAGGGTCCACTGCTCGCCCAAGGTGGGGATAAACGCGCCACCACAGGCGCTGATCGTGTCGCCGTCCGTCGTGTTGGGGCCGACGCGCGTCGGACGCGGGTAGACAAACAGGCCTGTCAGCAGCATCTCTTCGTGGGTGCCGAGGCCCCACGCGGGCGCCGCCTCGCCAGACGCCACGATTTTGTCGACATTGTATTCGGCAGAGACCGTCAGGCGGTCGCCGGGGAGCAGCGTAAAAGGCTCGAACAGCGTCGGGCGCTGGTGCTCGTTTGACCAGTGCTTGACGGCCTCGACTGTGCGGAAAAAGGAGCCGTTGCGATAGAGGTTGGTCCACATGGTTGTCGCCGTATAGTGCGCGTGCAGCGCCTGTGAGAAGGAGAAGTGCATGCCATGCGTAGGACACATAGAGCAGAAGGAAACATGCAGGAAAACGAGAGAGTAAGCGATACGAGTGAGTCCACATGCAGTCCACGAGCAGTAGATAAAGCCCGGCAAATGCGACAACAAAGCAGCAGCCGCTGCCATCCTCTCTGCTCGACCTGCACGGACCAAACGAAAGACCTGACGTACCGAATAAAAGACAGTCACCGGGCCCGCCATCTGACTTGTGCACTCGCTTGGGCAGGTGTACGTGTAGTTTTTGCTCATCACACGCTCATCTCCCATAAAGATGCCCAGATTGCCGAGCCCAATGACGCCGCTGTCGTACTTCCGAGCCTGGCTTGTCGTGTGCAGCCGTACGGACGAGGAGTCAACGACAGCTGGCAGGGCCTCGGGGTTGTCGTAGTGGACTTGAAGCAGAAAGAAACGCCGCTCCATTGTAATGGGAAAACCGGCCTCGTTCGGGATGACCAGTGGCTTGGCACCAACAGCCCACCTGGACAAGTTGAAAGAAAAGTCGACGACAAGAGAACCACAGCAGCCAGACTCGTGGCACAAAGGAAAAGGTCAGAAACCAGCATGACGACCAAGCCGAGCTGCCATCGCACGCACCTCACCACCAGATTCCTTTTCCACACAAAGAAACAATCAGGCAGTAAACGACGCAAACCACACCAACAGATGGACAAGGCGTACCCAAAGACCTGTTCGGTACAGACGGGGAGCATCGTCAGGCATTCCTTCCCAGTCTTAAAAGACTCGAACTCGGGCGACTGGTCGCATGACAACACGACCAGATGATGCACCAGTCGCCCCCCCGAGGTCGCCAAGTCAATGACCGCCTCGGCGGCGACCATCTGCTGCACCGTGCCAGGCGCGGGTGGGTCTAGCTCAAACGTAGCGCAGGCATAGTCGGTGCGGTTGGTTGACACCGTGTAATTGGGCATCGTCAGCAAGATGGAGTCGTCGGCGTCTGGGGGCAGAGCGCCGGTGGAGACCAAGTCGCCTGCCAGCGCCGCAGATACGCCGCTGGCGGTGAGGTCGACCTCCACGCTCCGCCGCGCGGCGCCGTGGTAGGCAAAGCCGTCGCCGTAGGCGTACATGAGGATGTTGCGGCCAGCAACAATGTCGCGGTCTTGCGCCGGGTTGGGGGCCACGAGGGAGCGGCTCGCTTCGAGAGTCATCATCCCCGTGGTGGGGTCGACACTGCAGGCGATGAGCACCCACGACTGCTTGGTGGGGCAGTCATCAGGGACAGGGAAGATGGCCTCTCCACCGACGCCCGAGCCAAGCGGGTAGGCCACCATTGGCACGTGGCGGTCGACAATTTTGCAGTTGGCGCCGTCTGCCGCGGCACTCCCGTACTCGGCGGTGACAATGTCGGCACCGACCATGCCGCCAGACTGGGGGTCCCCAATGCCGAAACCAACCCACAAGGCGGAGGCGTTGGTCGTAACGACCGACGGCGCCTTGACGACGAGCGCCAACTGGATTGTGGATGGCGACAGCGTCCAGTGAAGGGTGGCCGCCGACCCGTCCAACTCCGTCGAAGCGTTGTAGGTACTCTTCAGGACGCCAATGCCCATGGCCGAAGACGCCATCGCTACCACCAGCGCCACCAACGACACCGTCAACTGCAAGCGGAAAGGCGACGCCATGATGGCGTGAACGCGTGGCAGCTCAGAAGCGATGGAAGCGCAGCAGCATCGAAAGGGAGAAGGCGAGGGATGGTGCTCGGGAGACGTACTACGGCTGTGACCGCCGAGGGCGGGCAACGCGTTCTGTTGCAAGAAGAGGATGGCTGCTGCTGTTGCGTCGGAGGGTGGCGTGGGGGCTGAGAGCGGCAAACATGGCGACATAAATAGGGACTGCCAGGCCACCTATCAGCTGTAGCTTTGGGGGCTGGCATCGCCTTTTGTGACTGGACTACGTGAGGCCCTGCAAGAGCGAACATCACTCTGCCTGATCCGGCGCTCTAGCAGCCGCGGTGCGAGCCTCCCCATCGCCGGTCACTCCTTCAAGCAAAGGAGGCACACTTTTTCCTCGGCAAGCCGTACCATTGGTGGACATTTCTTCTATGTTCCAATGGTTGGCAACCATACCGACGCTTGCCCGAGTGGTATCTCGCGCGCTGCGTCAGCCAGAAAAAGCAGTACCATCACAAATGGCGCAATCCGTCAGTGTGCACGTACACTACTGTACTTTCGTCTGGGACGCCCGATTCTCGACAGCGATCGTCCCAGAACCCTACATATAGTACCTATCCGGCACGTCATCTTGCCAGATTCTGGCGATTTCACTGGCTCATGAGTAGGCTTGTACTTCACGCCCCTTACGTGATTGCGAAGTCACGTTTTACGTAATCGCAAGCACGTTTTTTAACGTGATCACTCATCACGCCCTAGTGTCTATTCTACCGCGAAATGGCATCAAATGATGCCCGGTGGTGCATCAAATGATGCACCCTCGCACAGGTCCATACAACGACGGTTCGACCCCCTTTTTCTGGCGCCTGGAGCACACCCCGTTTGTATCCGTAGCACAATGGATCCGAGTTCCCCCAAGAGTAATAAAGCATCTCTGAGTCCGTTTCTGTTGTCAAAAGGAGCGTGCGAGGCCGAGAAGCACGAAAAAAATAGTGCCAAAAAAGTGCATCAAATGATGCCCAGGGCATCAAATGATGCACTCGGTAAAATAGACACTAGCAGAAAAGGGCGTGAACTGGGGCGTGATCTCATAGAGTAATTACGCCGCCGACCAACTTAACATAGTGCAATCCAAAGCGCTGGAGACGTGGGCGAGGGCGCCGTGCTGCAGCCCAAGACAATCAGCCCACGGGCCCTCGCACGCCGCCCCAAGCGCCACGGGGTTGGCCCCCTCCTAGACGGATGCCCCTCCCACATTGTCTGCGCCGGTGGCTGCGGCTGCGACCGCAGCTTCTGCATCTGCAGTTGCCTCTGTTTTACAGCGACAGTGATGCCAAGACTGCCTGGCCGCCGTCCATCTTCATAGTTCCCCCCCCTCCCGCCCATGGGGCGAAGCCACGCGTCTTCCTCTTCAACCTCTTTGACATACAGCCGTTCTTCCAAAACTCCCGCAAACCAACAGTTGCAAAAGAGTTCCAAATCGGCCTCTACGACCCCGCAGAGGCCGATTTGGAACTCTTTTCCCTGGCCTTTAGGACAGGGTGCTCTCAAAGTGTGGTGATGCACACATATCCGTCTGGCACCAATCAACGACCATTTAATACTTTCCCTAGGACTCGGAGCTCCATTCGCAGATCGAGACACACCGTTGCACTCGTGAGAGTCTACCGAGTTTGACGGTATTTTTCTTTTTTTTCTGTGACGCCCCTTACCTCTACTCTTGGTGGCCGGTCGGTCTGGGGGGGTGCACCAAACAACAGCCATTGCGTTTTGTGCGAAATCTGATGATCCAGCCACTGTCGACAGAGTAGTTGAAATTCGTACTTGATTGTACGGGGCGCGGCTCCCTAGGGTTTTTCTTTAGAAACACGCTACATCCACTTCGGTTGCTGCCGCCCAGATTGCTTCACCGCACTGCATCCGTTGCCCCCCACCCCTCGTCGCTGTGACGCCAACCACTCGAGTTTGCAACGCTGCCACGCAATCCCCACATTCTCTGCAGCCCCACCGCCGCCGCCTCCAAACTCGCGATGCGCCAGGCCTCCCGTGTTGGTAGTGGGCGTCCCGGTGCCTGCACTCGGCGTCGCTGCTGAGCAGCTCGGCGCCGACTTGCCCGCTTGCGAGATGAGGGTGGTGCAAGCTGCCAAGAGCGAGCCACCTCCACCCCCTCGCCGCACATGGTGAGCCACGCCGCGCGAGCCGTGGCCTTTTCAGCTGCCGCTTTCTTTGCTTCCCGCTGGGCCTGAAGCTCCGTTGACCGCTTCGCTCTGCGCTGGCGCGTGGCCTGTTGGGCGGCAGCCTTCCGCTTCTTCTCCTCATCGAGCGACTGTAACGCCCCCAAAACCTCCGGCGCCGTTAGCACCACCGGCCGCCCCGCCGTGGACAGGGTGCCGTTGGCGACGACAGGCACTGTCAGCTCCTTCCGCAAAACGGGTATCAGCCGCGCCTTCAGGAAGGCTAGGTCTACGTCCACAACTGGGCGAGCAGCCCCCTTGCTCAGGGCCCCGACCGGCACACGTGTCGGATCGAGTGGCCACATGCCGACTCGACGGAAGGCAGACGCGAGATTGGTCGGCGTGAAGGTGTCACCGGCCGCCTTGCTGATACAGTCCATTAGGTCCAAAACATTGAACCGCCGGCCCGCCTCCACGCAGTCGGATGCCCGCTCCCTGATGCAGCGACGAGACGCCGGTTGGAACCGCCCAAAAAGTGTCGGCGTGTCCAATGCCTGGATGAGGTGGCTCAATTTCGACGGCTCAGCAATCACCGACACCTTGGCCTTGAGGAGCGTGAGCAGCCCAGGCGCCGACAAGTGGACCTTAGCGCCATCAACAGACAGCAGCTTGTTCTCCTGAGGGAAATAGCCGGCAGCAAATGCCGAAAAGTGCGCCGCGTACATGTCGAAGATGTCCTTGTCGAATCCGGGTGGCCGCCGTCTCGTGACCATGGCGCCCTCGTTGAGGCGCGCCGCGAGCGGCACAAATCTCGAGTGCCCGTTCTCAGCCACACTGACATACGCGTGGCCACTGGCCGCCCCGTCGACCACACAAAAGTAGGGTGCAGCCACACCGCCGGGCGACACAGTGAAGGCCGCCGTACAGCCAGAAGCGGCGGACCCGATGGATGGAGCGACGACCTCGGGCTTGTCAATATCATCGGTCGCGACGATGGACGTCCGGCCGCCGGTGAGCAGGTCACGAGACCGCACGTGAGTCTCGTCCATGTTGAATAGTTGGCGCCCCTGCTTTATGCCAAGGTCCCGGTAGCACAAATCCAACCCCGCGTACCACTTGGCCAACACCTCCGGTCTCGAGTTCTCGGCGCGGGCCTGCTCGAGCATGCCAACGCGATACTGCTTCAACCGCGGCCATCGACGCATGAAAAGCCGAAAAAAGGCCCGACCAGGCTTGGTGGTGCCCCCAAAGTAGCGCTTGGCATCATCTTGCCGACCTGACGACAGCGAGAGGATGTACTCCTGACAGTGGACCAGAAAGGCGTCGCGCGTCAGCCCGCGGCCAATAAGAGCTCGCACTCGTAGAAACTGGAACAAAAGTTCTTCCTCCTCCTCGGTGAAGAACGGAGAGCGGCCGGGACGGATCGCTTGGCCGCCAGTCCGCTTCAGGTACCTGGCCACGCCTCGCGTGACACCTGCCGCGTCCGCAATCTGCGTCACTGTCATGCCGGCGGCCAACAGCTCCAGCATCTGTGACCGCTGCTGGGGAGTGACAGCGCCTCTTCCAGATGGCTTGGCAATGGGGCCGGACGTGCCGGCCGGCGTAGGAGAGGTCTCACGACAGCGGGGGGGGGGGGGGGCCGGGGGGGGTCGGGGGGGGGGGGGGGGGGGGGGGGTCTTGGGGGGCGGCGAGGCGAGCGGGGAAGCGGGGAGCCGCGTCTTGTACGAGCGGGGCACGCCCATGGCGGCGGGGGGTGCTGGGGGTGGTGGCCGCCACGCGCCACCGCGCGGCCGTGCGGGCAACGTTGGCCTGACAGTTGGGCCACCCGCGTAGCGTAGAGCGTCGACGCGCTCCGGCCCGCGGGCACCGGGGGCGCACCTCCCGGGGATTGCATGAGTGTTTTCGAGACGACCGCGTCGAGTAGAGGCGCGCGGGCGGGGCGGTCGGCGCGCGTTTGTACGTGAAAAAGAAAGTAATGACGGGCTCCACCTACGCCGTGCCGAGCATATTGCGCACCCGCTGCAGGATCGAGTCCTTGGACGCGTCGTACGGGTGCTCCTTGGATGGGATTTCCAGCACCGCCGGCACGGGCGCGGAGAACTTGGACAACACCGGCCGGATCTCATTGGCAATCTGTGGGCAGCAGAGGTGGGGGGGTCCGCCGCAGCACACGCCGACGGGCGCAGCGGCGGGGGGCCATAGACAAGACGCAGGCGGGGGCGAGCGCACAGCGTTAGTGTCCAGAGGCGCAGACGAGACGCGGCGAGCGCGTGAGCGTCGCGACCAGACCCCCAAACCGAGATCCCCAAAGCCCGAGCGACCACGCAGCACGGCGGCGATGGCGACACTGCGACCGGCCGGTGAGGGCACACCACGACGAGGCGGTGCGTGGCCAGCCTCTGCGCGCCACCCCCGCCGCCCACCACAGGCCTCACCCACCCCCGGACATACGTATTGGTTGATGAGCACAATGGCAATGTCCTCGCGCTCGGTGAAGCGCTTGAACGCATCCTCAATGGCTGGGACGGGCGTATCCTCTGAGCGTCGCGAGCAGGGGAGGCAAAGAATAAAAAAGGGGCCAAGCGGGCTGGCGAGGCGTGGAGCGAGCATGTTAGACGCTGCCGCCGCCTGCCGGTCGGGCCTCCCTGCGAACTCAAGCGCCACTCGCCTGCGATGTCCCACACGGTGGCCGCCTGCCATAGTGGCCGCCTGCCACGGGACCGCACAGATGCTCAAGCGCACACACGGCACCCACACGTCGACGACAGATGGACGCCCGGTCAACCGACGTCCGACGCTCACAAACCCAGCGCGCAGCGCGCTCCCTCCCCCTCCCCCGCCCCCCCTCCGCGCCCCACTGATTGCGCGGCCCAACCTACTCAAGTCGACCTCAAAGTAGTTGACCTCCTTCTTTCCGTCACGCTCCCCGACGCCCGCCATGAGGAAACCCGCGACCGTGTCCGCGTCGCCAATCACAGCAATGAGGTAGCCGCCAGGGCGGCTCTTGGCCAGGTTCTTGGTCCCGGGCGGCGCCATCGTGGCCGCAACGGCAGACCGGGCTGGAGAGGGAAAGTAACAGAGGGGGGAGACAACAGAGGGGGGAGACAAGTACCAGAGGGAAGGTGCGGATGGAGGGACGTGCGCGTGCGCACCGCCTCGTGTGGGGTGGTGACGGGGGACGTCTGCGAGAGGGACGGGCGGGGTCGCTGGGCCGCGCTCGCGCACAGGCTCCACCCCTCCCAAACACGCCGTAGAGGCGGATGCGGTGCAGGGTGGCTATCCGTCGAGCGCCCCTGTGGTTGACAGTGGAGTAAGTCATCACGATGAGGTCAATTTATGGAAATCAATGTATTTGATCCTCCGTAGATTCGGGCAGCGGCAGCCAATTATTTTGGTGAAGTATGACTGCTAAAAACCGTTCACACCTATCATTGCGGAAGATCTCTGTTTTTCCTTTGTTTTTCGCCGAGGGCGACGGTGGTTCTTGGCGCCACAATCGTGCTTCCCTCAGGCCCTATCGGCGTGCTCGTGGGCGTGCGACCGTTGGCCACGCAGGTTCCCGACTAGCCGTAGAAGGTCGACAAGCACGTTCTGCACAATGTAACGCTTTGTCATCCAACTGTAGGGAGACCCCGGGGGCAATCACGAGTAGTTGGCTATGGACGAGCGGAGCTCCGCTCGTTGGCACCTCGAGGTGCCTTGGCGCTGCCTCCATAGAGCGCGGAAGGGGCGGCCGTTTCGTACTTTTTTATGTTTTTCTTGAACGAGAAGAACGAGTCTTTGCGGTGCTCACGTGTACGACTCCTTCTCTGTGGCTCACCGCGGCGGCCATCCAGGGGATGATGACGACGTAGGTCGCCGACGCAGCGCGGGAATGAACGTCGAGGGAGGCAGCCTCTGAATGGGCCGGTCCTGTTCCCGACAAAAGGCCTTGTGTCGGGAACAGGACTGGCCCGCCTAGGCGCTTTACGCGAAAGTTACCAGTGAAGCAGCCTTGCCTCTGCTCGCGCGCGCGCCACCCAGGAGCGGCGGTGCCGGCGCCCCGCAGCGCACGGCAGCGCCTCGTCAACCGTGTGGCTTTTGTGCCTGCGGCACGGGCAGCCGTGGAGCCGCCCGCTGTCAATATTTGGCAGGGGCGGCACCACAGCGCGGCGCGTGGCGGTGGTCGGTACCCGCCAGCGCCGGGGAGCACGGGCAACGCCGGCACTTCTCCCAGTTTGACCCGTCCGCCCCCTCCCATCTCGCACACGCGGCGCGGCTGCGTGGTTGGCTGCGCCACCCCTCTGGAGTTCCCAAACCCCAGCACGCGAGCTCCCCGACCGCTAGAGCACCGAGGGCCTTTGAATAGGCTGGGCATCGCTCCGAGTTGCTCCCTTTTCCCTCAGCCCCGCACACTCAGAGCCGCAGCCGGCTCGTCAGAACGCCCAGCGCCCCTGCCTCCACTTTTTTGCCCTACTGTGGACACCTTTACGGACGCCTCGCCGGACGCGGCGCCCGCACCCGGCACGAACGCGCAATGGCCTGACCGAGGGTCGTCAACAGGATGGGTGTCCTGGCCGACGCCTCCCCCCCCCCCCCCCCCCCCCCCCGCCGCGTCTCGGGGATGTCGACCACCGTCGGTCTCCGCACAGGTGGCTGTGGGGCCGACGTTGGGCGACGGAGCACGGAACAAATCGACGAGTTATGAGGCCAATGAGATGGACATGGAGTGAAACAACAATCTTGGACGTGGTGGCGCCGTCAACTGGTGCGACACACGCGAGAGCCCAGGTCGAGCAGACCAAGTGCGGAAAACGCTCGGCTGGTGTCCCAAATTTCGTCGCAGGGCAACGCAACCGCCCACGAGACCTGTGATGGCAGAGCAGCGGGCGGACGAGATGGATTTCCCCACCAGCATCGGTGCATCTTTGTGAAGCGCCGTCCGTTGACCGGGGTCGGCACCCAACACGGGTCCGCCGGTACCCAACACGCCCCATGGCGGGGCGGCGTGCGGTCGGGAATGGGAACAGGGATTTCGTCACGAGAAAAAACAGCCGCCGCGCCGTCGTGCCGCGGACGCGGGGGCGCGCGCCCGCCGCTGGCGCGCGCCCACGAGACCCGTGGGTCCAAGGCGCAGCCGCCACCGGCGCCGAAACAGCGTCCTCCCGACGGGCTCGCGCGCGGCGCCGCGAGCGCGTCCCCGCCGCGCGTTGGCGCCACCCGCGCGGCGGCGGGGCGGGCGCCGCCCGCCGCGCTGCGCGGGGCAACAGAAACGGCCGCGCGGAAGAAAACGGGGGCGGATATCGCGCACTACCGGCCGCCGACTGATCCATTTCAGCGGCCCGCGACCGCCGTCGTCCCCGCCGCCGCCGCCGGCGGCCGTCCCCCATCGCCGCGCTGACGCGCTGGCCGTCGGTGCGGTCGTCGGCTGGCGGCTTCCCCCCTCCTCTCGCTCAACGGCAACAACTCAATGTCTCTGTGGACACGGACGCCTCGGAGCTGCACCCTCCCCACCTCCCGCCGCTACGGTCGACGCGCCCACCGCTTCCCCACCATCCGCAAGACGGCGCCGTCCGACCCGACGCCCAAACTTCTCTCGGTCTCACCCTCCTCCGTCTCCCACCCTCTGCGTTCTTCCATCGATTGCCGAGCCCGCGCGGCCTCCACCCGCCCGCCATCCCCATGACGGGGGACGGGTCGCCACCGCGGGGCCACCGCCCCGCCAAGCGTGAGCGCGGCGAGCCGAACCCTGCCGCCATCGCGGCCATGCATCTGGGCGGGGCGCAGGATATCTACGTGCTCGGCGGCATCCAGGCGGTCGGCGCCATGGCGCTGGGCACCGAGACCATCGACCCGGTTCACATGCTGATCGGCCCCGGCAATGCCTTCGTCGCCGAGGCCAAGCGCCAGCTGTTCGGGCGCGTCGGCATCGACCTCTTCGCCGGGCCGACCGAGACGATGGTGATC
>ENA-ORXT01005986-ORXT01005986.1-marine-metagenome-genome-assembly--contig:-NODE-5986-length-11586-cov-4.197411_pt1 | contig 11586 bp, 6 predicted proteins | sample MGYA00237868_ERZ511482 | MGnify/ENA metagenome assembly ERZ511482 | reverse complement strand
TAAAAGGTGTATATATACAGTTGTTAGCTACAAGCTAAAAACAAAAAAAAAGCCAGGTCTCAAAAAAAGCAAAGAGTCTTTCAGACACATTGCTTTTTCTGCCTCCCGCAATCTTTTCCCACCCACCACCCAGGTATTTCAAGATTTATCAGTAAATTAGTCCATATGTGGACAAGTATAATTGTGGTAATATGACTTTTGGAGAAAAGCTAAAACATTTAAGAGAATCGAAAAACCTTATGCAAAGACAAGTAGGTGCTTTGATTGAGGTAGATAGTGCCTTTATAAGTAAAATCGAAAACAATGATAAACCCATAAACCGTATACATATAAAAACACTTAGTAATTATTTTCAAATAGAAATATCGGAGCTAGAAATATTATGGCTAGCAGACAAATTAGAGCATATATTAAAAGATGAAGAATATGCTAAACAGGTTATAACCGAAATCCAAAATAGGTTTATATAGAACAAGGTATGAATACAAAATATATAGATAAATATTTAGCCTGTAACAATATAATTGCAAAGCATCTTTTCAATGTAAACAAAGCTGATGAAGAGGTAAAACTATTTCTAACACAGCAACAAATTCTGCAAATTGGTGAAGAACATCATATCTCAAATTTATGGGAAAGAATTATTGAAATTTTTAAAGAAATTCTTGAATGCGAATCCGTTTTTTACGAGTCTATCTTAAAAGAGTTTAATCAAAATACTTATTCTAAAAATGAGGTACCAGCGCAAATACTGGCCCTTTCATTTTTAACATTGCCCTTTTCCTATCAAGGCGAAAAGAAGTATCATGGAAGCGATTATTACGGAAGAGGTTCAGATTTTTTGAAATCAGTAGGAATCAAATTCAAGATAGAATTAAAGCATTTAAAATCAATTGAGTCACTATGGGTAGGACTTCAAAAATGGTCCTTTGCAGAAGACGGAAACTACGGAATATTTTATATTCCTGAGCTTCCATTTTTTCAATATGTAGGTAAACCATTTTCTCAATGCCTAATTAAACCTTCTGTTCTAAAAAAGCTACCTCAATTGTTTTATGAATCAAAATTGATTCCATCAGATAAAATCCAATCATTTAAAATAGAACAGTTCATATTAAAGAATTTAAATAAACTTGGAATTCAAGGGTTTCGTTCCAATTTTGTAGAGAATCAATTGTTCAAAGCAACTTATGTAAAATATATAAAATCTCATTTTTTAAACTGGAATGGTGAAACAAGTGTAGTTGAGCAAGATCGCAATAAAACTATCGGAGGAAAACAAATTATAAGAGGACTACTTCAATTAAAACGTACTACAGATGGGGAATGGAAAATGCAGTATCGTGTAAAATCAAAATCAATCTTTCCAGAGGAATTAACATTAGATGGTGAAGATTTTAAAGAAGTAACAAACGGGTTTTCTACTGTAGCTGAACTAAACGACATAAACGCAATTCAAAAGCCAAAGAAAGATCGTCAAAACAAAATAGAGGTTCACTTTTCTCAAAAAGAAATAAGATTATTTGTTATTGCAAGTAAATTCAGATTAAGTCCTAAAGCTTTTTTAGAAGTAGATTTCTTAAACAAGACTGATAAGTTTAAAGTACTAGTTAATAAAAAATCTAATAAAGAATTACTTGACTTAGGAATACCTAACCTTTCAATGCTATATGAATGGGGTTCACACATTTTATACGCAGTTGATGATGTTTCAAAATTAGGTGGGTTTAAAGGAATGGAATTTGAGGCAATAGCCTCCTCCAGAATTGATATAGAGATTATGTATGGCCTAAAGTTAAATGGTCGTAAATATCTTCACTATGGAAAACCAATAGTGAGGATTATTAATGCGATAGGAGATGAAAAAATAAAATTGAAATATGAGTCGTGTGATGAATTACCATTAGTCCAAAATCAAGAATTTGCAGACTTATGGGACTTTCCAAAGAACGTAAAACAGAATCAAAATTTTAAGCTATATTCGAATTCAGAAGCTATTTCCAAAAACATTCAGTTCGTTTCTCCTATTACCAATGTTTTATTGTTAGATGATTCAAATTTATATAGACGAAACAAATTTGGTAAAATTGAAAACGATATTGGTCGTTATTTTTGTGGAAGTAGTTTAATTGATTCGGAGAGTTCGTTAGAATGGCGTCGAGTAAATGAGCACTTTAAGTTCTATAGGAATTTTGGGGAATTAAATACTAAAGTAACAGGGTATAACGCTGATTCTGCTGAAAAATTATACTACTATTTAACAGAAAAAGGCAGTCTTAATTATCAAATATTTTCTGAAGCTTTTGATTTCTTTAATTTAGACAACAACATAGACAACGGTTTAAGTAAAAGACTAACAATCAGATATCTTGATTATTTAGGATTTATAGATTTTGAACGGAACAAAAATTCCATAAAAGTGAATAGGCCTCAGCTTATACCAATTCCTCATAATGGTAAAGGATATAAACTCATGCTTATTGGTGGAAGATCTAAAAGTCTTATAAATAAATTGAGAGCTCTTTGTCGGGTGAATCAAATAGGATTTTTTATTAAGAAACAACCTGTTGGGAAATTGGGCTTATCACTGCCTAAAAGAATTTGTTTGCGGATTGAATACATTCAAATTCCAAACTTTAAAATCAAATTAGAGAAACTAAATATTCTTATTGAAACTGACCTCTCTTCAAAGCCAAGAATACTTCAAGTTGGGATCTCAAAATTATTTACATGTAGTTTTAAAGAGTATCGCAATTCACTTGATAGAGTTGAAAATCCAAACTCATCTTACCGACAGTCTCTTTTTAATCCCAAAACCTTGAAATACGAATCGATAAAAGAAAATAGCGTTTGTGATGGTTTGATAAAACATGAATTGAATTCTTTTACAAGATTTTTTATATACTGGAATGAAAAGACGGCTTCTGAGTGTGATGAAGAATATGGAAAATATCTTGTACTAAATGATTTAAACAAAAACGTAGTTCTGTATAATTCGGATACTGAACAAATAGCTATTCCTGTCAGGTGTCAACTTCCAAGATTGTTTGCAGAAGCAATTGCTTTATTTAATGGATTAATACCAGAAAACAAATATCTGAAATTAGAGAATAATTCAGGCTATTATAATATTTACTCTAATATACCAAGCACCATTGCACACAACGAATTCAAAAGAATTCTAGGACAAAACATCATTCAAGTAGAATCACTATGAAAGACCCAATAAGTTCATTTGAAGAGATAGTTGACAATTTTATTCGATATGTAAGAACAGCATTTGGGATAAAATTTAAAAGTGTAGATAAAGAAAGACTAGATCTATTACATAGTCCTTGTGTCTTATATCAAAAACCATGGATAGAACCATTACCGGAATATGTTTCAAGCAACAAGTGGATTAAACATAAGGATGAAACAAAGGATCAAATTAGTTTAAAAGATCTTAACCTTCAAGAAAGTAAACAAAACAATGAAATCTTAAAAAGATTTAAGAATATAATTCAGGGCGGACTTGTAGGAGATTATCCGATTTATAAGCATCAGTTGAATATGTTGACAAAAGCAATGGGTGGTTTTGTAAAGGATGGTGACAAAACTAAGAAGAAACATTGCATCATAACTTCCGGAACTGGTTCGGGTAAAACAGAATCATTTCTTTTGCCGTTATTTGCTCAGTTGTGTAAAGAATCAATTACCTGGTCGAAGCCTTCTCAGAAAACGGAACTTTCTCAAAACTGGTGGAGGGGTAAAGTTCACAGAAATCAAGATCATAGACGACTACTTAATGATGAAAACTTAAGTTTATCAAATACTGCTTTGCAAAGAGGTCATGAAACAAGACCTGCAGCAGTTAGAGCTATGATATTATATCCTATGAATGCTTTGGTTGAAGACCAAATGTCCAGATTAAGGCGAGCTATAGACTCTGATCAGAAACGCATTGATATTCAAGAGAACTTAGAAGGAAATTCATTTTGGGTAGGTAGATACAATTCAAATTCTGGAGTTCCTGGATCGCTGTATAATGAAGAAGGATTAAATCAGAAAAAGTTAAACAGACTCAAAAACTATTTAGAAGAAAAACACAATAAGCAAAATAGTGTACGTGACTATGTAGACAATATCCTACCTAAGGAAGAGTCGGATCTATCAAAATTACAATCGAAAAAGATAGAATACTTATCGTATGCCCAAAGGCTTACAGGTAACGAAATGAGATCGCGACAAGACATGCAAGTCCATCCACCGGATATTTTAATTACGAATTATTCCATGTTGAGCATTATGCTCATGAGACAAGTGGATCGCAATATTTTCAGTAAAACAAGAGAATGGCTTCATGATAAGAGTGTTGACATAGAGGAAAGGACAGAGAATAGAATTTTTCATTTAATAATTGACGAGTTACATCTATACAGAGGCACTTCGGGAACTGAGGTTTCATTTTTACTTAAAATGGTATTGAATGAGTTAGGGTTATCGCCAACCCATCCTCAACTCCGAATTTTGGCATCAAGTGCATCACTAGATGAGAAGAATGATGAAACTCTTAAATACCTCTCAGATTTCTTTGGCATAAAACCAGAGCAAATTGAAAAAGATTTTTACTTAGAAAAAGGCGAAAAGTTAGTTTCAAATCATAAAATTGAAAAAAAACTAAATAGCCTAATTTTTGATGAATTCCATAGCCAGCTCGATGATAAACTGGATAACAAAAAGGAAGCATTAAAGAAATTGTATGAAAATCTATGCGAAGAATTTAAATTTCCAAAAGTAGATGAACTTAATCCTACAAACATATTAGAAGCACTAATTAGCAAAGAAAGTGACATGCTTTTAAAGTCAAGATTACAAGCTCCATTTGGCATAGAACAAAGGGCTATAGCTACAATAGAAGACATAGAAAAAAACTTTGCAAAAGAAGTATTCAAAGGTGAAAGCGAACAGTCTAAAAATGCAGTAAAAGGACTGCTTAAACTTAGAGAATTATTTGATCAACAAGGAATCAAAAATGATCTACCTAGATTTCGATTTCATTATTTCATTAGGAACATTGAAGGACTATGGGCTGCAGTTTGTCCAGTGGAAGTAGAAGAAAGTTATTATTCAGTCGATAGAACTTGCGGTAAACTTTATGATAGACCAAGATTAAGATCTACAAATGGGAACAGGGTATTAGAACTACTATATTGCGATAATTGCAATACAACCTTATTTGGTGGAAGTCGTATTACGTACATTAAGAATGATTATTCTCAATATATAGAATTGATTTGTCAAAGCCCTGACATTGAGGGTATCCCAGAGAAACATCAAGCGGTTCGTGTAGAAGATCGAGAATACAGAAACTTTGGAGTATTCTGGCCAATCGGTAATCAAACTTTTCGTATACATGATGACTATGGGAGCAGGGTTCCAAATGATTGTACCCGCCCAACAACATTATTAAATGGTAATCAAAAAGATTATAGTGGATATTGGAAAGATGCTTTTTTGAATAAGAAAAGTGGACAAGTCCATTTAATTGAAAACATCCAAGATGAATTGGAAGAATATAAAAATGATAATAACTCAATCAGAGGACGCTTTTACTATATTTTAAAAGATGAGAGTAGTGATATTGAAGTTATTCAAGATGTGACTGTAAGCCATAAAGCCATGCCTACATCATGTCCTAACTGCGCAATTGTTCACCAAAAATGGCAACAGGATAAACCTAAAAGAAAAACCAGTAGCATAAGAGGGTTTAGGACTGGTTTTGCAAAAACAAATCAAATATTATCTACGGAACTATTTTATCAACTTGAAGAAAAGAACAGAAAATTAGTTGTCTTTTCTGATAGTAGAGAAGATGCGGCAAAAATTGCAAATGATATTCAGAGGAGATATTTTCCAGATTTAATAAAGCAACATATTATTCATGAATTCAAAAAAAGACTAGTTCCTTCATATTACTTATTAAAGGATTTAGCGAGCGGATTACAAATAGATCCATTAAAATACGTTGAAAATTATTCTAATTTAACTGAGAACGAAAAGCAAATTGAACTATTCTATTTTGAAGATCTTATTGCAGATTATGAAAAGTATGTCCGTTATAAAGACCGTAGACCTGATGACCATACTGTAAAACGAATAAGTTTAATCAGAAGAAAGGCGTTAAGTATAAGGTCATTAGTAGAAATGATCGATAAACCTGCGATTGAAAGCACATTACCTAAATCATTTTTAGAATTTGGATTAAACCCAGGAGGAAATGATGTTGATGTACAATATGAGCGGAGGGATAATCAAATAACTTTTTGGCCTGATTTATTTAAGTCCGGAAATGAAATTTTCTCTTGGCAAGATGGTGTAGATGTAACCTATAAGAGAAAAATCAGAAAATCATTATACATTGAAACAATTAATGCTTTGACTGGTAGTTTATTCTATTCTTTAGAATCGTCAGCATTAGGTAGAATAATTATTAATCCACTTCTAAAGCCACAAATTGGTAGTTTTTCAGTAGAGGAGTCAATCGAACTAATCAACAACGTTATTAGAATTATACTGGGAAAGTATAATCATAATAAGAAAAGACAGGAAAGTGAATATGAGCCTTCATTTAATTCGAAGAAATTAGAAAACTATTTCGAGTCTTTAAACCTAGATAATTCCATTACTACCCAAATCGAAGAGTATCTGGAAGGTAATAGAATATGGAATGCACGAGAAGGAGGTCTAAGAGTTGAAGAGTTGTTTTTGAGGCCAGCGGAAAAGCATGATTTGATTTATTGGAATCCCAAAATTAAACAACCTCATTTATCATTTGTTCATAATAGTTGTACATCAAGCAATGAATTATTGATAGACTCTGGACTTACTTGTGCTGAGTTCTGGAATGGAAAAGACCAAATCCAGAACTACATCTCATACAATGCACACATATTGAATAGAAAACCTGTTAGAATACATACGGAGGAATTAACTGGACAAACTGATGATCAGGAAATTAGACAATTACATTTTAGAAATATTATCCTTCCACAAAGTAAGGATGATTATCAAAATAAATTTGAAAGAAAAGTTAAGGAAATAGATATACTTAGTGTAACAACTACTTTAGAAGTTGGAGTGGATATCGGTGACTTAAAGGCAATTATGCTCGGCAATATGCCTCCTCAAAGGTTTAACTATCAACAAAGAGTTGGACGTACAGGTAGAAGGGGACAAGCTTTCTCAATGTCATTAACGTTTTGTAGAGGTCGTTCTCATGATGAACACTATTTTCATAATATAAAAAGCATAACTGGAGATGACCCACCAACTCCTTTCCTTACACTTTCAGAGCCTGATATATTAAAACGGATTGTAAATAAATTCATTCTTCGTCAAGCATTTAATCAAACAGAATTGTTAACTGAGAGTAATAAAAACGTACATGGTGAATTTGGAAAAGTTAATGAATGGGAAGGAATAGCTGAAAGTATTAAAACATATCTTAACCAAGCTAAAGGTGAATGTATAGAATTCATTAATTGCATCCTTCCATTTTTACCTCATAATAAATTCGATATTGATAAAATAATTACAGAAGTTACAACTACAAACGAAGAATTAGTTAAGCCTAATTTCTTGTACAATCAAATTTGTAAAATCGTAGAAAGTAATTTACCTACTCAGGATTTAAGTCAGCGATTGGCTGAAAGTGGAGTGTTACCTTTGTTTGGTATGCCAACTTCAAGTAGAAACATGTATCATGGTTATAATTCAGATACTTCAAAATTCAAAACCATAGATAGATCAGCAGAAGTCGCAATATATGAATTTGCCCCTGGAGCAGAAAAGACAAAAGACAAAGCAATACACAAGTCCATAGGTTTTACTTTTCCTTATGCATACATAAATTATAGAAACGAAATTAAACCCTATGGTGAAAACAGTGATCCTTTTATTAGGCCAGAGTCAGGTGATTATTATATGCAGAGATGTAAGACCTGTGGATTTTTTGATTGTCATGAAAACATTACTGGAATAACAGAGTTTTGTCCCAATTGCGGAGAGACAGAACCTAACAGATATCAAGTTAAAGATGACGACGAGAATATTAAAATCAAAATACCGGCTGGGTATCGAACTGATTTAAGTATTGGAAGAAATGAAAATGAGGATATGAAATTTTTCAGCAGACCTTCTATACAAATCAAACAAGGGACTGATAATAAATATGGCACAAAACAGAATGAACCACATAATATTATTTCAAAACATAATAAAGATGATATTAACTGGAGGCTTAACTTATTTAATGATGATTTTTTAAGAGGCAGTATCGCTTCATTTCGACAACAATTTGATGGCCATGAATTCAGAGTTAACCAACAGTGGATCCCTAATGATTACGCGAGGAATGCCCTAAATACAGACATGGATCAGGTTTTGGATTTTCGACAAGAACAAGCAGAGGAATGCATTGTGTTAGGGCAATACAAGAAAACTGAATATATAAGAATCAGGCCTCAATCAGTAAACTTGAATCTCCATTTAAATATCAACAATTACAATGGAGCTGTTAGATCAGCATATTTTTCGGCTGCGACGTTGATTCAGCGACTGTGGGCAGAGCAACAAGATATAGATCCGATTGAAATAGAAATTGCGGAATTATTTACATCAAAGCTAGAAGATGGAACTAACCGATTAATTTCAGAAATTATTTTGTCTGATGAATTAGCTAATGGTTCAGGCTTTGTAAGAAAGCTCCATGAAAACATTGCACAATTTATTGAATCTATATTCAACAATCCAACTAGCACCTATCTTCAAAATATCCTGTCTAATAAGCATAAAAAGGATTGCAAAGACTCATGCTACGAATGCCTGCGAATTTTTCGAAACATGCCTTATCACGGCTTACTAGATTGGAGACTTGGACTTTCATATTTAAGGGTTCTCTATGATAGTAATTATTCAGCAGCTGCATATGACGGCATATTCGAGGACAGTGAATTACAAGGCTGGACTGAGCATTCAACATTTCTTTCAAAGTTGCTTTGTAATTCATTTGATGAATTAAATCTTATCAATGATTTTAATTTACCAATAATAGAGCAAATTCAAAATGATGGACTACCAAAGAAACGAATTTATGTTGTTGTTCATCCACTTTGGTGGGTCGATGACCTAAAAGTAGATAGTTGGCTAACTGAATCATTAGCTGAAATTAAAATGGCTGATAATTACAAAGGATATGACATTGAATTTATTGACACATTCAATTTAGAAAGAAGACCAGGTTGGTGTTACAAAGAAATTATAATGAAAGATTAGATGAAAACAATTGACTTAAGTTCGATAAAATACAACAGATTAAAATCCATTTCTCCTAGTAGCTTTACTTCGTTGCAAGCATGCCCAAAGAGACAAGTTTTATCACAGAATTTTAGACCTTCAATATTGAGAAGCCATCCAAACAGTTACTTTGGATCTGTTCTTCATAGATTGTTAGAAAAAAAGTTTAAGGGGCTTTTATTTGATTCTAATTTTGAAAATGAATTTGCTTCGGAGGTTACTATTCAGGAAGAAAAAATGAAATATGATGGATTCACAAAACCTAATATGCAAGTTTTATGTAGAGATTTTTCGTACAAGAAGCTCTTAGTAAAAATGCAATTGTCTAAAAAGAAAATAAAAGGAAAATTAGGAGGCAAAATCAATGTAGAGTCTGAGAAAGAGGTTTATAATGAAGAGAAAACCGTTTTAGGATCAATTGATCTTGTTAAGGTTACATCTGACTTCATAGAATTAATAGATTTTAAGACAGGACAAATCACTAATGATTTAGGAGAGGTCAAAGAAGAATATCAATCACAAATAAAATTATATGCATATTTATATTTTTTGAAAAATCGGAAATTCCCTAATTCATTAAAACTTGATGATTTATTGGGTAACTCTCATGATGTGGAATGTGATATCAATGAATCTAAAGAGCTATACAATCAGGCTCTTGATCTATGGAATGATGTAAATGAAAGAATTGAAGTAGATAAGTTAGTTGGAAAACCTTCGATTGATAATTGCAAATTCTGTTCAAACCGTCCAGCTTGTAAAGAGTTTATTAATGCTCATGAAGAGCTTGGGGTTGAAAATGATTTAATTGGATATATCAATGCAATTCATAAATTAAAAAATGGAAATATTGTAATCAAAATGGAGGATGGGAAATGGATAAAAGACTTACCTAGTGATTTGAATATGATTGATAACAAAAAATATGGGTTCTTTAATCTCACAGGAAACTCTGATAGTTCAAATTATCGATTTACAAATAATTCTCAGGTTGTAGAATATAATGAAGCTAAAGACAATGAGTAATAGTTCTGACAATAGTATTCCCTTAATTTCATTTTTCACTGGTGGAGGTTTTATGGATATGGGCTTTGAAAAAGCTGGCTTTAAAACTATATATGCTAATGAATTTAATCCCAGAATTGCACATGCATTTGAATACTCTTTTAACAAGTGGGCCAAAAGGAAGAAAAGTGAATGGTTAGTTCCATCGCATGATTCAATATCAGAAATAGACTCGAAAGAGATCAAAAATTTATTAAAGGATCAGATTGGTGATGAATTGTTTGGAGTAATAGGCGGACCGCCTTGTCAAGATTTTAGTGTATCAGGAGAAGTCAAAGGGCTCAAGGGAGAAAGAGGCAAATATACAATTAGCTTTATAGACCAAATCATTGATTTAGAACCTCATTTCTTTGTAATGGAAAATGTAAAAGGATTGCCAAAATTCAAGACACTAAAGAATGATTTTAATTATATAAATTCAGAATTTTCAAAGAAATATTGGTTAACATATGACATACATAATGCACTTTCATACAATCTTCCACAACATCGGGAAAGATTAATACTAATAGGCGTAAGAAAAGACCTCATCAACTTCAAGATTGGTGAAAACCTTAAGCAATATTTGCACTTTCCTAAGGCGAATGAATCATTCAATAGAAAAAGCAAATTGAATAGATTTCAAAAGACTGGAAAATATATGTTGAATGGTAAATCTTCTAAACTTAAAAATCATGTTTTTCCTAATTTAAAAGACTCAACTATGGAGAAAGTAAAGACTATTCCTGAAGGCGAAACAAATAGAAGATCTTTCAGACGAATTAGTAGGAGTTCCTATAGTCCAACTTTGAGTTTTGGTCATAATGAAATATTCTTACATCCAGTTGAAGACAGAAGATTATCTGTAAGAGAATGTCTGAGATTACAAGGAGTAGATGACTCCTATCACTTCGACAAAGGAGTAACTTTAACTACAATGTATAAAATAATTAGTAATGGTGTTCCTGTTCCACTTGCGAAAGAAATAGGTGTGAGAATAAAAGAATTTATCACATTGAATTTAAGCTGAACAATTGCAGCACACTGCCGTCCTCGTTCCTGTGGGCGACAGAGAGCTGCAAGCCAACTCGCAAAAGAAGTGTATATTGAAATAACATCGTTGATCCATAAAGGAACGCCAGTAGGTAACAATAGATGATGATCGCATATCTGTTCGTTCCTCACAGAGACGACGACATATCATTA
>ENA-ORXT01005985-ORXT01005985.1-marine-metagenome-genome-assembly--contig:-NODE-5985-length-11587-cov-4.111468_pt1 | contig 11587 bp, 1 predicted proteins | sample MGYA00237868_ERZ511482 | MGnify/ENA metagenome assembly ERZ511482 | reverse complement strand
TCGCTGATGCTTGGTTGCTTGGCGACGCCGTCGTGACCGGCGCAGCGGCCTTCGGCTTCGCAACCGGAACTGATGCATTCGCGGGCAACGCGATCGCGTCACCGGGAACGATCAAGTGATCACTCCCATCGGACCAACCGTTCGCAGCGACGAGGTCAGACAGCGACACCCCTGAGCGCGATGCGATCCCATTGAGGGTGTCGCCAGCGGCGATGGTGTAGGCGCCGGAGCCGGCTTGCACATCTGCAGGCCCGGTGCTGTCACCGGCGCCCTGTCCGGGAGCAGCGGTCGACGCAGCACTGCACGAACTCAACATCGTCAGGCCGACGACGATGGCGGCGAGGCCCTTCATGTTCACGCTGTTGCTGCGGCCCTTGTGCTTGATGGACACGAGTTGCTCCTGGGTCACCCCGTCTTGTCGGCTCGGCGACTTGCCGGCTCTGTGGGTGTTCTGAACCCACGAAGCGAATGTACACCGCAGGTCGATTGAAAGCAATAGCTATTGCTGCAATGACTATTGCTTTCCAGTCGGTTCTGTGATTGTCTGTGCGCATGGCCACCAAAACATCACGTCAGGCCCTCGACCTCGCCGTCCGCAATCTGCGCGACGCAGCGAACGACAACCTCGAACGGACCACAGAGATCCTCGAACGCCTCGATCGATTTGAAGCGCACGTCGGTGCCGGGCTTCCCGTCATCGACGCCGTCAGCGCCGAACGGTCTCCTCGGATCGTCGAGATGCTCAGCCTCAACATGACCGCACTCGAAACGCGTGGCGCCGATTTCCGCACCGCGCAGGCGCGCAGCCTGCACGATGAAGGCATGACCATGGACGCCATCGGCGAGCTCTTCGGCGTCACACGGCAACGCATCTCGGCCCTGCTCCGATAGCGGCTCCGATAGTCGCACCGAGAGCTGCTCCGTTCGACGGGCGGACGCCAGCTGTCAGGTCACTCGCGCTGACCGGGACCTGCCTCGATTGGCAAGGAGCCACAGACCGGCGCCGACCAGCAGTGCGCCGAGCGCCCACCACATCATGATGAAGCCCCCGCCGCCAGTCGCTGGAAGCTTGATCGAGACGACCGTGACCGTCGCTTCATCGTCATCATCGCTGGCGTCGGGGTCGATCACATCGGAGTCGACAGCAGCAACGTTCGTGAAGACCCCCTCTGAGGTCGCAAGCGCTATCACGGTGAGTGTGGCGACGTCGCCATCAGCCATGTCGCCGATCGTCCAGATGCCGGTATCGGGGTCGAAGGTTCCGACAGTCACTGTCGATGAAGTCAGCGTGAGGCCATCGGGTAGACGATCGGTCAGGGTGACTCCAGGAGCCAGATCTGGGCCATCGTTGCGGACGGTGATCGTGTAGGTGATCGACGCTCCAGGCGTCACGGTCGTCGCATCGGCGACTTTGGTGACGCTGAGGTCAGCGCTGCGCTGGATGGTCACCTCGGCCGCGATGCTCGTGATCGGAACCAGCAGGCAATCGCACGTCAGGTCAGCAACGTTCGCTACGACGCCGTTTCCTGTGGCCTCGGCAACGACGGTGACGTCGACGGTTCCGCCGTTCGGGGCCACCTCGATGTCGCTGCAGATCACATTGTTACCGTCGATCGAGCAGGTCCCGACGGTCGACGATGCCGACTGAACAGCGAGCCCTGCGGGCACGTTGTCCGTCACCATGATCGGCGTCGCCAATGATGTGCCGTCGTTGGTGACTCGGATCGTGAAGGTCACGTCGTCGCCAAAGCCCACGCTTGCGCCGTCTGCGGTCTTCACGATGCTGAGGTCGACGTCGGTGATTGCGTTGACTGCGGTGCTCGAATCATTCGTGGCGTCCGGGTCTGGCGTCGACGACTGCACGGTTGCTTCGTTGCTGAGCTCGAGCACTGTCACGTCGGCACGCAACACGGCGTTGATCGTGATCGAGACGGACTCTCCGTCAGCGATCGTAGGAGCAGCACATGACAGATCGAACTCGTCAAGAGTGCAGGTCGCACCGCCGTCCACGATCTCGATTGTTGCGACGTCGAGTTCTGTCGGCAAGGAGTCCGTGATCACGACGCTCTGAGCGTCGGATGGTCCCGCATTGGACACGGTGATGGTCCACGAAACGGGTCGCCCCGCGAGCACGTCGGTGGAGGGTCCTGTCTTGTCGATACTGAGATCGGCCGACGTGCTGGTCGGGTCCGACGCCGTTGCGGTGTCGTTGCTCGGATCGTCGTCGGGCGTTGACGACGTCGTCGTTGCAGTGTTCTCGATCGTTCCCGACTCGGTGTCGGCAGGCAACTCGCCTGTCACCGTGATCGTCGCTGAACTCAGTGCCGAGATCGTTCCGAGGGCGCAGTCGAAGGACGTGCAGTCACCCTGCGATGACATCACGACGACATCGGTCACATTCGACGGCACCGAGTCAGCAACCGACACGTCAACCGCATCGGAAGGACCGGCGTTGTCCACGGTGATCGTCCAGGTGATGGGCTCGCCCGCAACCGCAGGGCCCGATGTCAACGCCTTGGCGGTGCTGAGGTTGGCCAACGTGCCGGTCGGATCCGACGCTGTTGCTGTGTCGTCACTCGGATCATCGTCGGGCGTGAGTGACGTGGTGGTCGCTGTGTTCTCGATCGTTCCCGGCGCCGTGTCGGCAGGAAGTTCGCCGGTCACGGTGATGCTGGCCGAAGCCAGGGCGGGAATCGTCCCGAGTGCACAGTCGAAGGTGGTGCAATCGCCCTGCGATGAGCTCACGACGACGTCGGTCAGGTTCGCTGGAACAGAGTCGGCGACTGACACCGCCAGGGCGTCAGACGGCCCGGCGTTGTCGACGGTGATCGTCCACGTGACCGGTTCGCCTGCAATGGCCGGTCCAGAAGTCAAGGACTTGGCGGTCGACAAACGGGCAAGGGTGATGACCTCGGGGTCGGCGGAGGCCTCGTTGTTGGTGAGGTCGGGGTCGGCCGTGTCCGACGAGGTGGTTGCGGTGTTGGCGGGCAGGTCGAGCACGTCGGTGTCGACGGTCGCCACGATGGTGACGTCGGCTGCTTCGCCGGCAGGGATGTCGCCGATCAGACACGGCACGGCGGTGCAACCACCAACGGTGGAGACCACGGAGACGAGTGTCAATCCGGCCGGCAGGATGTCGTCGACCTCCGCAGCGATTGCTGTCGAGGGGCCTTCGTTGGTCACCGTGATCGTGTACGTGACCTGTTCGCCAGCGATCACCGGGTCCGGCTCGGCGATCTTGACGAGGCTGAGGTCGGCCTGGGGCAACACCTCTTCCTCGACCGTTGCGGTGTCGGGCGACGTATTGGGTCCCTGCGGCGTGGTCGTGGTGACGCCAGCGGTGTTCGACAGCGTGCCGGTGTATCCCTGGTCGAGGAGTCCGCTGACGACCACGGTGAAGGTGCCGGGCGCAAGCGTTCCGACGTTGCAGGTCAGATCCTGATCGACGAAGTCGCAGAGTGCCTGGTCATTGGCGAGCAGCGAGACCGCAGGGTCGATCGAGTCGGTGATCACAACGTTCTGCGAGTCCGACGGACCGGGATTGGTGACCGTGATCGTGTACTGCACGGGCGCTCCCGGCACAGCCGGAGGATTGTCGAGCGTCTTGGTGATCGCGAGGTCGGCAACAGGAGCGACCGGGGTGGTGATCGTCGACGAGTCCGGCTCGCCGCCATCGGGTTGCGTGGTGGACGTCGCGACCGAGGCCGTGTTGTCGATGCTCTCGGTCACCGATGCAGCAACGGTGCCGGTGATCGTGACGGTGTGCGTTCCTGGCGCCATCTCGCCGAGCACGCACTCGACGGTGGTGTCACAGGTGCCCAACGTCGACGTGGCGACGATCGACGTCGGCACGAGTGCCGACAGTGTGGTGTCGGCAACAACGACGTCCTGAGCATTCGACGGGCCGAGATTTGTCACCGTCAGGGTGTAGGTGATCGCTTCGCCGGGAACGGCTGGCACGGGGTTCGCCGATTTCGTGATCGTCACGTCTGCAACTGCATCGACGCCGACGTCGACGAAGCCGGAGTCGTTCGTGTCGTCTGGGTCGGTGGTGTCGGAACCAACCGAGGCCGTGTTGCGCAGTGTTGCGTCTTGGGGAACAGCCTCGTCGATCAAGACGTCGAACGTGATTGCCGTTGGAACACCGACAGCGAGCGTGCCGAGGGCACATTCGACATCATCGCCGACGATCGAACATCCAGCGGGGAGGCTCGAACCAACTGCGGTCATCTCAGGCGGCAGATCATCAGAGATGACCGTGTTCAGAGCCACCGATGGGCCGTTGTTGATGACCGTGATCGTGTAGCTGACGGTCTGGCCAGCAATGCCGGGGTTGGGGTCGACGGTCTTGGAGACCAGTTGCAGGTCTGCTTCGGTCTCGACGTTCACCGTGGCGTCATCGGACGCCGGCTCGCCTTGCGGCGTGATCGTGGTGGCGTTCGCGGTGTTGGTGACGTCGGAGTCGTCGACGATGGCCGGGTCGAATGTGACGGTGTAGGTGAAGCTGATCGGCGGGTCGCTCGGGAGGATGTCGCCGAGGTTGCAGGTCACGATGTTGCCGGGTGCGGTACAGAACGGGGCAAGCGAACCCGGCACGATCGTGAGGCCCAGCGGGAGCGCGTCGCCGACGACGGCCGACTCGGCCGTCGAGGGGCCGGCATTGCTGACCGTGATCGTGTACGTGATCTGGTTGCCGGCGATCACCGTGTCGGCCGATGCCGACTTGTCGATCGAGAGTTGTGCCAGGCGCGTGACGCCGATCGAGTCGACCGCATCGTTGTTCGATGGGTTGCGGTCCGGTGTGTCAGACGATGCCGTTGCGGTGTTGTTCACCGGGCCGGCGGCGACCGATGGACCGACGAGCGCGGTGACTTCGACGCTCATCGTCGCGCCCACTGCGAGGTCTGTGTTGTCGCATGTGATCGACGTTGCCGTCGTCGTGCACGTCGCGTTGACCTCGTTGGCGAACGAGACGATCGTCCAGTCGGCGGGAAGGTTGTCGACGAGTTGCGTGTTCACTGCGACCGAGGGGCCGTTGTTCGTGACCGAGATCGTGAACGTCGTTGTTTCGCCAGCGATCACTCCGGTGTCGTCGAACGTCTTGGCAGCCACGAGGTCGGCGTTGGTGGCGAGCGTTGCGATGGCATCTGCCTCGTTGTTCGTGAGGTCCGGATCATCGTCGGTGGTCGAGACCTGCGCACTGTTGACGTCCACGGTGAGCACCGCTGGGTCGATGTCGCCGGTGATGGTGAGCGAGATCGAGCCGCCGACCTCCAGGTCGTCGGAGAAGACGCAATTCACGAGCCGGGTGGCCGGGTCGAACGTGCAGTCCGTGGTGTTGCTGAGCACCACAGAAGCAGGCACGACCTGCACCGGCAGCGTGTCGGTCACGGTGATGTCACCCAATGCATCGGACGGCCCATCGTTGAAGATCTCGATCACGTACTCGAACGGCTCACCAGCGGTGAGGTCATCGTCGGTGAGGGTCTTGAGGATGCGAAGGTCCGGCGCCGTGACGATCGGGTCGGTCGTGGTGCCGTTGGGGTTGGAAGCGTCGTTGTTCGACGGGTCGGGGTCCTGCGTAGAACTCGTGGCTGTGGCGGCGTTGACGAGATCGCCACTGGCGTCGGGTTCGATCAGCATGTCGACGGTGATCTGGACAACCGCCTGGTCGGGCAGCGTGCCGAGGTCGCAATCGAGCGTGCCGCCCGTGAGGGAACCGTCGTGGGCGCAGGTGCCGACCGGGGTGCTGGCGTTGACGAACGCAGCGCCTGCCGGGAGGGCATCGAGGATCTCGACGTCGGCAGCGGCAGCAGGGCCGTTGTTGAACACGTCGATCGTGAACCGGACTGTTTCGCCAGCGACGAGTGGGCTGGTGATCGTCGTCTTCACGAGTTGCACATCGGCGAACGGCGTGATGTCGGTGGAGATGGTCGTGGTGTTGTCGCCCGGGGTGGGGTCGGGCGTGTCGCTGGTGACCGACGCGGTGTTCTCGATCGTGTCGACTGCCCGGTCGCTGACCGTGCCCGTGATCGTCACGACCACGGCATCGCCAGCGGCGATGGTCGCATATGTGCAACTGACGGCGGCAGGGTCACACGTACCCGTCGGCGAGGTGATCGTGCCGAGCGCGACGTCGGTCGGCAAGGCGTCGGTCACGACCACGTTCTGGGCGTCCGAGGATCCGTTGTTGGTGACCGTGATCGTGTACGTGATCGCACCCGACGGGTCGACCGGGTCCGGCATCGCAATCTTCACGATCGTGAGGTCCGCCGACGGCGCGACGGGGGTATCGAGTGTTGCGGAGTTCGGCAGCGTGCCATCGGTTTCGGGTGTGGTCGTGGTGATGTCCGCCGAGTTGTTCAGCGTTGCGAGAATGTCTGCCGACACCGTGCCGGTGATGTCCACGGTGAACGTGCCGACCGGGAAGTCGAATGGGCCGCATGCCACTGTGTTGTCACAGGTCGCTCCAGCTGGTGCGCCGGTCAGGACGGTCGAGACGGTGCCCGCATCAAAGATCGCTGCGATGTTGTCGGTGACCTCGACGTCGCGAGCGGTCGACGGGCCGGCATTGGTCAGCGTGAGGGTGTAAGTCAGTTCCTCGCCCGGAACAGCGGTGGAGAGGTCTGCGGTCTTGGCGATGCCGACGTCGGCGATGGCGCCGACCGTGGTGTCCTCGGTTGCTGCGTCGTTGGCCGGGTCGGGGTCAGGAGTGTCGCTCGAGGTCGTCGCCGTGTTCGACAGCGTTGCAGGGGCTGCGAGATCGGAGTCGACGATGACGTCGAACGCCACGGTCGGAGTGGCGCCGACTGCGACGTCGCCGAGTTCGCAAGTGATGATGCTCCCGGGGGTGTTGCCCGTCGTGGTGCAACCTGCGGGAAGTGATCCGGGGACGAGGGTGGTGTTCGCTGGAACGGTGTCGACGATGACGGCGTCAACGGCGACGGACGGGCCGTCGTTTCGGGCGACGATCGTGTACGTGAGGGTTTCGCCAGCGGCGACGGGATCCGGGCTGCTGTCCTTCGATTCGAGCACCAGGTCGGCGCTGGTTTCGATTGGGTTGGTAATTGTCGATGCGTTGTTCGAGGAGTCACCGTCAGGTGTCGGCGACGTGACCTCGGCGGTGTTTTCGACATCGACATCCGTGGAGTCGTCATCGACGGTCGCCTCGATGGTGATCGTCACGCTCGAGCCATTGGTCAGCGTGCCGACGTTGCAGGGCAGGCTGGTACAGACGTTCGGCGACGAGGTGACTGCGCCGAACGTGACCCCGAGCGGCGGTGCGTCGGAGACGACGACTGCATCCGCATCGGACGGGCCGTCGTTGGTGACCACGATCTGATAGGTCCCCAGTTCACCTGCCGTGAAGGCTGCGGGGGCCGGCTTGGTTTTGACCACCGACAGATCAGCTGAGCGGTTCACGTCGGTCTCGGTGGTCGAGGTGTCGTTCGTGGCGTCCGGGTCGTCGGTCGAGGCCGTGGCGGTTGCTGTGTTGGCAAGCGTGCCGACGCCGATAGGAGCACTCGAGCGAACAGGTGCGTTGATCGTGATCGTGGCCAACGCCCCGACCGAGAACGATGCGAAGTCGCAGTCGATGGTGCCGGCGTTGTTCACACAGGTTCCAGCCGCAGGCGGCGACAACGTGACCGTCGCTGCGGCTGCATCGAGCAGCACGTTGTCGAGTGTGTCGAGGACCTCGATGTCGGTTGCCACCGACGGCCCGGCGTTCTGCACCGCAATGGTGTACTGCACGGAGTCACCGGCAACGACAGCCGCCGGGCCCGACTTCAGCACCGACACGTCCGCCGCGGTGGTGATGTCGACATCTGCTGTTGCTTCGACCGGGCCGTCGGGGTCAGTTGGTGAGGTTGCGCTCACGGAGTTGGTGACGGTGCCAGCGGTTTGGGTGCTCGGGAAGCTGCCGACGTAGGTGATCGTGACGGGCGTGTCGTTCGCGATGACCGTGCCGAGTTGGCATGACGTGTTCGTGGCACATGAACCCTGGCTCGGCGTCACGCTCGTGACCACGTAGCCAACGGGCAACGTGTCGCTCACGTCGACGAGCACTGCGTCGGAGGGGCCGCTGTTGGCAACGGTGACGATGAAGGTGACCGGTCCGCCACCGGCATCGATGGTGGTCGGGCTGGCGGACTTGGTCACCTCGAGCGAGGCGAGTGCCTCGGTCTCGACCGTGGCCGTGCCGACGTCATCGGCGGTGTTCACGAGCGTGGTGTCGGACGTGACTGCGTCGGTCGTGTTGACGACGTCGCCGGTCACATTCGTTGCAAGATCGCCGGTGATCGTGATGATCGTCTGGGCGCCGGCAGCGAGTGTGCCGATGACGCAGTCGACATCGAGGTCACAGGTCCCGAGTGTGGCGGTGGCACTCGTCGGTGTGAATCCGGTGGGCGGCGGGTCGGTAATTGCCACGTTCTGTGCATCCGAGAGCCCCTCGTTCTCGACGACGATCGTGTAGGTGATGGTGCCGCCAGGAGTGGCCGGGTCAGGAGTTGCTGTCTTCGTGACAGTGAGGTCGGCCTCGGCAACGACGTCGACGTCTTCGTCGACGGTCGCCGGGGTCGGGTCCGGGTCGGTCGATGTGGCAGTCGCGGTGTTCGTCAACGTGGTTCCGTCGGCGACGTCGGCATCGACGAGCGCGACGTACGTGATGGTGACCGCGTCTGCCGCTCCGACGGCGATGACGCCGAGGTCGCACGACACTGCGCCGGCGACCACGGAGCAGGTTCCCTGGGACGAGGTGAGGCCCGCCGATTGCAGCGTCAGCCCGGCCGGGAGGGGGTCGCCGACGAAGGTGCTGTTTGCTGTGGACGGCCCGTCATTGGTGACCACGACCGTGTAGGTGACCAGGTCGCCAGCGACCGGCGTGACGTCGTCCGCCTGCTTGGTGATCTGCAGGTCGGCTTCGCGCACGATTTCGATGGTGTCGGTGTCGTTGTTGTTCGACGGGTTGCGGTCGTCGGTGGCGGGGTCACCGTCGGCGGTCGAATTCGACGACGCACTGTTGGCGAGAAGCCCGGCCGCGAGGGTGTCGGGCAATTGCACGGTGATAGTGACGGTGACGACGTCATCGAGTGCCATGTCACCGATCGTGCACGTCACGGTGGTGGTGCCAGTACAGGTTCCACCCGCGGCGCTGATGAACGTCAGCCCGGCAGGGAGCACGTCCGTGGCGATCACGTTGTTTGCCGCCGACGGTCCGTCGTTGGTCACTTCGAGCGTGAACGTGGCAGTGCCACCAGCTGTTGCGGTCGGCGAGGTCCACTCCTTGTCGATCTTCACGTCGGCCTCGGTGGCGAGGTCGGTCTCGGCGGTTGCTGAATCATTGGCCGGGTTCGGGTCGTTCGGGTACGACACCGTTGCGGTGTTGGCAATGGTCGGCGTCACTGCTCCCGGCGGCACGGTTCCACTGACCAGGAACACGAGCGAGTCGCCGACGGCGAGCGATGCGTTCGAGGTGCAGGTCACGTTGTTGCTCGGCGCTCCACATTCGACGGACACCGAGTCGACCACCAGTGGTGCGGGCACGTTGTCGGTCACGGTGATCGCGCTGTCGGTTGCCGACGGGCCGTCGTTGACGACGGTCAGCGTGTACTCGAACGTGCCACCGGCAACGATCGGGTTCGCATCGACTTCCTTGATCATCCGGAGGTCGGAGGAGTTCGCCACGGTGTCGGTGACCGAACCGGTGTTGTTGCCCGGCGTCGTGTCGGTCGGGCTGGTCGCTGTCGCGGTGTTGACGAGGCTCAGCTGACTGGCTGTCGCCGCGACGTCGGCGGTGACGATGATGTCGGCGGACGCACCGGAGGCGATCGACCCGAGGTTGCACGTGATCGGGCCGGTTCCGGGGCAACTGCCCTGAGTGGGAACGGCGCTGACGAGGGTGAGCGCCGGGTCGAGCGTGTCGCTGACCTCGACGGCGGAGGCGGTCGACGGCCCGGCGTTCGACACGGTGATCTGGTAGGTCACCTGCTCGCCAGCGACGACCGGAGCGTCGAGCGTCGTCTTGACGACGGAGATGTCGGCGACCGGCGTGATCTCGGTTTCTTCGGTGATGCTGTTGTCACCAGGTGTCGGGTCGGGATCTTCGCTGCCGACCCTCGCGGCGTTGACGATCGTGCCCACTGTCGTTGCATCGATGGTGACGGTGACTTCCATCTCGACCGTGGCGCCGGCTGCCACGACGGGCAAGGTGCAGGTGCGCGCTGCGAGAACGCACGAACCAACGGCAGGCGCGACGAGTGAGACTCCGGTGACGGTCACCCCGGCAGGCGGAGCGTCAGAGATCTGGACGTTGTGCGCATCTGACGGTCCGTCGTTCACAACCGTCAACGTGTACGTGACAGTTTGGCCTGGTCGAGCAGGGTCGAGGTCGTCGGATTTCGTGATGCTGAGGTCTGCCACCGGATCGACCGGCAACCGGGCCGACCCACTGTTGTTGGTCGGATCGTCGTCGTCTTCGTTGGAATCGGCGATTGCGGTGTTGGCCACCGCTGTGCCCGCCGTCAGCGAGGGGTCGGTGTCTGCAATGATCGTGAAGACCACGCTCGCGTTCGCTGCAATGTCAGCAAGGTCGCAGGAGAACGATGTGTCGCCCGCTACAGCGCCCGGACAACTGGCCCCGGATACCGAAACGAAGGTGGAGTTCGTCAGGGATTCAGCGACCGTGACGCCGGTGGCGGTGTTGGGTCCATCGTTGAACACCTCGACGGTCCACGTGACCGGCTCGCCGGGAACCACAGGGTCCGGTGCGCCGGACTTCACGACGCGCAGGTCGACGAGCGGCGGAACCGGGGTCTCGGTCGTGTTGGTGTCGAACGTGAAGTCCTCCTGCAGCGTGTCCGCCGTGTAGGCCAGTTCTGCGGTGTTCTCGATCGTGGTATCACTGGCGGAGGTCTCGACCGTGACTTGAAACTTCAGTGTTGCCGTGCCGTCAGGCAGGATCTCCCCACCGAGTACGGCGTCGGCGCCCGTTCCGACGCGACCGATGACGTTCGTCCCGTCGAACTCGCCGACGTCGTCACCAGCAGCATCGGTGCTCGGCACGCCGTCGACGATGATCGATCCGGGCACGAAGGTGGTGTTCGGCGGAATCGGGTCGGTCACGACGGCATTGACTGCAGCGTCGTTGCCGACGTTGACGAAATCGAGTGTGTATTCGAGAATGTCGCCGGGAACCGCATCGCCACCATTGAGGTCGACGACGGTCTTGGTCACATCTGGGAACTCAGGCACGAAGAGATCGATCGCCGTGGTGAGCACTCCCGGGTACCACCAGTCGCCGGTGGTCTGAAAGCGAATGGTGGTGTCGGTTGCTCCGTTGGCCAACGTGTTCACGGTGGCGAACTCGTCGATGTCGATCGACAGGTTGTTCACCGTGCTCGGTGTTCCAGAGAGGTCGGCAACACCGGCGTTCGAGATCGACCCGTTGCCGAAGTTGGTCGCCGGGTTCGATGCGTCGGTCAAGTTGACGAAGTTGGTGCCCGCCCCGGGATCGGTGTCGATCAGCACCTGATCGCCGCCAATGTTGCGGTCACCTTCGTAGGCGACGACGCCGACTTCGGCGTTG
>ENA-ORXT01005981-ORXT01005981.1-marine-metagenome-genome-assembly--contig:-NODE-5981-length-11592-cov-3.424316_pt1 | contig 11592 bp, 13 predicted proteins | sample MGYA00237868_ERZ511482 | MGnify/ENA metagenome assembly ERZ511482 | reverse complement strand
AACATCTTTAAACTATCGATAAATTAATACAATATAAATGTATTAGCAAAAAATGCTCACCAACAACAAAGATAGGGCGAGATTGGATGAGACAATATATATCCTGTTGAGAATCTAGATATAGAGAGGAGAATTACTAAATGTTAGAAGCATATAGAAAGCAAGCTGCCAAAAGAGAAGAGTTAAGTATTCCTGCATTGCCCTTAACCGCACAGCAAACATCAGAACTATGCGAAATGCTCAAAAACCCTCCTGAAGCAGAGAAAGAGGAATTACTATCATTGCTAAGAGATAGAGTACCGCCTGGTGTAGACGATGCAGCCTATGTTAAAGCTGGTTTTTTGACGGCGGTAGCCAAAGGTGAGATTGAGTGTCCTGTTATTTCTGCTGAATATGCAGTAGAGTTACTTGGCACAATGATGGGTGGTTATAATGTTCAGTCTTTAGTAGATTTATTAAAGTCTAACGATAGTACTATTGCAGCAGAAGCAGTTAAAGCATTAAGCAAGACATTGTTAGTATTTGATGCGTTTAACGATGTACTAGAACTATCGGAAACCAATAAATATGCCAAGCAGGTAATTGATTCATGGGCGAATGCAGAATGGTTTACCAATCGTCTTAAGCCAGCAGAAGCTATTACCGTAACTGTATTTAAAGTACCAGGAGAAACCAACACTGACGATCTTTCTCCCGCACCCCATGCTACTACTCGTCCCGATATTCCTCTCCATGCTTTAGCAATGCTAGAGTCGAAGATGCCTGATGGCTTGGAAACTATTGCCAAGTTAAAAGAAAAAGGTCATCCTGTAGCCTATGTCGGTGACGTGGTGGGTACTGGTTCTTCTCGTAAATCGGCAATCAACTCCGTGTTATGGCACATTGGTTCAGAAATTCCTTTTGTTCCCAACAAGAAAGCTGGTGGCTATATCTTAGGTGATAAAATTGCACCTATTTTCTTTAATACTGCCGAGGACTCAGGCGCATTGCCTATTGAATGCGATGTCAGTCAGATGAATACGGGTGATGTAATTACCATCCATCCCTACAAAGGCGAAATCACCGTAGGGGCTAACGGCAGTTCGCCCAAAATTATTTCCTCTTTCGACCTAAAACCAGACACTATTGTTGATGAAGTGCAGGCTGGCGGTAGGATTCCGCTATTGATTGGTAGAGCATTAACTGATAAAACCAGAGAGGCATTAGGCTTACCAGTCTCCGAAGTCTTTACTCGCCCTTCTGCCCCAGAAGATACTGGAAAAGGCTTCACTTTGGCACAAAAAATGGTGGGTAAAGCATCTGGTTTACCTGGAGTTCGTCCTGGTACTTCCTGCGAACCCCTAATGACTACCGTTGGTTCTCAAGATACCACAGGCCCTATGACGCGGGATGAGTTAAAAGAATTAGCCTGTCTTGGTTTTAATGCCGATTTAACTCTGCAAACCTTCTGCCATACCGCAGCCTATCCCAAACCTGTCGATATTGATACCCATAAAAATTTACCAGACTTCTTTGCCACTCGCGGGGGGGTAGCCTTGCGCCCAGGAGACGGTATTATTCACTCTTGGTTAAACAGAATGTTGCTACCCGACACTGTGGGTACTGGTGGTGACTCCCATACTCGTTTCCCTTTAGGTATTTCTTTCCCTGCGGGTTCTGGTTTAGTAGCTTTTGCCGCAGCCTTGGGAGTAATGCCTCTTGATATGCCCGAATCTGTACTAGTTCGCTTTACGGGAGAATTGCAGCCTGGAATTACCCTACGAGATATTGTTAACGCTATTCCCTGGGTAGCTATTCGACAAGGCAAACTTACCGTTGAGAAGAAAAATAAAATCAATGTCTTCAACGGGCGAGTTATGGAAATGGAAGGCTTACCCGATTTGAAAGTCGAACAGGCTTTTGAACTTACTGATGCTACTGCCGAACGTTCTTGTTCTGGAAGTACGATTAAACTTAGCGAAGATACCGTAGCGGAATACTTGCGTTCTAATGTAGCCCTACTAACTAACATGGTAGCCCGTGGTTATGGCGATGCTCGTACTATCATGCGTCGCGTCGGTAAAATGAAACAGTGGTTGGCTAATCCCGAACTCATGTCTGCGGATGCTGATGCGGAATATGCCGACACTATTGAAATCAACCTCAATGAAATCAAAGAACCCATTGTCGCTGCACCCAACGATCCTGATAACGTCAAGCTGATGTCTGAATGTGCGGGAGATAAGGTAGACGAGGTATTTATCGGTTCTTGTATGACTAATATTGGACACTATCGCGCTGCTGCAAAAATTCTCGAAGGAGAAGGGGTAATCAAGGGCAGACTTTGGGTATGTCCTCCTACTCGCATGGATGAAAAACAACTCCGCGAAGAAGGTGTATATGGTATCTTCGCTGCTGCTGGCGCACGTACGGAAATGCCAGGCTGTTCTCTCTGTATGGGTAATCAAGCCCGCGTTGAAGACGAGTCTACTGTCTTTTCTACTTCTACTCGTAACTTTAATAACCGCATGGGTAAAGGCGCGCAGGTTTATTTAGGTTCTGCTGAACTTGCTGCTGTGTGTGCTTTGTTGGGTAAGATTCCCACAGTGGAAGAATATATGGCAGTGGTGAAGGAGAAAATTGCACCCTTTGAAGGGGATTTATATCGCTATCTTAACTTCGATCAAATTGATAATTTCGAAGATGAAGGTAGAGTGATTCCTTTGGAAGATATGCCTAAGATTGAAGATCTTCTAGGTATGCCTGTTTAGATCTCTTAATTGTTCCCCCCAATTCTGGGGGGTTAGGAGGGCGAAACAACTTGTTTAATCCGTTCCAAAACCAAAGGTAGGTTATTTAACACCTCTTCATTGCTAAATCTCAGCACTTTATAACCGTACTCCTCTAGTTTTGAAGTCCTAGCGCGGTCGCGATTAATTTGATAGTTATGAATTTCACCATCAACTTCAATAACTAACTTATAAGCAGGACAATAAAAATCTAAAATAAAATTTCCTACAGGATGCTGACGTCGAAACTTCAATCCTGCTAATTTCTTTCCTTTCAAAAATAACCATAAATGAGCTTCTGCGGGAGTCATGTTCTTCCTTAGTCTTTTTGCAGCCTCTTCTACAAATGGAGTTGTTCCGCGAATTCTGGGTTTTTCGTTCATGATTAATCTGTTGGTATAGCCTCCTAAAGCCCCCAAGTTTGAAGAATTTAAGCTTAACTTCTTGCTCAGTAAATTAGAAGATGGAATGAAAGCGATCGCTTTTCCATCAATTAACATCTAGCACTATTTAATTGTTTCCCCCAAACTTGGGGGAAAGGGGGGCTGATCTGACAATCGCCTTTCCCATCAACTAACACTAAACACCATCCAATTCGTTCCCTCCAAAGTTAAAAAGTTAGAAGGAAGATAAAAACACAACAAAACACGATCCAAATCACAGCCAAAACCCTATTAAACACTAGCAAAAACTAATAAAAAAACTTTTTTAATGATGATATGTTTTGTCGATCTTCGGGGTAAATTCTAAATAGGAAAGAAAAACCTAAAACAAACACACAAAACACAAACATTTATTAATTGAAGGATATAGATATGAATAACGTATTTACTGCTAAATTATTACAAAACCTAAACAACAAAAAAGGTAACAAAGGTTTCACTCTAATCGAATTGCTAGTTGTTGTAATCATCATTGGTGTTCTAGCTGCTGTTGCTCTACCTAACTTACTAGCTCAAGTTGGTAAAGCTCGTGAAACTGAAGGTAAAAATGCTGTTGGTACAATCAACCGCGGTCAACAAGCCTACCACTTTGAAGCTACTACCTTTACTCCTGATATATCTGATGCTGACCTTGCTGCCGTAAGTAACCCTCTTGGAGTAGCTATTGATAGCCAATACTTTACTTTTCCCATTACTGCTGCTGAAAGTGCTACCGACGCTTCCGTGTCTGCTCTACCCATAGCAGCTCAAGCAGATGGAGTTAGAGACTATGCTGGTGCAATTCAGTTCGATCCTGCAACTGGTCTTTATGGTACTGTACTCTGTCAAGGTGCATCTATCGGGACAGCCCCTACACCTGCTGCTACTGCTGGTGGTGCTGGTGCTTGTACTGATGGAACTGTATTGAAATAGAATTATCTAACTGTTGAAAAGTTCTAGTTATTAAACCAGGCGTAAATACTTGCCTGGTTTTTTTTAGACTTAATTTTTCATATTTAAAAACTTATATATCAATAAATCTATGAAACAATATCCCAATCATAAGAGCTTGATTTTAAAATTTATTACATCCAATCAAAAAGGATTTACCTTAATTGAACTGTTGGTAGTGGTAATTATTCTTGGTATATTATCAGCAGTAGCCCTCCCAAACTTACTATCGCAAGTTGGAAAAGCCAGAGAAACCGAAGCAACGACTAATTTGGGTGCATTATCTCGATCTCAAGAAGCTTATCACTTTGAAACTCAAGAATTTGCTTCTACTATAAATAGTTTAGATCAAAATATTTCTATAGTTTCCGAATATTATGATTTTCCCGATCCTTCGGTAGCTGATGCCACTATTGTAAAACAACAGGCTGTGGCAGTTGCCCCTTGGAGCAATGCTTCAAGAAATTATGCTTTTGGCGTTTATTTTGATGCAGGAGATTTTGATTCTGTTTTTTGTCGAGCTAAAGGTGTTCTTGAAACTGTAGAAGCTCCAGATACTACGAGCGACCCTTGTAGTAATAGTGGCGTACAAATTAGGTAAAATATTATTATGAAATCTAGTCAGCATATCAAAATTGGAACTAGTTTTTTCACCATATTAGTTTGTTCTATTAGTGTAGTTTTTTTGCAGAAAGAAAATTTAAAGAACCAAGAGATAGCAAAAAATAAAGTAACCTACCTTCAAGAAGAACAGGTTTTCAAAGCTGCAATTAATTTGCAGAAAGAACTACCTAATTTTGGCTTGAATAATTTAATAGCTGATTGGAATTATTTGCAATTTGTTCAGTATTTTGGTGATGCTGAAGCCAGAGAAGTTACAGGTTATTCTTTGGTGACAGACTATTTTGAGGTTGCAGTAGATAAAGATCCTCGTTTCACTCAAGCTGTCTTATCCTTTTCTGCCGCTAATTCTCTTTTTGCTGCCAGACCAGGAAAAACAGTTAAATTGATTAACAAAGTCTTGGAAACCGCTACGCCAAATTTACCTGGATATCCTTTTTTACTCTGGACATACAAAGCCACTGACGAGATCTTATTTTTGGGAAATTTGGGGGCTGCCAAAAATTCTTATGAAATGGCTGCGGAATGGGCAAGCATGAGAGATGACGACATAGGAAATGAAATGGCTAGTCGTTATTTAGCTTCTGCCAAGTATTTAGCTAGTAATCCCAATAGTAACGATGCACAAGTTGGTGCTTGGACAAATGTATTAAACCAGGCTCAAGATTTGAAGACTCAACAACACGCTATTGAACAGCTAGAAAAATTAGGCGCAGAAGTTTCGATTACAGAAGAAGGAAAAATTCAAATTAAAAGACCAGAAAAGACATAATTTGCATATCAATTTCAATTATGCGATAAGCCTGCGGCATGACTTCGTTACGCAATTATCAATCATTTTCCCATCATCATAATGATTACCGTTCGATTCCGTATGGACACCGACAAACCCTGTAGGGGCGAACCGCCCTAAAGGGTGCGGTAGTTGCTCTATGAGGGAAACCCTCAAGACCGCACTACCTTACCGTTCGCCCCTACGATAAATAAACAACGCTAAACAATTATTAAATTCCATGAAATATGACCCCAATAAACACCACAGGCGGTCAATTCGATTACCAGGATATGATTACAGTCAACCAGGGGCGTATTTTGTGACCATATGTGCGTATCAACGGCAATGTATGTTTGGCGATATTGTTGATGGGCAGATGCGGTTGAATCAATATGGTGCAATTGTTGCCGATGAATGGCAAAAATCATCGACAATTCGGCAGGAAATTGAATTGGATGAATGGGTTGTGATGCCCAATCATTTTCACGGAATTGTAATTATCAACAACCCCGTAGGGGCGAACGATAACCCCGTAGGGGCGAACGATAACCCCGTAGGGGCGAACGATAACCCCGTAGGGGCGAACGGCCGTTCGCCCCTACATAACGATCCAACATCCCAACGGATGAAACCAAAATCATTGTCGTCGTTGATGGCGGGATTTAAATCCATTACCACCAAAAAAATCAATATTTTGCGGGATACGCCAGGAACACCGTTGTGGCAACGCAATTATTACGAACATATTATCCGCAACCAAGACGCAATGGATAAAATACGCCAATACATTATTGATAATCCTGTGTCGTGGGGAATAGACCAATTACATCCAGATAACCCATCAAAATGGTGAAAACGATCGCGCGGTTATATTGATAGAGCGATCGCTTTTACTACCCACTAAATTCAGTAAGGCGGGATTTACGCCACCCTGTCCTAATTCTTCTTCCTTAATAGCCAGCCAAGAAAGTTTGATACGGTTGTTTTCTACTATAAAATACATGTTGCGGCAGAAATCAATATTGCTATATTTGATCAAAGATCGATTTAAACAAAACTTGTCCCAACACATACAATGACAATTGCATGAGATATCAATGGGATAAAAATAAAACTGCAATTAATTTAAGCAAGCACGATGTGGATTTTGCAGATGCTGTATCAGTTTTTGCCGACGACTTGGCAATTACCATCTTTGAAGATCGCTTTGAAGAAGAAAGATTTATTACAATTGGAGTAGATATATTTAACAGGATTCTGGTGGTCGTTTATACATTGCGAGATGATGAAATACGCCTTATTTCTGCTCGCAAGGCTACTCGAAAAGAGCGTAGACAATATGAGGAAGAATAAATGAACGAATATAATTTTAGTCAGGGAAAACGGGGCGCAATTGAACCAGTGCTGCCAGGCAAAACTCATATTACTATTCCGATTGATGATGATATTTTAGAATGGTTTCGTACTTTGGTTCACGAACAAGGCGGTGGTAATTATCAGGAACTAATTAATAATGTACTACGGCTACACATTCAGCAAAAAAGTGAGCCATTAGAAGAAATACTACGCAGAGTTTTAAGAGAAGAGTTAAAGCAAGCTAAAAAATAGAGTTTTAAGGATTACTAAAAAAGTAGGCAAAACTAATTCCTGTTCGTAGGTAAAAACAGTCTCTTCGTATAAACCCTCATCCAAGGCTATAATTGTAACCTGTTGCTGCATATTCAGATCGCGCTTATAACGATAATCTCTTTTAACGGACTCAGGGCTGGCTGCTTCTACTACTAACAAAGGAGTTGACAAAACTCTTAATTCATCCAGCGAATCCGTAACTTGTTCTTTTTTAACCACGGATATATCCGTAATACGAAATTTACGCCATCCTCTCCTAACTTTACCAAACCCAGTAGGGGCGAACGGCGGTTCGCCCCTACGATTAATTTGCACCACGACGGTTGATTCGCACCATGGCAATTAACATAAATCTAACCATATTTAATACCCATGAAATATGACCCCAACAAACACCACAGGCGGTCAATCCGATTACCAGGATATGATTACAGCCAGTCAGGGGCATATTTCGTAACGATATGTGCGTATCAACGGCAATGTATGTTTGGTGATGTTGTTAATGGGCAAATGCGGTTGAATCAATATGGTGGTATTGTTGCCGATGAATGGATGATCATGCCAAATCATTTTCATGCGATTATGGTTATTACCGATACACCCCGTATGGACACCGATACACCCCGTAGGGGCGGTTCGCGCGATGCGAAGCGAGTCCTTTAGGGAACCGCCCCTACAATAAATAAACAACGCAAACCATTGGGACGTTTAATTGGCGCATTCAAAACCGTTTCCACCAAAAAAATCAATGTTTTGCGCGATGCGCCAGGAACACCATTGTGGCAACGTAATTATTACGAACATATTATCCGTAATCAGGATGCGATGGATAAAATACGCCAATACATTATTAATAATCCTGTGTCGTGGGGAATAGACCAATTACATCCAGATAACCCATCAAAATGGTAAAAGCGATCGCGTGGTTATATTGATAGAGCGATCGCTTTTACTACCCAATAAATTCAATCTTTAGGGCAAGAAGTCTAAAATAGAATATAACATTGGGAAAACCAGAATCAACGGTTGTGGTATCCTACCTAACTTTGTCTCTTTGTTATCGCTACAATTACATTAAATCGACTATACAAAGCCACTAAAACCTAATCTATCTGCGAATAAACGCAATCATATCTAGGTACGAATAGATAGAACAAATATATTTTTAATCAATAAATTACTATTGCCAGATTTTAAATTCCGATTAAAGTGAGAAGAAACATATGCAACCAAACAACCCTCAAAAATTTACCGAAAAAGCTTGGCAAGCGATCGCTACTGTGCAGGATATTGCCAAGCAGAGTCAGCAGCAACAGGTGGAAACAGAACACCTGTTTAAAGCCTTGATTGAACAGCAAGGACTAGCCAACAGTATCTTTGCCAAAGCCGATGTCAGCGTACAAAGATTAAGCGATATGGTCGCTCGCTTTATTGATAGTCAGCCTAAAGTCAGTAATTCTAACGGCAGTGTTTTTTTAGGACGTAGTTTAGACACTCTTTTAGATCGGGCTGAAAAATATCGCACTGAATTTGGTGACGACTATATCTCTGTCGAACATCTAGTGTTAGGCTTTGTCAAAGACGATCGCTTTGGGCGTAAACTACTACAAGATGTTGGTTTGACTGAGAAAAAACTCAAGGAAATTATTACCCAGGTGCGCGGAAAACAAAAAGTGACCGACCAAAATCCCGAAGGGAAATACGACGCTTTAGAAAAGTATGGGCGAGAGTTAACCAAATTAGCCAGAGAGGGTAAATTAGATCCCGTAATTGGTCGTGATGAAGAAATTCGCCGTACGATTCAGATCTTGTCCCGTCGGACTAAAAATAATCCTGTTTTAATTGGTGAACCAGGGGTGGGTAAAACTGCGATTGTTGAAGGATTAGCCCAGCGTATTATTAACCGCGATGTTCCCGAATCTTTGCGCGATCGCACTGTGGTAGCCTTAGACATGGGTGCATTGATTGCAGGGGCGAAACTACGGGGTGAATTTGAAGAACGTCTCAAAGCGGTATTAAAAGAAGTTACCGAATCTGAAGGTAATGTAATCTTGTTTATCGATGAGATTCATACCGTTGTTGGTGCGGGTGCAGCCCAAGGTTCGATGGATGCGGGTAACTTGCTTAAGCCGATGTTGGCTAGGGGTGAATTGCGCTGTATTGGTGCCACTACTCTAGATGAGTATCGCAAGTATATTGAAAAAGATGCAGCATTAGAAAGACGTTTTCAGTCAGTCTTGGTAGACGAACCCAACGTAGTTGATACTATCTCTATCTTACGGGGGCTTAAAGAGCGTTATGAAGGACATCATGGGGTAAGTATTACCGATACTGCTTTGGTGGCTGCTGCAACCCTATCTAATCGCTATATAAGCGATCGCTTTTTACCAGACAAGGCGATCGATTTAGTGGATGAAGCTAGTGCCAAACTCAAGATGGAAATTACTTCCAAACCTGAAGAGTTGGATGAACTCGATCGTAAAATTTTGCAGTTGGAGATGGAAAGACTATCTTTAGAAAAAGAAAATAACCCTATTTCCCAAGAAAGATTAGCCAAGCTAGAAAAAGAACTGGCCAACTTCAAAGAAGATCAGTCGGGTATTAATGCTCAATGGCAGTCAGAAAAAGCGATAATCGACCAAATTCGTATACTTAAAGACGACATCAACGCAGTTAACCTGGAAATCGAGCAGGCAGAACGAGATTATGACCTCAATCGTGCTGCGGAATTACGCTATGGTAAGCTGACTCAACTACAAAAACAAGTAGTAGAGATTGAACAAAAATTAGCCGAAAGACAAACTAGCGGCAAGTCTTTGTTAAGAGAAGAAGTATTAGAGTCGGACATCGCCGAAATAATTGCCAAATGGACTGGCATTCCCCTTAAAAAGCTAATTGAGTCTGAAAAATCGAAGCTGCTTAATCTAGAAGATGAACTACACGAACAGGTAATTGGACAAGAAGAAGCTGTAACCGCCGTAGCAGATGCAATTCAGCGTTCTCGTGCGGGACTAGCCGATCCAGATCGTCCTACAGCCAGCTTTATTTTCCTTGGTCCTACTGGGGTGGGTAAAACAGAACTAGCGAAGGCATTATCCCAAAGCTTGTTCGATACCCAAGAAGCCTTAGTGCGGATCGACATGTCGGAATATATGGAAAAACATGCCATCTCCCGTTTAGTTGGTGCGCCTCCAGGGTATGTCGGTTATGACGAAGGAGGACAGTTAACCGAAGCTATCCGTCGTCGTCCTTATTCAGTAATTTTGTTTGACGAAATTGAAAAAGCTCACCCCGATGTCTTTAACATCATGCTGCAAATTTTAGATGATGGCAGACTGACTGATTCTCAAGGACGCACTGTAGACTTCACCAATACTATTATCATCATGACTAGTAATATTGGTTCGCAGTATATCCTTGATGTATCGGGAGATGATACTCAATATGAAGAAATGCGATCGCGTGTCATGATTGCCATGCGGGATAATTTCCGTCCTGAATTCCTCAACCGTATTGATGACATTATCATCTTCCATGCTTTAACTAAGGTTCAGCTACGCAGTATTGTTCAGCTACAGGTTAAAGGTTTAGAAAAACGTCTAGAAGATCAAAAACTATCTTTAAAAATCTCCGATAGTGGTTTAGATTACCTAGCCGAACTTGGTTTCGATCCTGTTTATGGTGCAAGACCATTAAAACGGGCTATTTCTCGATATTTAGAAACTGCGATCGCTAAATCTATCCTACGAGGTGAATATCAAGGTGGTGATACGATCTTTGTTGATGTGGAAGGAGAAAGGCTAACTTTCAAACGCTTATCAGTAGGAATATTAACCAGTTAGTTCTAAAGTCAAGGGTTAAGAGAGTATATCTTCTTAACCCTTATTTTTCAATTGGTTGAATAGCTAATAGCTAATAGCTGATAGCTGATAGCTAACTGCAAAGCAGTCTTATACAGCATCAACATAAAAGGCAATTCCTCCGTCACCCTCGGCAACGAAGTCTTCGTCAGCTAAATAACCATCTCTTTCTGCTGTAGAAGTTGTATAGAAATGAACATCTAGTTCGGTGTTATAAAAACGGTAAAGAGGTTCAGTATCTTGGGTTTGTTCTACATAGCCATAAAAGGCAGTCCCTTCAAAGCTATAGTTATCTAGTTCCATTACGGCTTCTTTTTCTGCTTCTGAAGGGGTATAAAGATGTAAACCAGTAGAGCTATTAAAGAAGCGATAAATAGGATCTCCGTCTGCTGGATCTACTCCCAAAAAGGATACTCCCTGAGATCTATATTGAGGCAGATTTTCTAAGACGGAATCTCTTTCTACCGCAGAACTTGTGTAAAACTGTCTTTGGTCGATAATATCTATAAAACCATACACTTCCTGACGAGTTGGTAATTCGGATGAAGTAATGGTGATTTTTGCCA
>ENA-ORXT01005980-ORXT01005980.1-marine-metagenome-genome-assembly--contig:-NODE-5980-length-11592-cov-6.091185_pt1 | contig 11592 bp, 9 predicted proteins | sample MGYA00237868_ERZ511482 | MGnify/ENA metagenome assembly ERZ511482 | reverse complement strand
GCGCAGGAGATGGAGGCGATCCGCGCCGCCAACTTCCTGACGAACAACGACCCCAACGGGGCCGCGTGGATCAAGCACTGCAAGGCGATGGAATCGGTGAACAACGGCACCGCCACCTTCGCCGAAGCCGCCGCCGAAGCGGCCAAGACCTCGACGGGCGGTCGCCGGGGCGGCGGGCGCAAGCGCCGCGACGCCTGATACGGGGCAGGTGCCTGAAACGGGCCTGTCCCTGCCCCGGGTTGTCGCCCGGGGCAGAGCGGTCATTCTTTCGGGCCGCTGGTATCAGTCGTCCTTCGACCCCAGCAGCGGAATGCGCGGGAAGGTCATCCAGCCGACCCCGAAGCCCACGCCGATCGCCGCCAGCAGCGTCAGCAGGCGCGACCACGAGAAGATGCCGGTAATCAGCCCGTTATCCTGCCAGATCTGGCTGAACAGGGCGAACACGATCACCACGCCGATCAAACCGACGGCGAAGATCCACTCGACCGGATAGATTCTGATAGGTTTTTCCGTCTGCATGGCACGTGGCCCTTTCGTTTCCTAGAGCATCCTGAACGATACAAGGATCGTTCAGGATGCTCTATCTTTTTGTTCTGGCGCGTTTTCCGAGTCGGGCAATGAACCCGTTGCCCTTGAAAACGCTCTAGGTCTGCGACCCCTGCGCGATCATGCCCGAATCGGTCCCCCCGTTGCAAGATCAAACCGGATACGGTTCATCCGATCTCAAGGGTCGGTGTGTAGAACACCCCTTTGCGAGGCGGGGGACCACCGATGACACTCACAGGATTGGCGGCATCGATCTTCGGCACGGACGAGGCATCGCTCGACGACGACAGCACCGCGCGCAATACGCCCAACTGGGACAGCGCGCGCCATATCGACCTGCTGCTGGCGGTCGAGGTCGCCTTCGGGGTGCAGTTCTCGATGGCGCAGATCACGCGGATGCACAGCCTCGGCGATATCCGCGCCGTTCTGGACGCGCAGGCGGGGGCCGCCGCTGCGGCGTAACGCTCCGGCCCGTCACTTCACCGTCGCGCGGTACACGCCGTCCCAGCCCTCGGGCGGGGGGGAGTGCGCGAAGGCGCTTGCCCGGGCCGACATCGTGCGGGCGTAGCGGGCGAGGGCGGGGGTCGTGGCGCCCAGGGTGTCGAAACGCGCCGCCGCCTGCACGAACCGCCCCGCGCGGTAGAGGGCGAGGGCGTCCGCCGCCGTCGCGCGGGAATGGCGGAAACCGTCCTGCGCCGCGACGGCCCGGTCGCCGAACAGGGCGTAGATGCGCTCCGGCGTCCCCTCGCGTCCGACCACCTCGACCCGGTCCAGTTCGATCACCGCATGGCCGTCGGCCCCCGCCACCACGCTTTCGGCAATGCAGGCGTCGAGACCGTACTGCTTGGTCAGCCCCTCCAGCCGCGAGGCGGTGTTCACGTCGTCGCCGATGCAGGTATAGTCCAGCCGCCGGTACGACCCGATGGCCCCGACCGAACAGATCCCGCAGTTCACGCCCGCACCGAAGGCGATCTCGGGCCGCCCCGCCGCCCGGTGGCGCAGGTTCAGCGCCGCCACCGCCGCGCGGATCGACAGGATGGCATCCAGCGCCTTGGCCCGGTGGTCCTCGCGGGGCTTGGGCGCGTTCCAGAAGGCCATGATCTCGTCGCCGATATACTTGTTGATCATGCCCCCCTGCGCGACGATGGCATCCGAGACGGGGGTGAGGAAGTCGTTGAGATAGACGATCAGCTCGCGCGAACTCATCGCCTGCGACAATGTCGAGAAGCGCCGGACATCGACGAACAGGATCGTGATCTCGCGGTCCTCGCCCCCGGGGGTCAGGTAGCGGTCGGGATGCTCGGCGATCTCCTCGACCACCTCGGGGGCCAGGAACTGCGAGAATTGCGCGCGCACCTGCCGCTTGTCGCGGTCGGCGATGCGGTAGTTGACCGCCGACCCCGCGCTCCAGGCCAGCACCCCGCCCGCGAGGGGCCAGAACGGGCTGAGAAGCAGGGAATACCCGGCGAAGGCGATCCAGCCCCCGGCGAGGCAGGCCGCGACCAGCGCCAGCGCGCCGAGGCTGACCCACAGGGTCGACCCCGCCCCGGCCAGCACCGCCATCATCCCCCCGCCGAAGACCAGCATCAGGATTTCGGCCCCCCGCGCCCAGTCGGGGCGGGTCAGGAAATCCTGTGCGATAATCTGCTCGATGGCCTCGGCATGCACCGCCGCGCCCAGTTCGCTGTCGGACAGGGGCGTCGCGATCAGGTCGCGCAGGCCCGGAGCGCTGGCCCCGACGATCAGGATCCGGCCCTCGATCTGCGGGCGCAGGGTGCGCCAGTCGTCCTGAAGGATGGCGGCGGCCGAGATATGGCGGGCGGGCCGGTGCCCGGCATAGCGCAGCCACAGCGCGCCGTCGCGCCGGGTGGGAATCCCGAACGCGCCGACCCGCAGGCCGACGATCCCCGCCGCGCCGAAGCCTGCCTCGCCGCTGGCCCCGACCGTCTTGACCAGATAGCCGGGCTGTCCCTGGGCCACGCGCAGCGCCTCGACCGCCAGCCCGGGAAGGGCCGCCCCGTCCACCACCGTCAGCAGCGGCAGGGTGCGCACGATGCCGCCTGCGCGCTCGGTCAGCGTGATCGAGGCGAGGCCGGTCGCGCGGGCATCCAGCAGGGGCAGGTTGACTTCGGCCCCCGGAAAGGCGGGCAGATGCGGCTCGGCGGGGGGGCCGAGGGTCGAGAGGCTGCCCTTGGGTACGGGCCGGGCGGCGGCACGGGACAGGATGGTCCCCAGCACGACCGGCGCACCGGCGATGGCCCCGGCAAGAACCGTGTCGTGATCGGGCAGGTGGCCGAGATCGAGGGGCGGGTCGTCCGAGAACCGCGCCCAGGAGGCGGCGGCGCGCCGGGGCGAGGTGCGATCCGGCTCCGCGAATACGAGGTCGAAGGCGATGGTCGCGGCCCCCAGCGCCGTCAGACGCTCGACCATTTCGGCCACATAGGTGCGCGGCCACGGCCACTGGCCGATCCGGGCGAGGGAGGCGCTGTCGATATCGACGATGCGGACGGGACCGTCGGGGTCGTAGGCGCGGGGCGCGGCCTGCTGGAAGCGGTCGAACAGCCAGTAATCGATCTGCTCGGCCCAGCGCGGGGCCGACAGGGCGACCAGCACCGTGAGCGCCGTCACCAGCAGCGCGGCGAGGGGGGCCGCCAGCGCGCGCCTTCGGAAACGGGAGGCCATCACGATCCGGCGGTCCTTTCGGGGTTTCGGGGCGGATCAGGGAGAGGGGAAACCGTATCAGTCGTCGTATTCGTACTCGTCGTCGTACTCGTATTCATACCCGTAATCGTAACCGCCGCCGCTCCCGTCGCCGCTCCCGTAACCGCCGCCGCCGCCAATCCCGCCGCCACCGCTCCCGTAACCGCCGCTCTCGTAACCGCCGTCGCCGCTGCCAATCCCGCCGCCGCCAATCCCGCCGTCGCCGCTCCCGTAACCGCCGTCGTCGCTGCCGCCGCCGCCACCGCTCCCGTCACCTTCGCCGTCCATGCCGCCCGGCACCATGTCGCCCCCGTCCAGCGGCCCGGCATCCGGGGTGCCGAAGACGGTGCCGAGGGCATCCCCGGTCGACAGGCCCGCCTCGAACAGGCCGAGGGGTTCCAGGGACTGCCCCCCGGTCGACAGGGCCGCGCCCGCCCCGGCCCCGCGCGCCCCCGACCCGACGGTGACCACGCCGGCGAGACCGGATTCGAGGGCGGCCCGGGTCGGCGCATCCGCCCCGCTCTCGCCCGACCCTTCGAGGGCGGTGATCAGGCGGGCGATCTCGGCGCTGTCCGCGAGGCCGGTGAAGACCGGCGCACCCCCCGGGGCGACCGTCGCCCGGGCGGAGCTGCGCGACAGGCTGACCGTCCGCCCCCGGGCCGTGACGCGCGTGAATTGTCCGGCGAGGTGGATGACCGTGATGCCGCCGGGGCAGTCTATTGCAGGGGGGGCGCATACCTCCACCAGTGCCATGCCGCCCCGGATGCCGACCGTGGCGACGGGGGTTTCGACGGTCGCCTCGCTGCGATCCGTGATGCGCCCGCCGATGAAGCGCAGCACCCCCTTGGCCATCGTCGCGGCGATCTCGCCCGCATCGCGCTCGGGGTCGTAGACGTAGCGGTCGAGGACGATATCGCTGTCCGGGGCGATGCTCAGGCTGGTATGGTCGCGGAACAGCAGATGCCCCGACCCGGTACCGGAACTGCGCAGCCGCTCGTTCGCGACGACCCGCTGGCCGATCGACAGCGCCCGCCGCTGCGCCCCCGGGGGCGTGCCGTCGAGTACGGCATTGGCGGCGGCGACCGTGCCGATCTCCTGCGCCGGGGCCGGGACGGCCCCCGCCAGGGCGAGGGATGTCGCGAGAAAGAACCGAGACAGGGTGATCATGGGTATCCCCTTCAGAAATCCAGTCCGACGCCGAGGCGCAGTTCGTAGACGGTCAGATCATAGTTCGGAATGTTCGCATCGCGCCAGTGCGCCAGCCCCTCCGCCCGGAGAAAGACGCCGTTCTGCAAGTGGAACGTGTTCTTCAGCCCCAGCGCCGCAACCTTCTCCTGCCGCGTCCGGTCGGGGTCGATGGCGGGGTCGGGGTCGTCGTACTGCGCGTATCCGGCATCGGCATGGCCCGCCAGCACCCATTTGCGCCCGGCGATGGCGAGGCCGGGGTCGTAGCGCCATATCGCCTCGACCCGCACCCCCGCCGAAAGACTGCTGTTGAAATCGCGCGCCGCCCTGTCGCCGCGCAGCCTGATCCGCCCCCGCAGCGTCAGGTCGGGGGCGGGCTTGTACGCCGCGCCGACCGTGACCCGCCCGGTCACGCGATCCTCGTCGTCCAGACCGGAAAAGAACTGCCGCCCGGCGAGGCCCGCCTCGGCGAAGACGGTCCAGCGATCCGAAACGGTGTTCACGTATTCGGCCCCCGCCCCGGCCGTCGCATACAGCGAATCGCCGCCGAAATGCACGTAATCCCCCTCGACGAAGGGGCGCAGCTTCGGCCCGTACTCGTCCGGCGTCAGGGACAGGACCGGCCCGGTGCGCGCGGCGAGGGAGACGAAATCGCTCGCGTCCTCGTCCGGAAACTTCACCGTCGAGATCCCGGCCCCGGTGCGCCACACATCGGCATTCGCTCCGCCCAGATCGTAGTCGTGGCGGATGCGGCCCCTGGCGAAGGCCCCGACATCCCCCGTCACCTCGCGCCCCGTGACGGGGGTGCCGGCGGAGAGGATCGTGATATCGTCCGGCCCGATGCTGGCATTCGACGAGGCGATGCCCCCGGCGAAAACCTCGCCCGAAAGGCGCGAGCGGGCCGTGCGGTCGTCGGCCCGGTCCAGATATTCCTGCACCTGCGCGTCCTGCGCCGGGGTCAGCTCGCCCGATGCGCGCGCCTGTCCGAAATACGCCTGCGCCGCACCATAGGCACCGACCCGGTAGTACAAGGCCCCGAGCTCCAGCCGGATCGCCGGGACGCGCGGGTTGTAGGCCAGGGCGCGCTCCAGCGTCGCGATGGCCGCCTCGTAGTCGTTCAGCTCGACGGATACCCGCGCATACTCGAACATCAGGTCCAGATCGTCGGGCCGGTCGTACAATTGCGCGAACAGGGCGTCCTGCCGCGCATCCGGCGGGGTTTCGGCGCTTGCGGACGGGCCGTGCGACAGCAGGGCCGCGAGGGAGGAAACGGCGATCCCGAGCCGGATCGTGGTGCAGGACAAGCGCAATACGGAACCTCCGCCGGCAAATGAGGGGGACGGGATCGGGGCGAGAAAGACGTTTTCCGGAAGGACCGGATACTGGTTACTTCGGCATGTCACCCCGGTCGGGTTTCACGTCGCGTCGAAGTATGATGTGGTGTTTCGTCACGATCGGGATCCGGTATCGAGGAGTCAAGGGGTGTTGTCTTCTGTCCGACGTCGTTCGAATTCGCGGCAATACGATACAGGGGGAAAGTATTCGGCGACATGCTTCGATCGCCCGTCGGGTTCCCCGCCTGACCGCAGCGGGGTCGCGACCCGTATCGCCGTGCCGCCGGTTCTTCGCCTCCTTCCTGCGGGGCCGTACTCCTTCCTTCCTTCCTGCGGGGCCATACTGTCGGGCCGTACTGCGCATGACACTGTACCGGAAATGCGGCCCGATGACGGCGCTGCGCGGGTTGATCTTCGCCGCCGGGCTGAGTATCGCGGTTGCATACGCGCCGGGATCGCCGGCGTCCGCACCATGCTACGAGAGGGTCGAGCCATGACCATGTCAATCGCCCTTGTCGGTATCGGCAAGATCGCCCGGGACCAGCACGTCCCCGCGCTTCAGTCCTCGTCCGACTGGACGCTGGCCGCGACCCAGTCGCGCAACGGCACGGTCGAGGGGATCGAGAGCCACTCGGATTTCGGCGAGATGCTCGCCGCGCGCCCCGATATCGAGACGATCTCCCTGTGCCTGCCCCCCGCGCCGCGCTTCGACTACGCGATGCAGGCGATGCGGGCGGGGCGGCACGTGATGCTCGAAAAACCCCCCGGCTCGACCGTCGCCGAGTGCATGGCGCTGGAGGCGGCGGCGCGGGAGAACGGCGTCTCGATCTACGCTACCTGGCACTCGCGCGAGGCGGCGGGCGTGGCCCCCGCCCGCGACTGGCTGGCGGGCAAGCGGCTGAAGGCCCTGCGCATCGTCTGGAAGGAAGACGCGCGCCGCTGGCACCCGGGGCAGGACTGGATATGGGAGCCGGCGGGCTTCGGCATCTTCGATCCCACGATCAACGCCTTCTCGATCGTGACCGAGATTCTGGCCGACCCGTTCCACGTCGTCTCCGGCGAGATGGCGGTGCCGGAGAACTGCGCGATGCCGAGCGCGGCGACCCTGACCTTCTCGCACCCACACGGGGCCGAGATGACCGCCGATCTGGACTTCCTGAAGGAGGGCGAGCAGATCTGGCGGATCGAGATCGAGACGGAGGAAGGCGATCTCACCCTGTCCGACGGCGGCGCGACCCTGACGATCGACGGGGTCGAGCAGGCGGGCGGCGGCGACGGGCCGGATTCCGACGACGGCACTAATCCGCTGCTGGGCGGCGAGTACACGCGCCTCTATGCGAAGATGGCCGCGCTGGTGCGCGACGGGCGCAGCGATTTCGACATGACGCCGATGATCCTGACGGCGGATGCCTTCCTTCAGTCGCGGCGGCGGCAGGTCGCCCCCTTCGAGTGGTGAGCGCGCCGCAGGTCTTCGGCACCGCGCCCGACGGCGCGCCGGTGCAGCGCGTGGTGCTGGAGCGGGCGGGGACGCGGGCGGCGGTGATGACCTGGGGGGCGAGCCTCCAGGACTTTCGCCGCGCCGGACTGGCGCATCCGCTCGTCCTCGGCAGCCCGGACTTCGCGGCCTATCCGGGGCCGATGCGGTATTTCGGGGCGACGGTCGGGCGGGTGGCGAACCGCATCGCGGGGGGGCGTGCGCCGCTGGGCGGGCGGATGCTGACGCTCGACCGCAACGACGGCGACCGCAATACGCTGCATGGCGGCTATACCGGGTGCAGCGACGTGAACTGGGTGCTGGACGGCCACGACGACCATGCCTGCCGCCTGACCCGGGTGATGCCGGACGGCGAGGGCGGCTTTCCCGGCACGCTGGCCCTGACGGTGACCTATGCGCTGGACGCGGCCGGGGCGCTGGTGATCGGGATGGAGGGGCGGACCGATGCGCCGACCTTCTGCAATCTCGCCCATCACGGCTATTGGACTCTGGACGGGGCGGCGGACCTGTCCGGGCATCGGCTGGCGGTGGGCGCGGCGGAATACCTGCCGGTGGATGCCGCGAGCATCCCGCAGGGCGCGCCCCATCCGGTGGCCGATACCCGGTTCGACTTTCGCCGCGCGCGGCCCGTGCGCCTGCCGGGCGACGCCCCGCTCGACCACAATTTCTGTCTGGAGGGGACCGCCCCCGCCTGCATCCTGTCCACCGATTCCGCGACCCTGACGGTGACGACGACCGCGCCGGGCTTGCAGGTCTATGACGGCGCGGGGCTGGACACGGGCGGGGCGGCCACCCACCACGGCACCCCCTACGGTCCCCATGCCGGGCTGGCGCTGGAGCCGCAGGGCTGGCCCGATGCGCCGAACCGTCCCGACTTTCCGGGCGTTGCCCTGATGCCGGGCGACACCTACCGCCAGACCACCCGATTCCACGTGCAGGAAGAGACACCATGACCGCCGTGACCACACTGCCCGCCCCGGCCTGCGAACTGGGCGAGGGACCGTGCTACGACCGCGCGGCGGATTGCGCGTGGTGGCCGGATATCCTCGGCAAGACCCTGATCGAGCATCGCTTTGCGACCGGCGAGACGCTGACCCATCCCCTGCCGCGCATGGCGAGCGTGGTCGCGCGGATCGATGACGACCGGCAGATGCTGGCGATGGAGGACGGGCTGTACCGGCGCGCGGTGGCGGATGGCGCGCTGACTCTGCTGGTGCCGCTGGAGGCGGACGACCCGGCCACCCGCAGCAATGACGGGCGCGTCCACCCCTCGGGCCGGTTGTGGATCGGCACGATGGGGCGCGAGGCGCAGAAGGGCGCGGGGGCGATCTACTGGTCCGACGGGGCGCAGATCCGCACGTTGTTCCCGGCGCTGTCGATCCCCAATTCGATCTGCTTCTCGGCGGATGGCGGCACGGGGTATTTCTGCGACTCGGCGCAGAACATCGTCTGGCGTGTCGCGCTCGACCCCGCGACGGGCCTGCCGACGGGCGAGCCGGACGTGTTCCTGACCGGCGAGGCCCTGCCCCGGGGCGGGGTGTTCGACGGGTCGGTGGTGGATGCGCAGGGCGTGCTGTGGAATGCGGCCCATGGCGGCGGATCGGTCTCCGGCTTCGCCCCCGACGGGTCGCTCGTGCGCAGCATCCCCCTGCCGACCGGCCAGTCGACCTGCCCGTGTTTCGTCGGCCCCGCCCTGGACCGGATGATCGTGACCTCGGCTTGGGAAGGCTACGACCCCGCCCAGCGCGCGGCGGACCCGCAGGCGGGGTGCACGTTCGAGGTGGAAGGCGGGTTCGCGGGGGTCGCGGGGGCGGATTTCAAGGTATAGACGGCTCTGCCCCCGGCGGTACTCGCCCGGAGCGGGGGAGAATCCCCCCTCAGAACGCCCCCGCCGCAAACACCGCCATATTCACGATATCCCCCGTCCCCGACCCCATCGAGCACAGTTGCACCGGGCTTTCCATCCCCACGAGGATCGGCCCGATCAGGGTCGAGCCGCCCAGTTCGCGCAGCATCTTGGTCGAGATGCTGGCCGAGTGGCGGGCGGGCATGACCAGCACGTTGGCGGGGCCGGAGAGGCGGCAGAAGGGGTAGGTCTCCATCGCCGCGCGGTTCAGCGCGACATCGGCGGCCATCTCGCCGTCGAATTCGAAATCCACGCCCCGCGCTTCCAGAATCTTCACCGCATCGCGCAGGTTGTCCGAGCGTTCGGATTCGGGATAGCCGAAGGTCGAATAGGAGGTCAGCGCCACGCGCGGTTCCAGTCCCAGCTTGCGCGCGGCCCCGGCGGCGGCTTCGGCGATATTGGCCAGTTCCTCCGCCGTCGGCATCTCGTGGACCAGCGTGTCGGCCACCAGCACCGTGCGCCCCCGCGCCAGCACCGCCGTCACGCCGATGACGTTGGGCTTGCGGTCGGGGTCGAGGACCAGCCGCACATCCTCCAGGATCATCGAGGATTTGCGCGTGACGCCGGAGATCATCGCATCCGCATCCCCCGTCTCGACCATCAGCGCGGCAAAGATATTGCGGTCCTGCTGCACCATCCGCTCGCAGTCGCGGTGCAGGCGGCCCCGGCGTTGCAGTTTTGCGTACAGGTGATCGGTATAGGCGGGGATGCGCTCGGACAGGCGGGCATTGTGGATGGTGACCTCGTCGATGCCGTCGAGACCCAGCTTGCGCGCCGTCTCGCCGATTTCCTCCCCTCGCCCGATCAGGATCGCCTCGCCCAGCCCCGCGCGGGTGTAGGAGACGGCGGCGCGGATCACCCGCTCGTCCTCGCCCTCCGCGAAGACCACGCGCCGGGGCTGCATCCGCACCCGCTCGTGCAGGCGTTGCAGCATCGTGACGGTCGGGTCGAGGCGGGCCATCAGGGATTGCTCGTAGCCCGCGAGGTCAATGATCGGCTTGCGCGCCACGCCCGAATTCATCGCCGCCTGCGCCACCGCCACCGGCACCTGGTGGATCAGGCGCGGGTCGAAGGGGGCGGGGATGATGTAGTCTGGACCGTAGCGCAGCTTTCGCCCGTAGGCGGCGGACACGTCGTCATGCACGTCCTGCCGCGCGAGCTGGGCGATGGCGCGGGCGGCGGCGATCTTCATCTCGTCGTTGATGGTGCGCGCCCGCACATCCAGCGCGCCCCGGAAGATGTAGGGAAAGCCCAGCACGTTGTTGACCTGGTTCGGGTAATCGCTGCGCCCCGTGGCGATGATGGCGTCGGGCCGCGCCTCGCGCGCGTCCTCGGGCGAGATTTCCGGATCCGGGTTCGCCATGGCGAAGACGATGGGGCGCTCGGCCATGGTCGTCAGCATGTCGGGCGTCAGGATGCCGGGGGCGGACAGTCCCAGGAACAGGTCGGCCCCCGCCACCGCCTCGGCCAGCGTGCGCAGGGGGGTGACGGGGGCGTGCGGCGCGCGGTATTCGTCGATATCGCCCCGGTCCGCGTGCAGCACCCCGTCGATATCCACGAGAATCGCGTTGGCATCCGGCAGGCCCATCTTCTTGAGCAGTTCGATGCAGGCGATGCCCGCCGCCCCCGCCCCGCTCATCACGACGCGGATATCCTCGATCCGCCGCCCCGTGAGATCCAGCGCGTTGAGCACCCCCGCCGCGACGATGATGGCGGTGCCGTGCTGGTCGTCGTGGAAGACCGGAATATCCATCATCTCGCGCAACCGCCGCTCGATGATGAAGCATTCGGGGGCCTTGATGTCTTCGAGGTTTATGCCCGCGAAACTCGGCCCCATGTAACGCACCGCGTTGACGATATCGTCGGGGTTCGGGGTGTCGAGTTCGATGTCGATGCTGTCGATATCCGCGAACCGCTTGAAGAGGACGGCCTTTCCCTCCATCACCGGCTTGGATGCCAGCGCGCCTAAGTCCCCGAGACCGAGGATCGCCGACCCGTTGGTGATGACCGCGACCATGTTGCCCCTGGCCGTGTATTCGTAGGCGAGATCGGGGTTCTCCGCGATGGCCCGCACGGGGACCGCGACGCCCGGCGAATAGGCGAGGCTGAGATCCCGCTGGGTCGCCAGCGGTTTCGTCGCCACGACCTCCAGCTTGCCGGGCTTGCCCTGCGAATGGAACCGCAGGGCTTCGTCGTTGGTGTGGCGGCGGGGGGTGTCTGACATGGGGGGGCGCTGCTTGCTCGGAAGGGAAGGAACGCGACCCTATGCCGGGGGCGGGGCGGCGATCAAGCGCGACGGTCGGGCGTCTTTCGGATACCCCTGCGTCATTCTGGACGGACGGGAACAGGAACGATTGCGCGTGTCGCGCATTCTCGTGAGTGATACGCACCCTCTGCTTTCATAGGAGAACGACAATGGACAGCTT
>ENA-ORXT01005977-ORXT01005977.1-marine-metagenome-genome-assembly--contig:-NODE-5977-length-11600-cov-2.645144_pt1 | contig 11600 bp, 8 predicted proteins | sample MGYA00237868_ERZ511482 | MGnify/ENA metagenome assembly ERZ511482 | reverse complement strand
TCTACTGACGACTATGTAGAAGTGCAGGATGCTTTGAAACACTGCGCTACAAATATCGATGTGCCAACACTTTTAGTGCGTGGTGGTTTATCCGACTTACTGACGGATGAGAGCGCCCAGGAATTTTTAAAGCTTTGCCCACAGTCAGAATATACTAATGTGACGGACGCTGCGCATATGGTCGCTGGTGATCGTAACGATATTTTCACTGAAGCTGTCATAACTTTTTTGGATAAGTTAAACACTTAACTCGATCTGTGCTGACAGCAATAAAAAAAGCGATACAGATTGCTCCGTATCGCCCAACTCCTCTCACTTCTCCCTCTCACATCCACTTTCTGTCACTAAATCGACACCATCAGAAATTCAGCAATGCACTTAGTTGCTAACGGTGACGATAACTTCGATCGCATTAGTTCTTCCAAGATAGTCCTTAATGGCATACCAAAAGCTGTCTGAACCACTATAGTTCGTTTTTGGCGTGTACTGAATCTTGCCATTCGAAATAATCGTCTTACCACCATTTACTGAGTATTCATATAAGCCATCAATCGACAGTCCGACGCCGATATCGTTGGCTAGCGCATCAAATATCAGTGGTGTGTTTCTTTTAACCGAAATCGTCTCTGAAATGGCTACCGGATAAGGTGCATTGCTCGTAACATTAATTGTTACTTTTGCACTGTTAGTACGACCGATATAGTCACTAAATGCATACCAGAATGAGTCTTCACCAACATAACCTAGCTTAGGTGTATAAACCGCTTGGCCGTTAACAACTTTAACGGTGCCGCCATTCACAGAGTAGTTATTTACTTCGTTGATCTGTAAGCCACGACCAGCGTCATTCGCCAACACATCAATAGTAATCGCTTTATTCTTGGCAGTTGTTGCATCGTCTTCAGTCGACTGAGGGTAAGCCGAAATAGTTTCGGTAGTATCCACGGAGCTTGCAAATCGCTCACCTAATAGTACGATGCCTTCAGTCGTGTAGTGGGTGTTTTTTAAACCAACTCCATCATCAATATATAGTGGCAGGTCTTTAGCATTCACCAGGTAGGCCTTGCTATCTCTGGCAGCAACAGATTCTTGAGCATCCCAGATTTGTTGGCGAGCAGGCCATGACGTAGTGTCAGCAATCTGACCAATGTGGAACGCTAGTTTAGGCAAACTCAGATCACTTCTGACCTTGGCGATAAAGTTCTGTAGATTTTGTTCGTAAGCCGCCGGAGCCGCAGTACCGAAAGTATCAGACTCGCCTTGCATCCATAGCACACCGCTTATCTCAAGTGACCAGCCGCGTGCAGCAGCAGTTGATTTGGCATTGTTGACGGTCTTAATGAAGTAATCATAGCGATTAGCTTCGGTAGCCCCAGGTTTCCAATCGGTATAAAGCGATGTGCCATCAGGAGAGTATTTAATGATCGCAACTTCTGCGCCAGTATCAGATTGAAACTGTTTACTAAACGATAGCTCAGGGCCAAATCGCACGCCGTTCCATGAGCCAAACCCTGGCGCCATATTTTCCCATTCACCAATACCTGAGTCATTGCCACCTTTAAAAATATAGGCAGAGCCTTGGCTTGTTACCAGGTCACCCCTTCCAAGATCAGCTAGGTTTTTATTGGGTGATAAAGTGCCCGAATATAGATCTCCGTAACCCAATCCGTATCCATTGGCATTTGACTGTCCGGCAACAATATAGGTCTTTAGGACGGTATCTTCAGCTTTTACAGAAACGCTTAGAAGTACACTCAACGCCAGTACAGGTAGTAAATATCGTTTCACTTTTATTCGCCTTATTTTGTGAGTCAGATATTGCAAAAGGTATGACTCTGATTAATTGGTAGCGGTAGTCAAACGAAACGTCCGTGTTAACGTTTGATGGAGTAATTCTGTCGCAATTAACCAAAGGAGGGGAGTGGTTCAGGTTTGATCAAGCTTAAATCTCTGATGGGGGAGATAAACGTGACTTTTTAGCGGATAACCTTACGCCATTCATTCAGGAAGTTTTCTTTTTTCATTTGATCTTGGTAGGTGAGCAGCGCAGGGCCGAGCTTAATTAGCTTTAATGGCCCACGTTCGAGAGTGGCTTTTTGCAAGCCAGTGAGTGTTGCTTCACCGGTAACCAGTGGGTGAATTGGGTAAAGCTTAGTGTCAGTTGCGAGTAGGCGTTGCCCGCGTTCAGACAGCAAATAGTCCAGAAACAGGTGGCCTGCCTTTTCATTTCGGGCACGGTTAGAAACAAACGCAACACGTGACATCGCCAAGGTATAGTCGCTTGAAAAGATCATTCCAAGGTTGTCGGTGTCTTTAACCGCAGATAAAGCGTAGGAGCCAAGCACGTTGTAACCCAGCATCAATTCCCCGCTAGCCAAAGCATTTAACATTTGACCCGTGCTTTCATAGAGTTTTACTTTCACTGAGTTGAGGTTTTCAGTGAGTCTTCCCCAAGTGCTTGCCTGCTGAGCATCTTGTGAAGCAAATAGATATCCAGCACCACTACGTTGAATATCATAGGTGCCGATACGACCCTTAAATCGTTCGGTTTGGTCACGTAGTAACTCGATCAATTCGAAGCGGTTTTGTGGAATGTCTTTGCCAATCAAAAGCTCCTTGTTGTACACCATAACCACTGGCTCTGAGGTAAAACCAAAGGCCTGCTGACGCCATTGTGCCCATTCGGGTAGCCACTGTAATAACTCAGTTGAATGAGTCGCGGCGTATCCATCATTGACCAGCTTGATTTGCAAGTCCATTGCCGAGCTGATGATGAGATCGGCCGTGGCCTTCTGCTCATAATTCTTCAGGAAGCGCTCAAACAGTGGCACCGTGTTGCGGTCGATATACTCTACAGCTATCGACGGCTGCTGCTCTTGAAAATCAGCGATTAGCGATTTCATTACCCCTTCATCGGTACTGGATAGGATTTGTAATCGCTGTGGTGGAGAGGTTGGTTGTGGAGCTGGATAGTCAGCCGCTTGCAACATGCCAGAGCAGCACAATAGTAAGGCAGTTAGCAATTTAGATAAGCAACTCATCGTGTAGATGCGGTATTTATTAATATTTCTCATGAACTCACCGGTAATAATAATCGTGCTTTCAGGCCACCCTGTACGCCATTCTCAAGTTCCAGTTTACCGCCTAGCCCTCGTACAATTTGCTCAACAATTGCCAGCCCCAAACCACTGCCGCTCTGCTGGCGAAACTCTCCACGGCCAAAGCGGCGAGTCACTTGCTGCAATAGTTCTTCAGGCAGCCCTTCCCCATAATCACGCACCTGTAACTCAACCCACCCTGTCTTTTGTGAATTTTTGAGGCTTACATGCACTTCTGGTTGACGCGTGTTTTCCTGGCCATATTTGAGGGCATTATCAACCAGGTTTCTCAGCACTTCCCGCAATGCTTCAGGGTCGGCGGTGACCTTCACATCACCTATTGCGTTATCAAAACTTAGCTCAACATCCTGGCGGATAGCAATGGGAGCAAGATCCGCCAAACACTTAGCAACAACATCCTCAAGCACCACCGACTCTGGAATCAGTACGTCAACGCGGTGCGCTAGCGTTGCGTAACTGAGTAATTGGTTAATGCGGCTATTGGTTTCTTGGGCATTACGGCGTATTCGTTCTGCGCGTTCCCGAAATACATCACTATCATTGTCTTCAGCGGCTAGTTCAGCCTGCGCCTGAAGGCTGGCCAGTGGTGTTCTAAGTTGATGGGCTGCCTCGGCGATGAAGGCATGATTACGGTCTTGATTGCGCTGCAGGCGTTGCATAAAACGGTTGATTGCCTCCACCAGATGGGTGGCTTCACTGGGTACCTGTGTTGTCAATGGCTGTAAATCAGTTGGTTGGCGCTGGAGCAATTCATTTTCTACTTTGAACAATGGGCGCAATGACCAGCCCGCAGCCAACCAAACAAATAGCAGGCCGAGAATGATTAAGGCAATAATTCCCACTAGCGCTTTTAACGTTAAATCACGAGCAAGCAGCGTTCTGGCTAAACGACTTTGCCCCATCTGTAGCCAGACTTTTTCCTGCACGCCCGATTCAACTAACAGCCGTTCCAGCACAATAAAACGAAAGTCTTCACCTTTATAGGGGGCGGTGAAAAAGTGTGATGGGCCCTTTTTAAAATCTTCAGACATGTTTGCGGGGTTTGGTTCGGGTAGCCCGTCATAACCGGTCAAAAGTCCTTTGCTTTCGCTTTTTAAGCCGTAAGTCACGCGATCATTTTCAGATAATGAAAGCGTATCTAGTGACGCATAAGGCAGATCAAAATCGATCTTTTTGTTTTTAACACTCAGGTTTTCCATTGCTGTCAATGCGGCACTAGCAAGCAGTTTGTCATAGGCCTCATCGGCCGCTTGCGTTGCAAAATTGCTGGTGGCAAACAGAACTAAGGCGCCACCAACTAACAGCACGATGCCGAACAGCGCTGCTAGTCTGGCTCTGAGGGAGCCGCTATTGCTCAACATAAATCATATAACCAATACCCCTTAGGGTTTTAATGCTCACGGAGCTGTCGCTGAGTTTTTTACGAAGCCGAGCGATGTATAATTCGATGGCATTATCACTGGGCATTTCATTAGTTTCATCAAGTGAGCACAGCTGGTCAGCAATCTGGCTTTTGCTCAAGGTGCGGCCCTGATGACTTAGCAATAAGTCTAGAATACCCAGCTCCCTGCGAGGTAAATCAATTTCTTTACCATCGATACTTACCTTCGCAGCGGCTCGGTCAAAGCTGAGGTTGCCATAATTTACCAAGCTGGCCGCCTCACCTGCATTGCGTCGAATCAGTGCTCTGCAACGCGCTGAAAGCTCGCGTAGATCAACGGGCTTGACCAAGTAATCATCCGCACCAAGATCTAAGGCATCGACCCGATCATCAATACCCGAACGAGCCGTTAGAATTAATACGGGCGTTTTGTCTTTGCGTTGGCGTAGCTGCTTTAAGACGCCCATACCATCAAGCTTGGGCAGCCCAAGATCCAGAATAATCATGCTGTACTGTTGATAGGAGAGGAGTTTGCTGGCCTTTTCGCCGTCCGTTAACCAGTCAACTGCGTGACCATCGGCGTGCAGGCGTTCAATTATCGCCTCCGCCAAGTCCGGTGTGTCTTCAACCAATAGGATTCTCATGCCAGATCCGCTAATTCTTGCAAGGTGACGGGCTTGATCGGTGCGCGGATTCGCATATAGTCGATTTCACTGATATCTACCCCACGTTCGTCAGCCAATACTTTAGCTGCTGTTAACCCACACATGCGCCCCTGGCAAGGCCCCATGCCACAACGACTGAATGCTTTGCTCTGATTCAAACCGAGACAACCTTTTCTTACATGATCACGCAACATACCGCTGGTAACTTCTTCGCAGCGACACACTATGATGTCATCATTATTGAGTACGTCACGGTAATCTGGTGCGTAGAGGGTGTCTAGAAATGGGCGTACTTTGAGTTCCTGAGCCAGCTGTTTCTGAAGGGGATGTGCTTCTATATCACGTTGCTGTTCAGTCAACACACCCTGTTGGTGGGCAATCTGCAAGGCGCTTAATTGGCCCGCCAATTCCGCCGCAATAGCACCTCCAATACCCGCACCGTCACCAGCAATAAAGCGTCTCTCATTCATATCTCCCCAAGCATCTGCTTTTGCTTGCCAAGCCTGTTGAACAGGATTCCAGATATGGTCAATGCCCATTGACCGAGTAAATTGGGTGTTGGGGATAACACCTTGATGTACCAGCAAATGCTGAGCCTTTATCGTTTGAGTCTTTCCTAAATAGATGAACCGAACCTGGCTGAGATCATCATCGCCCAAAGCCGTTAAATCATGAATGCCTTTGTAGTGTTTGACGCCTGCTCGCTTAATTTGCGCAAGCATTTTCAGGCCTTTCCAAAGGTATCGTTTTCCACCGCCTAAGGCTGTAGGTAAATGTGGCAGGGCATTACGCCATGCTTTGTCTGCGCCGGTTTCCAGAATCATTTTTGGCGGGTAGCCGGCTTTTATCAACTGACTGGCGAATAAATAGAGCAATGGCCCATTGCCAGCTAACACCGCGTTTTCAGGAACAATGCCTTGCGCTTTCAACATTATCTGCGCTGCGCCAATACTCATGACTCCCGGTAGCGTCCAGCCAGCAAAAGCATACGGCCTTTCTTGAGCACCCGTGGCTAATAAAATATGTTCAGCAGTGAGTTGATGGGTCTTGGTTGCTGCCGAATCGGTTTGAGAATAAGTAATGGTATTGTCAGGATCAATTTGCCAGACAGAAGCGCCAAAGTGAGCTGTGATATCTGAATGCGCTAAGCCTTCGACCCATTTTGCCCCTGCCTGATACTCCTTGCCGAGTATGTGCGCCCGCTGCGATCCAGCATTATTTATCGAACGATAGATTTGGCCGCCAGCCGCTGCTTGTTCATCTAAAATAGTGCAGGGAATGCCCAGTGTTGCCAGCGTTTGGGCTGCCGCCATCCCTGCTGGCCCTGCGCCAACAATTGCGACCTTGGTATGCAGCATTATGCATGCTCCGAGGTGGCTTGCGTTGCATCGATCGTTGCTTCCAACCCGCTTTCTGGCATTTTTAGTCGCATGCCGTCCCTAGCTGGGGTCATGCAGCTTTGTGCTATCTGGCCATCAATCTCCACGAGACATTCAAAACAGCTGCCCATCATGCAAAAAGGTAGGCGGGGATTGCCAGACACAGCGCTTTTTCTGCTTGCGCGAACGCCTGCCAGCAATAAAGCACTTGCTACGGTGTCATTGGGTTGAGCGCTGATCTCTTGCTCATACCAATACAGGGTAAGCGCAGGCTCAGCAGATGACGTCTCTGATTCAGTTGGTAATCGGCGCAACATCGAATCTTTTCTCATGAAATTTCTCCAGGGAAGGAGCACCATCCAGTCCTTCCAGCCACAAAGGAAGCAGCTTGGCGTGTGCCGCAGCCAGTGTAATCCCGCTATGGCAGGTTATCATAAATGCACCGGGGCACTTTTCTGACGCTGTGTAAATCGGTAAGCCATCATTGCTCATTATGCGCAGCGCTCCCCAGTGCCTAACCATGCGCGCTTTACCAAGAATAGGGAATAAATCCACAGCCTGCTTAGCCATTTTCGCGGCGACGGCAAGGGTATTGCCGTCATCAAACCCTACATTCTCTTTGGAATCGCCGATTTGCACACCGCCTTCGTTGGTTTGCCTGAGTACGCCAGAGGGTCGATTCATAAAATGAGGGAGTTTTTCGGTGACCAGATTCTGGCCGCGAAGAGGCGAAACTTCTGCTTTGAATCCGAGTGCACTGGTGAATTCTGGCGCGCCAAGCCCGGCACAAAGGATTACTCTGTGTGTTTGAATTTGCTTGCCGTTAGTCGTTTGTAATTTGAAGCCATCGTTGAAGGCCTCGGCGACTGGTTTTATGGAGATGACTTTGTCATTGTTGCGTAATTGTCCCCCAAGATTTTGAAAGGCGGTGTACAGCGCGCGCAGCAGAAATAGTGGATTTACGTGCCCATCTTGGTGATGTAACACCGCGCCAACCACTTTGTCTCCTATGGCGGGCTCTTCCGTTTTTAGTTGTGCGTGGTGCAATACTTCGAAGGGGTAATCACCGCCGACTACCTGTTTGATGGCTTCGTAGTTTGCGGCGTTTTTTTCCAGGCTGTCTTCGCTTAGGTGATACTCAAAACCGCCGTTTTGTTGCAGATGGAGGTTGATGTCAGTTTGTCGCTGTAGATCATCAGCGAGTGATGGCCAGAGGCTGGCCGAGCGTTGTGACCATTGAGCATAGTGAGGGGCTGCTACGCCGCCTTTGCCTTGCACCCAGATTAGACCGAAGTTGCCACGTGATGCGCGGAGGGAGGAGTCGCCTTCATCGAGTACTAAGACTTGCTTGCCGAGCTTTTGCAGACCGTAGGCGACGGCCATGCCAACTACACCTCCACCGACGATGGCATATTCTGTTTGCAATTAGCCTCCTTGATTGGTTGTCATGTGGCTCGGCGCCGCTCATGATTCGTTGTAAACGCTTCGCCTTTAAAGACGAGGCCTGCTTAAGCGATACCCTCAAGCGCTTTTTATTGCTTTCATGTTGCGATAGTCACGAAAGTTTGCCGGCTTCTTTTGCTGGAAATCGCCGATCAGCGTAAGTAATGCTGAGCTTGGTACAGCACGAGACCATAAAAAACCCTGACCATAGTCACAGTTGAAAGCCTTTAATATGCCACATTCAGCCTCTGTTTCGATACCCTCAGCCACCACTTTCATACCCAATGCCTGGGCCATCTTCATTACGGCACTAACAATGACACGAGGGCTTTCAAGCTGGTCTATTTGGGTGATAAAACTACGGTCTAACTTTAACACATCAATTTGTAATTCAGTTAAGTAGGTTATATTCGAGTAACCCGTACCAAAGTCATCAATGGCCAGACTTACCCCTAATGTTTTCAGGGCTGCCAATTGTGTTTTTACCAAAGGTTCATCGGTAATCAAAGAGTGCTCAGTGATTTCAATTTCTAATAAGGAAGCTGGCAGGTCATTCCTATTAAGGGCGTCAACCACAATTTGATAAAATCCTGAACGGGTGAGCTGTAGAGCGGACACGTTGACTGCTACTTTAATCGGCTTGCCTGCCTTCTGCCATGTCTTACACGCACGGCAGGACTCATTAATCACCCAAGCACCGATGCTGTGGATCAGCTCGGTTGATTCAACAATGGGGATAAACTCGTCTGGCCTGATACCTTCATCATTGCCCCGGTTCCAGCGTAATAAGGATTCAGCACCATCGATTTTATTTGTCCGTAAATTTATTTTTGGTTGGAAAAAAACATCTAGCAGTTGCTTGTCAAGCGCGCTTTCCAGATTATAGACGATAGTCAAATTGCGCATGTATTCGCGTTGTAATGAATCACTATAGCAATGGTATTGATTCTTTCCAGATTGCTTGGCTTTATACATCGCCATATCGGCTTTCTTGCAGAGATCAGTGAAGCTTAATTGTTCATCATTGACGACCGCTACTCCGACAGAGCCAGTGACTGTTGCCTCTGTGCCAAGAATGAAGTGAGGCTGGCGCAATGATTCAACAATGCTAGCGGCAAATCCATTGAAGTCATGTGGTACCCGCAATACCATCACAAATTCATCTCCACCAAAGCGGCAGACAAAGCCTCTCTGGTGAAGCAGTGCGTTTAAACGGTCACTGATTGTTATTAGCAACTGATCGCCAGCGTGATGATCGAATAAGTCATTAATGGTTTTAAAGTTATCTAAATCGACAAAGTAAGTCATGATACTTTCATCGCTAAAGTTTATTGTTTCCAATAATTCCTGATAAGCAGACTCTGCCCCGATACGGCCTAATGAGCCAGTCAATCCGTCAGTGTTCGCGAGCTTTCTAATGGTATCTTCGGATTGCACAACGCGTTTATTTTCACTCTTGAGCTCATCAAAGGAGCTTTTTAATACCCTGCCAAAAATCCAGCAGACATACCCTGATAAGGTGGTAAGTACCAGTATGCTTAAAACTCTTGGAACAAGATCCTCGAGGAGCATTGCTTCATCTGCCGGGAGCCAGCCGTAGTGATGGTTAAGGCCCATAACAACAATCAGAGCCGATAAAAAAGTGCAAATTGATAAGAAGGTGGTTTGTGTCGTATAGAGTGCAGCAAACACGAATAAGATAGGAAGACAGAGTAACAGCGGGCTGAATAAACCGCCCTCGAACCATGTGGTGAATGCCATGATCATCGTCCACACCCACAAGAAGGCAGTGACGATTTTACGGTTTTGACCCCGACCAAGCCTAAAATAAAGGGGTACGGTAATGACTATACCAATAACGAAAGCAACAAAGTCCAGTCGAAAATATAAAATATTATCGCTATCAATCAGCTTGTTGCCAAAGAAAGTTAAATTGAGAATGCCACCGATAGCAGCAACTATAGTCGCTACGAAAAACGTTTGGAATCGATCAGTTCGTAGCAAGTCTTCTTCCTGAAACAAACCTGATTTTGACATCAATGCCATTGTTATTATTTTCCTATTGAAATGTTCGATCTTTGCTTTTGGCGCTTTTGAACTATCAAATCTTCAGGGTCGAGTGTGTCGTACTCAGTGCGGAAAACGCAATTATTTTTAAAATCTAGCCGTTATTGTTGATCCCTGTTCTAGTTTCAAGTTTCTAATTCCTAGTTTATCACAATTACCGGGGAGGATTGCAGTCGGCATAGCGGCTGCAATCCTCTGGGTTAATCCGCAATTCGATCAGGTTTTTTGAGTACGCCACGTAAGAACATTGGAGCGACGAAACCGACGATAGCAGCGATCCACAGGCCGATGGAGATAGGCGTTGCGAACAAGTACATCGGGTCACCATCGGCGATTACCATGGCGCGACGTAGTGCATCTTCCATGTGTCCGCCTAAGAGTATGCCGAGTATGACGGGTACAGTGGGTACATCGAGCTTGCGCAGTACGTAACCTAAGATACCGAAGCCAACCATGAGTAGCAGATCAAAGTAACTGCCTGACAGAGAGTAGATACCAACGAATGAAATCATGGTGACACCAGGTAATAACACCCAAGCTGGAACCATTAAGACCTTCACGAACACTTTGACCATTGGCACGTTCATGAGTAGCAGTACAACATTGGCAATCAACAGTGATGCGATGAGGCCCCAAACAACTTCAGGTTTCTCAGCGAATAGCGTTGGGCCTGGTGTGATATTCAGTGTCATTAACAAAGCCAGGAGTACGGCGGTAGTTCCTGAACCTGGTACACCCAGAGTAAGCATCGGAATTAACGCGCCACCGGCTGCAGCGTTATTGCCTGCTTCCGGCGCAGCAATACCTTTGGGTACACCCGTACCGAATTTACCTTTTTCACCGGCAATAGACTTTTCTGTCATATACGCCAGAAAGCTACCTAATGAAGCACCTGCACCGGGTAAGATTCCGGCAATGAAGCCAGTTAGGCTGGCACGTAGCATAGTCCACTTGGTTGACCAGATGTCTTTCCATGGCACCATGACTTTTTCAAGCTTTACACCGATTGATGAGTTCTTGCCGTGGCTTTCGATAAAGAAAAATACCTCGGCGATTGCGAACAAACCAACAATAGCAACTAAGAAGTCGATACCGTCCATGAGGTGAAGGCTGCCACCGGTAAATCGTGGCATACCTGAAGAGCTATCAACTCCAACCATTGCAATACCAAGCCCTAAACACGCAGCCAGTGCCGATTTTGCTTGGTTGTTGGATGACATTCCGCCGAGCGTACAGAACGCTAATAAGTACAAAGCAAAGTACTCAGCGGGGCCAAACAGAAAGGCGACTCTTGCCAGCATGGGCGCGATTAGCATCAGGCCGATGGTTGCCAGTAGGGCGCCTACAAATGAGGCAACACCTGACAGCACCAGTGCGTCTCCGGCACGGCCCGCTTTCGCCATCGGATAACCATCTAGCGTGGTCATTAGGGCGGGTTCGTCGCCGGGGATATTAAGTAATATCGAGCTTATTCGTCCACCGTACATGGCCCCGTAGTAAACCGATGTCATCAGTACCAACGCTGACGTTGCATCCAAACCTAAGG
>ENA-ORXT01005975-ORXT01005975.1-marine-metagenome-genome-assembly--contig:-NODE-5975-length-11600-cov-4.271110_pt1 | contig 11600 bp, 20 predicted proteins | sample MGYA00237868_ERZ511482 | MGnify/ENA metagenome assembly ERZ511482 | reverse complement strand
GCTTTCGAAGCTCGAACTCCCCTCTGGTGTAGACATTCAGGTGAAGCTGACTTAATCAGCCTCACCGACCTCCGTCACGCTACCATCCGTCAATTCGGATCGGTAGACTATTTAATAACTGTTCCCATCTCACGGCATCGTCGTGAAATCGGAATGTTTTGTTGCCCGCTATCGGAAACTTCCGGAATGGCAATAAATAAATCCAAGACCAATGAACGGAATTATTGGTAAGAAGATCGGAATGACTTCCATCTTCGACGAAGCAGGCCGCAACGTTGCCTGTACCGTTATCGAAGCCGGTCCTTGTGTAGTAACACAAGTGAAGACCGACGATACGGACAATTATAATGCTATCCAGCTCGCCTACGGTGAGCGTCGGGAAAAGACCACGAGCCAGCAGATGACTGGCCACTTCAAGGCAGCCGGCACTACGCCGAAGTCCCAGGTGGTGGAGTTTCGCGACATGGTAGCCGACAAGTCTCTGGGTGATACCATCACGGTTGGTGAAGTCTTCGAAGAAGGCGATATCTGCGTAGCCGTTGGTACCTCCAAAGGTAAGGGCTTCCAGGGTGTAGTAAAGCGTCACAACTTCAAGGGGGTGAACGATGCTACGCACGGTCAGCACAACCGCCAGCGTGCACCGGGTTCTATCGGTGCTGCCTCTTACCCCGCCAAAGTATTTAAGGGAATGCGGATGGGCGGTCGTGACGGCGGTGGACGGGTGAGTATCAAGAACCTCAAGGTTCTGAAACTCTTCCCAGAACGTAACCTTATTCTGGTCAAAGGAGCCGTTCCCGGCCCCAAAGGCGGAACCGTAATCCTCCATAAATAAGCCCGTATTCGCCCGATGCGATGTTCCGTTTTCCGGAGCATCAACACTTGCGAATTCCAAAATAAAATAGAATGAAACTTCAAGTTCATAGCGCACAAGGTTCTGGTACGGGTCGTGAGGTGGAACTACCCGAAAATATTTTCGGTGTAGAGCCCAACGAGCACGCTGTTTACCTGGCCGTAAAGGCTTACCTGGCCGCTCAGCGTCAGGGTACGCACAAAGCTAAAGAACGCGGCGAGATTGCCGGTTCGACGAAGAAACTGCATAAGCAGAAAGGTACTGGTGGCAGCCGTAAGGGTGACATCAAGAACCCACTCTTCCGTAGTGGTGGCCGGGTCTTCGGTCCTCGCCCCCGCACCTACGGTCTTAAGCTCAATAAGAAAGTTCGCCAGCTCGCCCGTGCTTCTGCGTTTTCTGCCAAGGCTACCGCTGGTAGCATTAAGGTGGTGGAAGACCTGAAGTTCGACGCTCCGAAGACGAAAGACTACGTTTCCTTCCTCAACGCCCTGGGCGCCAACGAAGGTAAAGTACTCCTGATCACGGCTGAGCACGACATGTTCGTCTACCGTTCAGGTCGTAACCTGCCCAACAGTGCCATCGTTAGCGCTGGAGAGGTAAACACCTATGATGTAATGAAAGCCGGTACGGTGCTCGTTGCTGAAGGTGCCATCGAGAAACTCATCGAGCAATTCAACTAGAAACAGTCAGCCTTCACCCGCTAAGGGTGAAATAAACGCTAATCATCATGGCTAAGACCATTCTCATCAAGCCCGTTGTGTCCGAGAAAGCTGAACTGCTCTCTGAGGTACGTGCACACTACACATTCGTAGTGGAAAAGACGGCCAACAAAATCGAAATCCGCAAAGCCGTTGAAGAACGGTATGGCGTATCGGTTGATCGCGTTAACACGATGATCATGCCGGGTAAAACCAAAAACAGATCGACCAAGTCCGGGCTCATCCGTGGTCGGGTACCTGCCTTCAAGAAGGCAATCGTTACCCTGACTGAAGGTGAGACCATCGACTTGTATAACGAGTTATAATAATCCACGATGGGTGGGGAGCCACGGTTTATGGTCGATCATAAACCCGTGTTTTGCTCCGAGATTCATCGTACTAATTTGTGCAATAATGCCAATTAAAAAGCATAAACCGGTTTCTCCCGGCTCCCGCTTTCACGTAGGGAACAAGTTTGAGGAGCTTACTGGTGACAAGCCAACCAAGAGCCTCCTGGCCCCGCTCAAGAAGAGTGGTGGCCGTAACGGTACTGGTAAAATGACCGTTCGCCAGAAAGGTGGTGGTCACAAGCGTCGCTACCGTATCATCGACTTCCGTCGTAACTTTGACAGCATGAAGGCGGAGGTAAAGACGATCGAGTACGATCCGAACCGTACTGCATACATCGCTCTGGTTCAGTACACCGACGGCACTAAGACTTACATTCTTGCCCCACAGGGCCTGAAAGTAGGGGATATGCTTGAGTCTGGTGCCAATGCTGCTCCTACTGTGGGCAACACGCTTTTCCTCGCTGATGTACCACTGGGTTCTGCTATTCACGCCATTGAGCTGCAGCCCGGTAAGGGTGCCGCACTGGCGCGTTCCGCCGGAACGAATGGTACCCTGATGGGTAAGGAAGGTCGTTTTGTATCCGTTAAGCTTCCTTCCGGGGAGGTTCGCCGGATCCTGAAGACCTGCCGTGCCACCATCGGTTCTACTTCCAACCCCGACCACGGTCTCCAGGTAGCTGGTAAGGCCGGTCGTAGCCGCTGGCTCGGCAAACGCCCACGTGTTCGTGGTGTTGCCATGAACCCGGTCGATCACCCCATGGGTGGTGGCGAAGGTCGCGCTTCCGGAGGTCACCCACGCTCACGCACGGGTATTATGGCCAAAGGCCAGAAGACGCGCAACGTCAACAAGGCTAGCAATAAATTGATCATCACCCGTCGTAAGACGAAGAACAAGAAATAATCCATGGCACGTTCGTTAAAGAAAGGCCCCTACGTATTCCACCGTCTCTACGACAAAATTGTGAAGGCACAGGAAGGTGGTGGCCGCAAGGGCATGATCAAAACCTGGTCCCGCTCTTCCATGATCATTCCTGATATGGTAGGTCTGACCATTGCCGTTCACAACGGCAAGACCCACGTTCCCGTCTACGTGACGGAGAACATGGTAGGGCACAAACTCGGTGAGTTTGCTCCTACGCGCTCCTTCCGCGGCCACGGTGGCAAGAAGGGTAAGTAAGGTGACAAGTTGCTGGTTGCAGATTGCAGGTTCCGTCAGGGCTTGCCACCTGCAACGTGCAACCTGAAACCTGCAACCTGAAAAATCATTCGGCGCGGCCGCAGGTGCAATGAAAAGAACTGAAGGGCAGGGTGGGGTTTCCCGCATGGCTTTTTATACCTATCTTTGCACCCGCGTTCGCGCCCCCTTTCATTGAGTGAAGGTAGAGTACGTCCTCGCCCAAGCTTCTTTGTCCTGACATCCGGTGTTTACTTTTGGTGAAAATCAAGATTAAATATCGGGAATCGGGAATCAAGAATCTTTCGCCCGATTTACTAACCCGTTCCCTCGAAACTATCCAATAATGGTAGCAGTATCAAGTTTAAACAGTATCCCGATGTCGGTCCGCAAGATGCGGCTCCTCGTCGATCTGATCCGCGGCAAGCAGGTCGGAGAAGCGCTCAGCATCCTGGAATTCAGCAAGCAGGAAGCAGCCATCTGGCTGAAGAAGAATCTTCTTTCCGCCGTTGCCAACTGGGAATTCAAGACCGGTGGCGTTGAAAGTGCCGATGAGTATGACCTCATCATTTCTGAGGCTTTCGCCGATGCCGGCGCTCAGATCAAGCGCTTCCGTCCCGCACCTCACGGCCGTGCTCACCGTATCCGTAAGCACAGTTGCCACATCACCATTAAAGTATCTAACACTAAGCAACTCCCGGATGAAGCTGGTGTAGAAGCTGAAACCGAAACCGCAGAATAACATGGGACAGAAGACTAATCCAATTGGTAACCGCCTCGGTTACATTCGCGGCTGGGACAGCAACTGGTACGCTGACAAAGAGTACGCTACCAACGTCATCGAAGACGAAAAGCTGCGCGCCTACATCGGCAAGCGTATCGAGAAGGGTGGTATTGCCCGTGTGGTCATTGAGCGTACCCTGAAGCGGGTTACCCTTACTATTCACACCAGCCGCCCCGGCATTATCATCGGTAAAGGTGGTAAGGAGATCGATCAGCTGCGCGAAGAGCTTCGTCGGCTGACGAACAAAGACATCCAGATCAACATCATCGAGATCCGCAAGCCGGAGCTGGACGCCAACATCGTGGCGGAAAGTGTGGCCAAGCAGATCGAAGCCCGTATCAACTACCGCCGGGCGATCAAGACGAGCATCCAGGCCACCATGCGCGCCAGCGCTGAGGGCATTAAGATTCGCATCTCTGGTCGACTTAACGGTTCCGATATGAGCCGTACGGAAGAGTTCAAGGAAGGGCGTACGCCACTCCACACTTTCCGTGCTGATATTGACTACGCACACAAGGAAGCCCACACGGTCTACGGCCGTATCGGTATCAAGGTTTGGCTCTGTAAGGGTGAAGTTCTTGGTAAGCGCGACCTGAACCCCAACGCGGGTCTGTCAACCAAAGGCAATGACCGCGGTGGACGCGGTGGCCGTGGTGGACGTGGCGGTGGCGACCGTCGTGGTCGTGGCGGCAACGATCGCCGTGGCGGCGGCGGCGGCGGCCGTCGTTAGAATGGAGTCAGGGCAGGTTGCAGGTTTTAAGTTGCAGGTTGCTCTCTCCGACCATTAAATACAATCGATTAGCGTAAGCTAATTCTACTCAGCGGCTAAGTCGCAACTTGCATCCTGCGGCTAAGTCTGCAACCCGCAAATTGCTCCCTGGCCCACGACTCGACCGCCTCCGGCGTGAGAATACCTGACCAGTCATCATCAAACCCCTGGGTTTGCGCTGTTGGCTACCCCTGGAAAGCAGGGCCGTTCGCAACGAGAGATCGTTGACGCGGCCTTGCTTTCCACTTTTGTCAACTTAATGGAAAGTTTGCCACAGCAAACTTCCCTATGTCGAAAGAAAATCCTACCTTTGCCCCGCTCTAACGAGGTCCTCGGGGAAATTCGGGGTATAAACGACCGGTTTTTGGGCGTTTATCCATTAAACTTTAAGCAATGTTACAGCCGAAAAGAACTAAATACCGGAAGCAGCAAAAAGGTCGTAACCGCGGCCTTGCGCAGCGTGGTAATAAGGTTGATTTCGGTTCCTTCGGCCTCAAGAGCCTTGGAATCGGACGCATCACCAACCGCCAGATCGAAGCAGCACGTATCGCGATGACCCGTCATATGAAACGTGAAGGAAAAGTCTGGATTCGTATTTTCCCCGACAAGCCGATCACCAGCAAGCCGCTGGAGGTACGTATGGGTAAGGGTAAAGGTGCTCTTGACCATTGGGTAGCTAACGTTCAGCCCGGAAGGATCATGTTCGAACTTGATGGTGTAAGCCGGGAAGTTGCCGAAGAAGCCCTCCGCCTGGCAGCCCAGAAATTACCCGTATTGACCAAGGTGGTTACCCGCCTTGACTACCAGGGGTAAAATATAAACGCTTTTAATAGATGCGTCTACTCCTGATACTCATCAGGACGCGACACAATAAAAAATCTGATGGCGAGTAATAAATCAGTCGAGTTGCAAAATGCCTCCGATGCCGATCTTCTGGATCAGTTGAGTGAGACGACCGTCAGCCTCGAAAAAATGAAATTCGATCATACCGTTAGCGGTATTGAAAACCCGCTGCGACTGCGGGAGGTACGCCGAGACATCGCACGTATCAAAACCGAAATTCGTCGCCGTGAGCTGGCTGCTCTCTCTCCGGAGGCTGCCGCAAAGCGGGACCGTATCCTAATCCGTCGTCGTAAAAAGTAAGCGAACATGACTAACGAGGAAAATAAAGAGCAGGAAGGCGGCGTCATTGAGAACGCAACTACTGCTGTAGAAACCGTAGCTGAGGCTGTTGGTGAAGTAGCTGGTGCAGCCGTTGAGGCCGTTGAAGCTGCCGTTGAAACAGTGACCAACTATTTCGCATCTGCACCGGAAGCTGAAGAAGCTGGCCGTAACGAACGCAAGACGCGTATCGGTTTGGTTGCCAGTAACAAGATGGACAAGACGATCTCCGTTGAGATACAGCGTCGTCTTCAGCACCCCATTTACGGTAAGTACGTAAAGAAGTCAAAAAAACTCATCGCCCATGATGAGAACAACGAGTGCCAGATCGGCGACCTTGTTCGCATCATGGAAACACGTCCACTGAGCCGCCGCAAGCGCTGGCGCCTGGTGACCGTGATCGAGAAAGCCAAGTAATCTTAATCGTTTAAATAGCTAGACATGATCCAGCAGGAATCACGGTTGCGCGTAGCCGACAACAGCGGTGCAAAAGAAGTACTCTGTATTCGCGTACTGGGCGGCTCTAAGCGCCGCTACGCCAGCATCGGCGACCAGATCGTCGTAACGGTTAAGGAAGCTTCCCCGGGCGGCAACGTCAAAAAAGGCTCTGTGTCACGTGCCGTTGTGGTGCGTACGCGCAAGGAAATCCGTCGTAAAGACGGTTCATATATCCGTTTCGATGACAACGCTGTCGTGCTGCTCAACGCCAATGAGGAGCCCCGTGGTACCCGCATCTTCGGCCCTGTGGCCCGCGAGCTTCGCGACCGCGACTATATGAAGATCGTTTCACTAGCCCCGGAAGTACTCTAGGATGGGGTAGGGGCCAGCCCCAATCCGATGCTAAAGGCAGACGCTTCTTATATGTGAAGCGCTTGTTACTTCCACTCCAAATAATAATAAAATGGCTAACAAAACCTACAAGGATAAGCAGAAGCGCTTTGCGCCGAAGCTGAAAATCAAGAAGGGCGACATGGTCGTGGTCATCGCGGGTGCTGACAAAGACCGCTCCCTACCACGTGAAGTCCTTCAGATCCTTCCCTCTGAAAACCGCGCCGTCGTTGATGGCGTGAACATTCGTAAGAAGCACCAGAAGCCTACTGAAACCGAAGCCGGTGGCATCGTTGAGAAGGCTGCTTCTATTCACATTAGCAACCTGATGCTGGTGGACTCCGATAACCAGCCGACCCGCGTTGGTCGTAAGGCCGGTGAAAACGGTAAGCTCCAGCGTTTTGGTAAGCGTAACGGAAATATCATCAAGTAATGAGCTACACGCCAAGACTTAAGAAAAAGTACGACGAGGAAGTTAAAGGTCAACTGAACGAACAGTTTGGCTACAACAGCATCATGGAGGTGCCTCGTTTGTTGAAGATCTGTATCAACCAGGGTGTGGGTAAAGCTACCCAGGATCGTAAGTTGGTAGAGAACGCTGCAAAAGAAATGACCCTCGTGGCCGGCCAGCAGGCCGTCATCACGAAGTCTAAGAAATCCGTCTCCAACTTCCGTCTTCGTGACGATATGGGCATCGGTGCCAAGGTAACCCTTCGCCGTGAACGGATGTATGATTTTCTGGACCGCCTGATCTCCGCTGCGCTACCACGTGTACGTGACTTCCGCGGTATCAATGATAAGAGCTTTGATGGCCGTGGTAATTACACTATGGGCATTACGGAGCAGATCATTTTCCCCGAGATCAGCCTCGATGACGTTGCAAACATCACCGGCTACGACGTCACATTCGTAACCAGTGCAAAGACCGACGCCGAAGCGCTGGCATTGCTGAAGGCCCTTGGTCTTCCATTCAAGAACCAAAATAACACGAACGCGTAATGGCTCGTAAATCACTCATCGCCCGCGAACGCAAGCGCGAACGCATGGTCGCTAAGTACGCTGAGAAGCGTGCTCAACTGAAGGCCGAAGGAAACTGGGACGAGCTGGATAAGCTCCCCCGTAACTCTAACCCCATCCGTCTCCACAACCGTTGTGGACTTACCGGTCGCCCCAAAGGCTACATGCGTAAGTTTGGTCTCTGCCGGGTTAAATTCCGGGAAATGGCCCTTGATGGAAAAATTCCAGGAGTCCGTAAGGCAAGCTGGTAAAGAATCCAGGTTGCAGGTTTCATGTTGCAGGTTTCATTACCGCCAATATGTTTCTGCGGCCAAATAAATTGCAACTTGCAGCCCGCAACTTGCAGCCTTTTATAACAGCTCCGGTAGTTCCCGCAGGGAAAACCACGGAGCGCAATTAATAGCAAAATGGCCGTAACGGACCCAATCGCTGATTATTTGACCCGTATCCGCAACGCGCAGATCGCTGGTCACCGTGTCGTTATTATTCCTTCTTCCAAGACTAAGAAGCGGATGACCGAAATTCTGTACGATCAGGGATACATCCTGAAGTACAAGTTCGACGACGAAGCGGGCAAGGGCAAGCAGGGAGAAATCTCCATCGCCCTCAAGTACGAAAAGGACAGTAAGCGTCCCGTAATTCGTAAGCTCATCCGCATTTCCAAGCCTGGCCTTCGCCAGTACGTTGGAGCTGATGCTCTTCCCCGCGTAATTAACGGCCTGGGCATTGCCATCGTTTCTACCTCTTATGGTTTGATGACGGAAAAGCAAGCTCGTAAAGAGAATGTTGGAGGCGAAGTACTTTGCTACGTCTACTAAATAATATTACAACTAACAAAGAATCACGCCTGCAGATAAGGATAGTGCTCTTTTTCGGAGCCATCTTTTCGTAAGGCAATTAAATCAACAGGATATGTCCAGAATTGGCAAGAATCCCATCAGCGTTCCCTCCGGTGTCACTATTGACATCAGCAAGGGAAATCTGGTAACCGTGAAAGGCCCGAAAGGAGAACTCACGCAGCAGGTAAGTCCCGATCTGGGAATTAACCTCGAAGACGGTACCCTTACGGTTACCCGTCCTTCTAACAGCAAGCGTCACCGGTCTTTCCACGGCCTGTACCGTAGCCTGATCGCTAACATGGTGGTAGGCGTAACTGATGGTTACGAGCTCCAGCTTGAAGTAGTAGGTGTAGGTTACCGTGCTGAAAACAAGGGTAACCTGTTGATCCTTACACTTGGTTTCTCTCACCCTATTTACTTCATGGTTCCCCAGGAAGTGAAGGTAGAAGCCATCAGTGCGAAAGGTAAAGCACCGATCGTAAAACTGACGAGCAACGATAAGCAGCTCATCGGTCAGATCGCCGCTAAGATTCGCGCTTTCCGTAAGCCTGAGCCTTACAAAGGAAAAGGTATCAAATTTGTTGGTGAAGAACTTCGTCGTAAGGCTGGTAAGACAGCTGCCAAGGGCTAGGATCTCTAATTCCCTGACGGGTTAAAAAAAAAGTAGCAATGCAACTCACAAAACTCAAGCGGAGGAAGCGGATTCATAGCCGTGTTCGTAAGAAGATCTCCGGTACACCGGAGCAGCCACGACTGAACGTCTTCCGTTCCAATAAACACATCTACGCCCAGTTGATCGATGACGTCAACGGCGTAACTCTTGCACAGGCAAGCAGCTTTGAAGCTGCGGTAGCTAATGAGGGCAATATGTCCGAGCAGGCCGTTGCTGTAGGTAAGCTCGTTGCTGAGCGTGCCGCTGCCAAGGGCATCGAAAACGTTCTCTTCGATCGGGGAGGATATTTGTTTCACGGACGGGTTAAGTCCCTCGCTGATGGCGCCCGGGAAGGCGGCCTCAAATTCTAAATAGCACAATAATGGCTGAAGAAAGAAACTCAGGCGGCGGACGTAACCGACGCGATAACAGTAACAACCGTCGTGGTGGTAAGAACGATCAAAAAGGCAACAGTTCTGAACCAGAACTACGCGAAAAGATGGTCGCCCTTAACCGGGTATCCAAAGTAACGAAGGGTGGACGTACGTTCACTTTCGCTGCCATCGTAGTAGTAGGTGACGGTAAAGGTAAAGTAGGACATGGCATGGGTAAGGCCCGTGACATCTCCGAAGCCATCCAGAAGGCAACCGATACGGCTCGTAAGAGCATGATCAAGGTGCCACTGCACAAAGGGACTATTCCCCACGAGCAGCTTGGTAAGTATGGTGCTGGCAAAGTATTGCTCAAGCCCGCTTCCGAAGGTACTGGTGTAATTGCCGGTGGTGCTATGCGTGCCGTACTGGACATCGCTGGTGTTAACAACGTACTGGCCAAGTCACAGGGGTCCTCTAACCCACACAACGTGATCAAAGCCACCATCGATGCGCTGAAAAAACTCCGTAGTCCGATGGACATCGCCAAACAACGGGGTATTTCCATGGAAAAACTGTTTGAAGGATAAAAGACAGCTCGCTCAGTTTAATTACTGGCGTAGCCGATTTCTTCTAATCAGTGTAACAACAAATCAACATGGCTAAGATAAAAATTACCCAGATCAAAAGTGTGATCGACCGCCCGAAGAAGCAGAAGGCAACGATCCTGGCCCTTGGTCTTAAGCGAATGCACCAAACCGTTGAACGGGAAAATACACCCGTCATCATGGGTATGGTGAAGGCAGTAAGCCACCTTGTAAAAGTCGAGGAAGCGTAATCAGCCTTCTTAGTGAGTGCCCTTCCTGCTGCAAAGCTGACAGGATGACACTCACTTGACAGAAAGGCTTGGTTGGTACGTTAGTTGCATTGCTCTCTCCGAGTCTCAGACTGCACCTGCGTCCGCGCCAGATACGCTTCGTCTTTAAAAATAAATTCCATCATGGAACTTAATAATCTCAAACCAGCCGCCGGCGCTACGAAGTCCGGCAAGCGAATTGCTCGCGGTCAGGGCTCCGGCCGGGGTGGAACTTCCACCCGTGGGCATAAAGGTGCTAAATCCCGTAGTGGTTACAAGCGCAAGCGCGGTTTTGAAGGCGGCCAGATGCCCCTTCAGATGCGTCTTCCCAAGCGTGGCTTTAACAGCCCGAACCGGGTAGCTTACGTTGCTTTCAACCTTGATCGCCTTCAGGCCATCAGCGAAAAGCACAGCCTGACAGAAATCACTCCGGAAGCGCTTTTCACCGCCGGTATCATCAAGAAAGGCGACCTGATCAAGGTTCTCGGAACTGGTGAAATGACGGCTAAGCTGACGCTTACCGCTCACGCTGCCTCCGCTTCTGCTAAGGAAGCTATTGAAAAAGCTGGTGGTACTCTTACCATCGCCTAAACTCACAATGCCATGATGAGGTTTTTTGAAACTTTAAAGAACATCTGGACGATTGAAGAACTGCGTAAGCGGATTCTGTTCACTTTGCTTCTGATCGCCATTTACCGTCTTGGTTCGTACATCGTACTTCCCGGAGCGGACGTGGCTGCCCTTAAGGCTGCCATGGAATCTTCCGGCAACGACAATTCTTTGCTGGGGTTGATCAACCTCTTCACCGGAGGAGCATTCAACAACGCTTCGATCATGGCCCTGGGTATCATGCCCTACATTACGGCCAGTATCATTGTTCAGCTGTTGGGTTTTGCCGTGCCCTACTTCCAGAAGCTGCAAAGCAAGGAAGGAGAGTCTGGCCGTAAAAAGCTCAGCCAGATCACCCGTGCACTGACGGTGGCCATTACCCTGGTACAGGGTGCTGGTTACCTTACCTACATCAAGAGTAATGGCGGTATGTCCGGTATGGTAGACCCCTCCGTATTCTGGTTGTCTGGTATTGTCATTCTTTCCACTGGTACCATTTTCGCGATGTGGCTTGGTGAGCGGATTACTGACCGTGGTATCGGTAACGGTGTTTCGCTGCTGATCACGGTAGGTATCATTGTCGGACTTCCGGCTGCCCTCGGTTTCGAACTGCAGTCTAAGTTTGAAAGCGGTGCCCTCCTT
>ENA-ORXT01005974-ORXT01005974.1-marine-metagenome-genome-assembly--contig:-NODE-5974-length-11600-cov-6.497180_pt1 | contig 11600 bp, 9 predicted proteins | sample MGYA00237868_ERZ511482 | MGnify/ENA metagenome assembly ERZ511482 | reverse complement strand
AGCGCGAGGGGCAGCTTGACCCGCAGGAGGAGTTGCCAGCGCGAACACCCCATCGTCTCCGCCGCCTCCAGCACCGATGCGGGCAGGTTGCGCAACCCGTGCTCGGTGTAGCGGATGGCCGGGACGATGGCGTAGGCGATGATCGCGAGGAGGGCCGTGAACTCGCCGATCTTGAAGACCATGACGAAGGGGATGAGGATGACGAAGACGGGCATCGTCTGGAGCGTGTCCATGACGGGCCGCACGATGGCCGACACCGTGTCGCTCTCGGACGCCCATATCCCGATGGCCGTGCCGACCACGAAGCAGATCAGCACCGCGATGCCGCACAGGTAGAGCGACAATACCGATTCGGGCCACACCCCCGCGAGGACGAGGAAGGCCAGCCCCAGCGCCGCCCCGATGGCGAGGCCCCGCCCGGCGGTGACATAGGCGGCGTGGACGACGATCGCGCCGAGCGCCAGCCATGGCATGTTCGTCAGCCCGATATAGGACACGACGCCCCAGAGAAGGACGAGCGCGGCGAGGGTGCGCCGCTCCGTCCACCATGCCCACGCCGCCCCGGCGCAGACGAGGGCGGCGTAGCCCGCCACGAGGGGCGGCGTCATCGCGAAACCCCATGTGAAGGGGCTGACGGCCTTGCCCAGCCCGATCTTGATGGGGAGCATGACGTAGAAGAACGCCGAATTCTTGAACCCCTCGATCCATTCGCGCCCGTTTACCACCAATGATTCGAGCGCCGCATTCATCGCCGGGGCGGGGTTCCAGACCAGCGCGTCAGGCCACTCGCGCAGGAAGGAGACGAGCAGCGACAGGAGCGCGACCCCGGCGATCACGGCGGCGGAGACGACCCACGGATTGCGCCCTTCCCGCTCGATGGCGCGGGGTTTGGTCGCGAAGGCATGGGTGATGCGGTCGAGGGACATGGCGATGAGCGCCAGCACGAAACCGGCCAGCAGGCTCTCGCCGAACTGCGCCTTGCGCATGGTGGAGAGGACTTCCCAGCCGATATCGTTGGTGCCGCCGATGATCGACGCGATGATGACCATGGAGAGCGCGGCCATCGTCGTCTGGTTCACGCCGAGCAGCATCTGGTTGCGCGCGGCGGGGAGGCGGACTTTCCAGAAGAGCTGACCCGGCGTGGTGCCGGACATGACGCCCGCCTCGATGATCTCGGCGGGGACGGCGCGCAGGCCGAGGATGGTGTTGCGCACCATCGGCGGGAAGGCGTAGAGGATCGAGGCGACCAGCCCGACCGTGGTGCCGAAGCCGAAGAGGATCAGGATCGGCAGGAGATAGGCGAAGGCCGGGATCGTCTGGAGCAGATCGAGGATCGGGACGATGACGCGCCGCGCGCGGTCCGAATAGAAGCCCCAGACGCCCAGCGCGAAGCCCAGAGCCACCGCCATCGGCACGGAGATCAGGACGATGGCCAGCGAGTTCATGCTCTCGGGCCAATACCCGATGACGGCCATGTAGAGCATCGCCAGCCCGACGAAGAGCGCCAGCCGCCAGCCCGACCCGAACCAGCCGAGCAGGACGAAGATGGCGGTCGTCACGCTCCATGGCAGGACTTGCAGCAGCGCCTGCGCCCCGTCGATGGGCCATTCCAGCACCCGGCCCGCCGCCTTGAACGCGGGGCCGAAGAGGTCGGTGAAGGCGTCCATCCCGGCATTCATCGCTGTCGTGGGCGACAACTCCCACGTCTCGGGCCAGACGGAGAGCGGGCCGGAAGCGAGCCACAGGACGAGGGTGAGCGCGGCGAGGGCGAGCCAGACGAGCGGTTGGCGGGCGTCGGCGCTCATGCATCCACTTCCGCCGGGTTGGGCACGCCGCTGGCCAGCGCCTTGACCACGTCGCGGGCGGTGACGGTGCCGATATCGCGCCCGTCCTCGCCCCGCACGATCACGCCCGCCTCGTGTTCCGCGAGGTAGGGGAGCAGCTTCGCCAGCGTCGTCCCCGCCCCGATGCGGCCCATGCCGGGGGCGGGGGCGCGTGACGCATCGGCCACGTCGCCCGCTGTCAGGACCATCTCCCACGGCACGTCGTTCGTGAAATCGCGCACGTAGTCGTCGGCGGGGTTCAGGATCAGGTCGACCGGGCGCCCGATCTGCACCACCGCGCCATCGCGCATGATCGCCATGCGGTCGGCGATGCGCAGCGCCTCCATGAAGTCGTGCGTGATGAAGACGATGGATTTGTGCAACTCGCGTTGCAGGCGCAGGAATTCGTCCTGCATCTGTCGCCGGATGAGCGGGTCGAGGGCGCTGAACGGCTCGTCGAGGAACCACAGTTCGGGTTCCACGGCAAGGCTCCGCGCGATGCCGACGCGCTGCTGCTGGCCGCCCGAAAGCTGGTGCGGAAAGCTGGCCTCGCGGCCCTCCAGCCCGACGAGGTCGATCATCGCGCGGGCCTTCTCGCGCCGTTCCTCGCGCCCGATACCCTGCACTTCGAGGGGGAAGGCGACATTGTCCAGAACCGTGAGATGCGGCATCAGACCGAAATTCTGGAACACCATCCCCATCTTGCGGCGGCGATAGGCGATCAGCTCGGATTTGCTCGCCGCGAGCAGGTTCTCGCCGTCGAGCAGGATTTCCCCCGCCGTCGGCTCCACGATGCGGGAAAGACAGCGCACCATGGTCGACTTGCCGGACCCGGACAGGCCCATGATGACGAAGATTTCCCCCGCATGCACGTCGAAGGACACGTCGGCGGCGGCGACGATATGGCCCCCGCCGCGTATCCGCTCGGCCAGCGCGGGAGCGTCGGGCACCGCCCCCCTGCCCTTGTCGAAGAACTGCGCGGGGCGGTCGCCGTAGACCTTCCAGACGTTGCGGCAGGAAAGTTTTACGGTGTCGGAAACTGCATCGCCTCGGGGCATGGAACGGTTCCGGAGTGGTGAAGAAAAGAAGCAGTTCCCGCCCACACCGCGCAGCGGAGGGGCCTGCCGGCATCGAACGCTGGCGTTGACAACGGTGCCGAGAAGGAGGCCCCGGCTCAAGGCCGGGGCGGGTAAGGGTTGTTGACGTCCTTACTTCATCCACGCTTTCCACGTGTCCTCGTTCTCGCCCATCCATTCGGCAACCGCGTCCTCGACATCCATCCCGTCCTGATCGACCTTCGCGATCAGGGCGTTCTGCGTATCGTTGTCGAGCGCATAATTCTGGATGAAGGCGTAGGCTTCGGGGTAGTCTTCCGAGAAATCGGCGCTCACCACCTTGAGCACGTCCGCCTGGCTGAAGCCGCAGGCATCGCCGCGCTTCTGGCTCTCATCGGCGTCGCAGTCGGGGGAGGACCGGTCCCATTCGACCAGATCAAGCGTGATGTCGGCGTGGATCCAGTGCGGCTCCCAGAACATCATCAGCATCGGCTGCTCGGCGGCGATGGCCGATTTCATCTCGGCGAGCATCGCGCCCTCGGAGCCGCCCGCGACCGGCTGGAACGGCAGGTCGATCTTTTCCACCAGTTCCTTGGACCGGGTTCCCCAGTCGGCGGGATAGGTGATGAGGCGACCGTTCGGAAAGGTGTCGGCGGCGGCAAACGCCTGCGTGCAGTCGTAGAGCGCCTCGTAGGACGGCAGGCCGGGGCATTTATCGGCCATGTAGGGCGGGTAGTACCAGCCCTCGCGCGGGGTCAGGCCCAGATCGCCGACCACCTCCACATCGCCCGCATCAACCGCCTTGACGAAGATATCGCCGCTGTTGTTGGTCCAGATCTCGGGGTTGAAGTGGATGCCCCCGTCGGACAGCGCGGCGATCTGCGGCACGGCTCCGGCGGTAACGTACTCGACCTCCATCCCCATTTCCTCCAGCACGGCCCCGGCGATATGCGCGCTCAGGTGCTGGCCCGTCCACTCGTTGACGGCGATCTTGATCGGCTCGGCGGCGAGGGCGGCGGTGGAGGTCGCAGCGAAGAGGACCGCGAGGGCGGTGGCCTTGAAGCGTCGTGTCATGGATATGTCCCCGGATTTCTGTCTGTGGTTGCCATGGTTAGACCACCCGCGCGATTTCGAGTCAAATTACATAGTAAGCCACTGTGCATACGACAAAGTAAGAAATTTTTGATGTTTGGCTACATTTGTTAAATTTATTCGTCAAAATTCAAAGAAGAATCTCTGTTTTTAAATTTTGCCGGAAGTTGAATTTTTTGTTCATTCTGATACTCGGATACAGCGCGAATACGCCTATAAATAGAAAGAAGAATTTTCAATGCTCTCAGTTCGTTTCCAGATGCTGCAATGAGCTTTTCTCGCTCGTCTAAATTTAAACTCTCACTCATCTCACTAATTGAATTTGCTAGAAAGTCATATTGATCTTTTGATAAATTTAAACGCGCGCGCTCTACGGAAATTTCATTAAGCTGCCTATCACGAAGCCCCTTGTATATACTATTATACGTCGAATTAATTAACCTAACAGACGCACATACGCTAGCAACCACTGCACCAAGATTCAGTGCAATTTCTTGGATAACACTTAATTCTATAAATCCAGGTGATGCGTATTGAATTCTTTGAATTTCAGGTTGCCGAGCTTTTCCGGCTATTCGCTTCACACCATAGTAAAAGTGAACAGTCGAAAAGCCCCCTCTCCAAGGATACTGCGACATCTGAGAAATAATTCGGCTTTGCGCTTCTGAACCAATGACAGATTGAGATCGAAGTGCCTCTATCGCATACATTGCATAATATGACTGCTCATAATTTTTAGAAAAATGCTGCAACTCATCCAGCTTCCATCTTTTATCCAAGCTTATAATATATGGTCCCATCGTTACAGGAGGAAGTTGTGGATCGAACTTGTAATCACCTTCAGACAATTCCATCGTTCCTTAAAAACAAATAATTGCGTGCGCTTTTTACATAAGTTTGCTACCTTAGGCCGCAAAAGTCCAAATATACAAGCATCTCATATAATTGACACTGGGTAGTTATCACCGGGCCGTCCGCGCGCTGCCCCCGCCGACCAGCGCCTCGACCTCCGCCAGCGAGGCCATGGTCGTGTCGCCCGGCGTGGTCATGGCGAGCGCGCCGTGGGCCGCGCCGTACTCGACCGCGCGGCCCGCGTCGCCCAGCTCCATCAGGCCGTAGATGAAGCCCGAGGCGAAGCTGTCGCCGCCGCCGACCCGGTCCAGGATATCCAGCGTGCGGTCGACCGAGCGGTGCACCCGTCCGTCGACCCACGCCATCGCGGCCCAGTCGTTGACCGTCGCGCTCCGCTCGTGGCGCAGGGTGGTGGCGATGGCCCTGAAGTTGGGGAATTCGGCGGTCGCGCGGTCGATCATGCGCAGGAAAGAAGCGTCGCCCTCGTCGGACGCTTCGGCCTCGCCCGCGCCGACGTTCAGGCACACGTCGAAATGCCCTTCGTTGCCGATCATGACGTCGACGTGACGGGCGACCTCGCGGTTGATCTTCCGGCATTGCTCCACGCCGCCGAATTCCTGCCACAGCGAGGGGCGGTAGTTGAGGTCGTAGGAGACGACGGTCCCGTGGCGTCGCGCCGATTCCGCCGCCTCGATCGCCACGTCGCCGGTCGTCTCCGACAATCCCGCGAAGATGCCGCCCGTGTGGAACCAGCGCACGCCCAGGGTGCCGAACAGGTGGTCCCAGTCGATATCCCCGACCTTGAGCTGCGCCGTCGCCGTATGCCCCCGGTCCGAGCAACCGATGGCCCCGCGCACGCCGAAGCCGCGCTCCGTGAAGTTCAGCCCGTTGCGCACGCTGCGCCCGAGGCCGTCATAGTCGCGCCAGACGATGTGGCTCGTGTCCACGCCGCCCTGAAGGATCAGGTCTTCGAGCAGCGAGCCGACCTCGTTCCTCGCCAGTCCCGTCGCCACCGCCGCCCGCTGGCCGAAACACCGGCGCAACCCGCGCGCGACGTTGTATTCGCCGCCCCCCTCCCACGCGTGGAAGCTGCGCGCCGTGCGAATGCGCCCTTCTCCGGGGTCGAGGCGCAGCATCACCTCGCCCAGCGCGAGGATGTCGTAGCGGCAGTCGGAAGCCGGGCGGATCTTCATGGCGGTCATGCCCTAGCGCCCCATCCAGCCGCCATCGACGACGAGGATCTCGCCGTTCACGTAATCCGATGCCGCCGAGGCGAGGAAGACCGCCGGTCCGGCGAAATCCTCCGGCCGTCCCCAGCGGTTCTGCGGGATGCGCCCGAGGATGGCATCGGAGCGGTCGGGGTCGTCCTGCAACGCCTGCGTATTGTCGGTGGCGATGTAGCCCGGCGCGATGGCGTTGACGTTCAGGCCCCTGGGCGCCCATTCGTTGGCCAGCGCCTTGGTCAACTGGCCGATACCGCCCTTGGACGCGGCATAGCCCGGCACCGTGATGCCGCCCTGGAAGGTGAGGAGCGAGGCGGTGAAGACGATCTTGCCCGAGCCTCGCGCGACCATCCCGCGCCCGATTTCCCGGGCGAGGACGAACTGCGCCGAGAGATTGACCTCGATCACCTCGTCCCACCAGTCGTCCGGATGTTCGGCGGCGGGCTTGCGCTTGATGGTGCCCGCGTTATTGACGAGGATGTCGGGGGCGATGCCGTCCGCCTCGATCTGTTGCGCGAAGGCGCGGACGGCGGCACGGTCGGAGAAATCGCACTGGTAGGGCGTGAATTTGCGGCCCATGGCGGTCACGGCCTTCTCGACATCGCTGCCCGGCTCCAGCGAGGCGCTGACGCCGACGATGTCGGCCCCCGCGCCCGCCAGCGCCTCGGCCATGCCGCGCCCGATGCCGCGTTTCGCGCCGCTGACCAGCGCCGTCTTTCCGCTCAGGTCGAAGGATGCCAATACACCGGATACCTGTACGTTCATGCGTCTTCTCCCACCTTGATGAGGCTCTTCATCGCCGTCGGGCTGGCATCGAGCGCCTCGAATGCCTGCTGGATGTCGGCCAGCGGGCTGACATCGGTGATGATCGTGTCGGCGTCGATGCCGCCCGAGACGATGGTGGCGATGGCTTTCTCGTAATCCTCCGGCTCGTAGACCCGCGCCCCGATCAGGGTCAGCTCGCGCCAGAAGAACTGGAACAGGTCGATGGCCGGTTTTTTCGCGTGGATCGCGACCATGACGATGCGGGCCTTCGTCGCTGCCACAGCGGTCATGGCGTCGACGCCGGGCTGGGTGCCCGACACCTCGAACACCACCTCGGCCCCCTTGCCGCCGGTCTTCTCCGCGATGGCGGCGGGCAGGTCGGTCTCGGCGGGGTTCACGATGTCGAAGCCCAGTTTCTTCGCGATGGCGAGGCGGTTGGGGTTCACCTCCGAAATCGTGACCGTGCCCCCCGCATCGCGCGCGACCATGGCGACGAGGATGCCGATGGGACCGCCGCCGATGACCACCACATCCTCGCCCGGCTTCAGGCCCGACAGCCGCACGTCGTGGCACGCCACCGCGACCGGCTCGATCAGGGCGGCGTGGTCCATGCGCAGGTCGTCGGGCAGGACGTGGAGCGTGTGGGCCGGAACGGTCCAGATCTCCTGCATCGCGCCGTTGGTGTCGAGGCCGAGGAACTTGAGGTTGTGACAGACGTGCTGGTTCCCCGCCTTGCAGGCCGGACACTTGCCGCAATGGTCGAGCGGGCGGACGACGACCTTCTGGCCCGGATTGACCGTCGTGACACCGGGGCCGATTTCCGCGACGATGCCCGACATCTCGTGCCCGATGGTCCGCTCGAAGCCGACGCGGGCATCCATGTTGCCGTGGAAGACGTGCATGTCCGTGCCGCAGATACCGCAATAGGCGACGCGCACGGCCACCTCGTTCGGCCCCGGCACCTGCGCCTCGATCCGCTCGACCGAAAATGTCCGGTCGCCCCGGTAGATGGCGGCGTCGATGGTGGTCATGATGGCGTTTCCTCGTGTGCGGCGTGCAGCTTGGCCCAGTCGAAGACGACCCCCGTGCCCGGCGTATCGGGCGCGACGGCGCGGTGGTCTTCGACGACCAGCGGACGGGTGGTACAGGTGTCGATCGGGAAGGAATGGACTTCGAGCCAGCCCGCGTTCGGCTGGGCGGAGACGAGGCTGACGTGCAGTTCCTGCATGCCGTGGCTGCAGACGGGGATGCCGTGGTCCCGGGCGCGCGCCGCAACCTGCAACCAGCCGGTGATGCCGCCGCAATTGGAGGCGTCGGGCTGGATGAAGGACAGCTTTGCGTCGGCGAAGGCGTGGTCGAATTCGTGGATCGTGTGCAGGTTTTCGCCCATCGCCAAGGGCATGCCTGTCGCCTCGGCGATGCGCCCGAACCCCTCGTAATCGTCGGGGATCGTCGGCTCCTCGAACCATGTCAGGTCGTAGGGGGCGAAGGCGTGCGCGGCGGCGACGGCCTCCTCCACGCTCATCGCGTAGTTCGCATCGACCATGAAGGCGATATCCGGCCCGACAAGCTCGCGGATCGCGGCGACCCGCTCCACGTCGGTGGCGAGATCGGGCTGGCCGACCTTGATCTTGATGGCGTCGAAGCCCCGTGCGAGGTAGCCGCGCGTTTGGTCCAGCAGTTTCGGAAGCGGAAAGTTCAGGTCGATCCCGCCTGCATAGGCCCTGCACCGGTCCGACGCGCCCCCGGCCATCTTCCACAGCGGCTCCCCCCGCGCATGCCCGCGCAGATCCCAGAGCGCGATATCGACGGCGGAGATGGCAAACGATGCCACGCCCCCGCGCCCGACGTAATGCACGTGCCACTGCATCGCGTCGTAGAGCGCCTCGATATCCTCCGCGTCCTGCCCGACGAGGAACGGTGCGAGGTCGTGCTCGATCATGGCGAGGATCGCGTGGCCGCCCCTGCCGCCCGTATAGGTGTAGCCCGTCCCCTCCGACCCGTCGGAGAGGTGGACGGTCGCGGTGATCAGCTCGAAATGGGTGTGGTCGCCGTGCTTGGCATCGCTGAGGACTTCCGCGAGGGGAATCCGGAACCGGCGGGCGTCGATGCGGGCGATGGTGGCCATGATGCGTGTTCCCGTTCAGACGACCCGCACCACGACCGTCCCCAGCCCCTCGATGCTCGCCTCCATCCTATCGCCGCGCGCCACCGCCGCAACCCCCGACGGGGTGCCCGACAGGATCACGTCGCCCGCCGCCAGCTCGAAGTGTTCGGACAGGTAGGCGATCATCTCCGGCACCTTCCAGATCATCTGATCGAGGTCGCCCTGCTGGCGCAGCGCGCCGTTGACGTGCAGCGACACCATGCCCGACGCCGGGTGCCCGATCCCCTCGACCGGGACCAGCGGGCCGCAGGGCGCCGACCGCTCGAACGCCTTGCCGATCTCCCACGGGCGGCGCGTCGCCTTGGCCTCGGCCTGCAGGTCGCGGCGCGTCATGTCGAGCGCCACGGCGTAGCCGAAGACGTGGCCGAGCGCGTCTTCGGGGGCGATATCGGTACCGCCCGATTTCAGCGCCACCAGCATCTCGATCTCGTGATGCACATCCGTCGATTTCGCCGGATAGGGAAACTCCCCCGACTGGTCGAGGTTGTCGGGATTCTTCTGGAAGAAGAACGGCGCCTCCCGGTCCGGGTCGCCCCCCATCTCGACCGTATGGGCGGCGTAGTTGCGCCCGATGCAGTAGACCCGGCGCACCGGAAAGCGCGCTTCCGACCCCTGAATGGCGAGCGACGGAACCGGGGCGGGATCGACGGCGTAGGTCATCCGAGCAGGCCGACCCGCTCGAAGAACCAGTAGGCGGCGATCAGGGCGATGACCAGCGATGCCGGAATGACGACGACCTTGCGGTACCACGGCTTGTCCGCGAACCAGAACCCGACCGCGAGGAAGCACGCGGCGATCACGGCGAGCTGGCCGACCTCGACCCCGATATTGAAGCCGATCAGCCCGGCGACGAACTGGTCGGACGGCAACCCGAACTCGGCGAGGACGCCCGCGAAACCCAGACCGTGCAGCAATCCGAACGCGAATACCGTCAGCAGCCGCCATTTGTGCAACCTGTCGGTGAAGATGTTCTCCACCGCGATGAAGACGATTGAAGCGGCGATCAGCGGTTCCACGATGGCCGGGGACACCGTCACGAGGCCCAGCGCCGCGAGCGCGAGCGTCACCGAATGGGCGAGCGTGAAGGTCGTCACCTGCCACAATAGCGGGCCGAGACGCGTGGTCAGCAGGAACAACCCGATCACGAAGAGGATATGGTCCAGCCCCTTGGGCACGATATGGTCGAAGCCGATGGGGATGTAGTCGACCAGCGTGCGCCACGCCCCGCGCGGGGCCGCATCCGCGCCCGTCTGCATGGTGGCCGTGTCGCCTTCGGTGACGTAGAGGGAATCGAACGGCTCGTCCTCTCCCGCGCGCACCAGCCGCAATACGCTGGACCCGAAGGCGGGATCGAAGCGCCAGTCGAGCGCGCCGGTCGCGGGCGCTTCGCCCGTCAGCCGGATCGTCGTCTCCCGCGCCTTGCCGGTGTCGCCCACGGGGGGCACCTCGATCGCGCCGAGCGCCAGCGGCACCGCCTCGCCCCCGATGCTCAGGTCGATTCCGTCGATCAGGCGCGGGGCGAAATCGCGTATGTCCGCCTCCAGCGTCGCAGGGTCTTCCGCGCGCAGGGCGTCGTAGCGCGCCGCCTCGGGCGCATCGTCGGTGTCCTCGTGCTCCGGCCCGATTCCGGTCAGCAGCGCCTCGGCATTGGCAGACAGGTCGAGCCGCAGCGAACCGCCCTCCTCCAGCACCACATCGACGATCGTGGGCCGCACCTCATGCGCGGCAACGGGGGGCGTTGACACGGGCAGCAGGGCGATGAACAACAAGCTCCAGACGATCAGGAACCGGGGGATCAACCGTGCCACACTTTTCATTTCTGCCTCGCTGTCTTGGTTTCGCCGCGCTGAGCGTCGGCCTGCCGGTTTCGCCGCTCTCGGCCCATGAATTCTGGATCGAACCCCTATCGCATAGCGTAGAGCCGGGCGACGAGATAGTGGCGAGCCTGCGCGTCGGCCAGAAATACGACGGCGAAACCTATCCCTACCTTTCGCCGCGCCTTGTCGCCCTGACCGTGACCGATGCGACCGGCACCCGCCCCTATCGCGGGAACGAGGGCGATCGACCGGCCATCGGGACGGTCGCGGGTGCGCCGGGAATGACGGTACTCACCTACGTATCGCGCCCCAGCCGGCTGATCTACAAGGATTGGGAGACGTTCCTGAAATACACCACGAACGAGGGCCTGACCGATGCCGTCGAGCGTCATCTCGCCGACGGCCTGCCCCGTACCGGCTTTCGCGAGGATTACCAGCGTCACGCCAAGGCGCTCGTGCAGGTCGGCCCCGTAGATCCGGCGGAGCGCGAGTCGGCGCGCGGCCTCGACCTCGAAATCGTCAGCCTGGGCAATCCGTTCGATCCGGCGACGGAAATGCTGAAAGTCCGCCTCATGCGCTTCGGCGCACCCGCTCCGGACGTGCAGATCGCGATCTTCCGCAAGGGGGGCGGGAGCGGCGAAGCCACGGTCGAGAAGCTGCGCACCGACGGGGACGGCTATGCCAAGATCGCGTTGCAGGACGGCATGGACCACCTGCTGAACGCCGTCGTCATGGACCGATCGTCCATCGACGGCATCGACTGGGAGAGCGACTGGGCCTCGCTGACCTTCTCGCGTCCCGCCTCA
>ENA-ORXT01005973-ORXT01005973.1-marine-metagenome-genome-assembly--contig:-NODE-5973-length-11600-cov-8.140588_pt1 | contig 11600 bp, 10 predicted proteins | sample MGYA00237868_ERZ511482 | MGnify/ENA metagenome assembly ERZ511482 | reverse complement strand
TGCCGCCGCCCCGCCCGCTGGTCCTACGCCTCCTGGAGCTGCCGCGGACCCGCCCGCTGGTCCTACGCCTCTTGGAGCTGCCGCCGACCCGCCCGCTGGTCCTCCGCCTCCTGGAGCTGATGCCGACCCGCCCGCTGGTCCTACGCCTCCTGGAGCTGCCGCCGACCCGCCCGCCGGTTCTACGCCTCCTGGAGCTGCCGCCGACCCGCCCGCTGGTCCTACGCCTCCTGGAGCTGCCGCCGACCCGCCCGCCGGTCCTACGCCTCCTGGAGCTGCCGCCGACCCGCCCGCTGGTCCTACGCCTCCTGGAGCTGCGGCCGACCCGCCCGCCGGTCGTACGCCTTCTGGAGCTGCCGACGAACCGCCTGTCGAGTCTACTCCACAGGAGTCGAAACAGTCGCCGTCTGGTAGTTCGCAAAGTTGGACGGCCCACTCCAATGCCGAAGGACCGGACGAAAGCGACGCTTCCGACAGAGGTTCAACACGTGGTGAAAAACGCAAGCGGACCAGCAGTGCAGACGAGTACGGCAGTCAAGAGAACCCCCCGCCGCCGTCTGCCGCGAAGAGTTCTTCACCTAGCCGGTCGGATGCCGACCAAGGCCACTCCGACGACCCCAACGACCCGCCACCTTCCAAGCGCTTGCGCGTTGCGTCCTCGATGCCGACGTCGACCCCACCACAAGCGCAATTTTCATCTATTGACGTGCGAAGTGATGAGGTGCGTCAAGAAGCCGAGAACATCCTTCGCGACGTCATTGACGGCAAATGGACCATGAAGCGAAGCTTTTCCATATCTGTGGAAACAGCGACAACCCGACTGCACGCGGCGACGGCTCATGCCGCGGTGATCAACCTTCTCAAGGCACAATGCAAGATCATGGGCACGGCGGCCGACGATCGGCGCCAATCTTCCGACGCGGTGGCTGCCCGAGCTGATGCTCATGCTGAGCTGGTGAACAAATGTCGGAACCTGCGCATTTCGTGTGCAGATGCAGTTTACGGCCATCTACCTCAAGCTTTTGGCGTATTGCTAAGCGGCAAGCACGTCACCATCACTCTTGTCAAGGACGTCAATCGGGCTGCACGGTGTGCGGCTGATTTGGTTGCTGAAGACAGTCTGCTGTTGCAGTGGTTGAACACCGAGCGCTCGCGGCGCGGTGCATTCGAGGATTCCCTGTCTGACGTCAGCTCAACCCAAGTGTCGGACGACAGACAAGACGCGGCAAGTGCTGTATGGCTTCTCGTCGTGGCGAACGTACGACGGGTACAATCGGCTGTGGCCCACGCGGAAGCCTGGTACTACACCAAGACTGCGGCAGCGCGCGATCTCGTCATGCACGCAGCGGTGGCGAAGCGGGACCATCGTACAGATCGCGGTCCATCACCAGCTGATGTCAAAACAGCGGTGAGCGCAGCAGTGGCCGCCGCAGTTCAACGCCGAGAGCTCTACCTCAAACTTCGCCCTGACGTCGACTTCATCAAGAGTGCCCGACGCTCCCTGCGCCGCGTGTGCAATCCCGCTGCTGTTATGGAGCAGGCCTTTGAGCCGGCCAAGCGCGCCGAGGGTGCCCGTGCCATGCTGACCACAGCGACGAAAGCCGCTGCAGCGGAACACGCTAATGACAATGACCAAGAAATCGGGGAGCCAGCGGACATCGACTTTTCTGACCAACTGAAGGACCTGCACGACGCGTTCTCCACGATCGACAGTGGCGTCGCAGTGTCTACGATTACCTGCTGTGCCCTGCATGTTGTCGGCGAAGCGGTTCGTGTCGGGCTTTCTCAAGTCGCAGAGAACAGCGTCGAAGTGCAGACGGTCGGCGGTCGCCTCCCGTCGACCTCACGGCGCAGTCCGGGAAACAGCGCGACGTCGCAAGATGTCCGGCATGCACCGCCATCAGCTCGTCCTCCTGTGCATGAGCAGCTGCCCGCGCCGTCTCCCGAGCCGACTACGGGCCAGGCGTCCGCCGCAGCTCGGCCAGCGCGAGCGCTTCTTCCAGCTCTGTCTGCACGAGACCGTCTGGCCACCCGTCATGCGGCCCTGCAAGGCGCGTCTGGCGATGCCGGCCTGACGCATCGCACGCGACTTCCCAGTCGCCCTGCGGACGACAACGTCGTCGCCACAAGATTGTGGAAGATGCTGAAGAGTGCGTTCGACGACGCATCCACAAAACACAGCGACGCTCGCATGATGTTTGCAGGAGACGTTGGAGTCGACTTGACAACGACGGAGGCATCACCCAGCACGCTCGTCGCTCAAGACGCCGCTGCTGACGCGGAACGGTACCGCGATGTCATTTTCAGTGCCTTCCAACAAGCACTCGAGCAGCGGCCACGGCAAGATGTTACCAAAACGGAGGCGCCATCGATGCAAGCGCGTTATGGGCGTCTCACCTACGTGGACGACACGCACAGCATTGCCGCTGTTTGTTGGGACCGAGATGACTTCAAGTGGACCGTTCGTCAATGCGGTGGACGTCCGAGCGAGCGACTTCAGTCATCTGACCAGGCTGCCCTCGATGACGACTCAGAACGACCTGTTCTGGGTGCAGGGTCGGACCGTGGCGTCCACGTCGTCACTCCTGCGCTTCTTCTTCGCCAACTTGGACACGGATCAACACATGATCACACGACCCTGGCATCCAAGAGGTTGTTTGTCTTTCAAGCCGTCTGTCCGCAGCAGTACGGCACCGATCCTGAGCTGTGGCTGGATCAACAAAAGGGGTTTGTCCGCCAAGTGTCGCGACCGGGTGACGTTTTGCTGATTGCCTCGTCTGCCCTGCGCGATGGACCGGTGGCGGGATTCCTCGACACAGGAATGGGTCTGTGCCTGACAACCGTGTCGTCCGCCCAACCCGTTGTCGAAGCGGCCGCTGGACGTCGCTTGTCTTGGTGGCCGAGTCCTGTTGGATCGCCGGCTCTTGTACCAGACCAAGTGTCTACTACCTCCACATCCGCTCCGCAACCACCGCCAACATGGGGCCCATGCCAAGAACACGTCGACAAGTCCTGTCAAGTAGAACCTGACAGAGCAAGTCCAAATGACGAAGTCATCCTCAAGGCACTTCCGGACAACGTAGGCGACCAGCCGTACGGAGCACCCAGTCTGACGACAATGTTCCCAATGTTCGTCCGCAAGTCTGACGACAAGACCGCCGTGCTCGACGTCGATGCAGTTGTTCCATCCGCAAACACCCTGTCTGCAGCAGAGCAGCAAGGCATCGCCGTTGCCAAGCTATTGACGGCCCGAAGCGCTGCATCGACGCTACAGGCACAAGAAGAAGACTTCATGCCGCTGCTGACGCCACCCGTGTCCGACCAGCCTCTCATTCCTGGGGCTGTTCTCATGGAGCCCGCCGCAGTCGCCATCTGCAACGCCCTGGGACTTCGTGCTGCCCACCGCTTTACGGTGTGGAACGCCCTATTTCGACATGTGCTTCGATTTGGCGACGACGTTCAGGTGTGCAGCGGCGGAGAGGCCGGCGCAGAGCTGATCCTGGCTATGATGGCGTCACGACTTGACGGAGCCGTGGTGGTCTCGCCCGATCCGCGGAACTACAGCCGCACGTCTTCTACGACTGCTTCATGTATGAGTTCGGTGCGAGCGGACGTCCAGAGCGTTGTTTCGGAGTGGCAGACGAGCTGTGAACACTTTCCCGGGAAGCAGCTCGTGTCCCCGACTTGTGCACGCGAAAGCGTTCATGTACCGTTTGGCAAATTTCCGTGGAAGTGACGGAGCCACCGCGACCACTCTGTTGAGCGCTGCATGCCTGTCCCTCTTTGTATGAATGACATCTTTGTGATTGGCTAGATTGGAAATTCATCGTGCGGCCGTGTTTGTTGTTTCCGCCCAATGGTCTGCAGAAATCGTACGAGCCACCCAACCTCGGACTCGTATTTTGCCCCCACCAGGGAACAATGAGCGAAAGTGTGCGAGCACTATGTGTCAGGACCCTACATCGTCCAGTCCGGATCGTCGTCGTCCCCCCAGTAATACTCGCGACCAGACTTGTCATCGCATCCGTCGTCTTCGTCGTCATCAAATCCGCCGTCTTCGTCGTCCTCGCATTCGCCGTCGTCTTCGTCGTCATCGCATCCGCCGTCTTCGTCATCATCGCATTCGCCGTCGTCTTCGTCGTTATCGCATCCGCCGTCTTCGTCATCAGAGTCTTCTGCGTGTGCGGCGTTTCCGGAAGGCCCGCCCGATCTGCCGGAGCTGTCACGGTCCTTTGACGACGCACTGTCCTCCGGCGCGGCGTCGAGAGCGACTTGCTCGTCCACCGCGTCCTTTTTCCGTCGCGGGGCTCCGTCCATCTTGATGTCGACGCGATCGCGCTGTCGTTCGCCCGCCATCAGGACGATCAGGTAGAGTTCGCGTTTGCAACGAGTCTTCGCCAAGTCGAACAATCGGAGAACGAGGCCCTCTGGAGCATGAGGCTTGCAAATAAACGCCTTGATGTCCCTGCGCAACTCCATGTCCCGTTCGTAAGCCGCTTGGAAAGAGCCAACCTCCTCGACTGCGCGCTGCACCTTGACGACAACGTCCAAGCGCTCCCTGACGACCACCTGCATGGTGTGAAAGCCAATCGTGTCCAGCTCTTGTACACGGTCGACTTGCCCGAACAAGCCGCGACCTTGTCTCACCTTGGGCAGCAAGTCCTTAACATGGCGAGGAGCATCAAGTGGAATGCCTGCGAGCCCCGTGGTCCGCTTGTTGGTCCGAAGGTAGCCGACAAACTCCTGTCACAGCGTCTCCGTCACGTACGATGCACGTGGGACGAGGTGAACGGCCGCAATGCCATACTTGTTGAAGGTCAGCCCGGCCGTCTTTGCGAGATTGTGAAGAAGCGCCTCGACTTCGACAGTGGCGCGCAAGCCAGCTTCGAACCCGTACATCTCCTTGGGAGCCTCGAAAGCGACGAACGTGTCCACGTCAGGGTGGTCTCGGGCAGGACTGTCCAGGCTGTCGAGCCACACACCGAAATCGTCGCGGTCGAGGGGACGGGGCATCTCCCGGACGCGCTTGGCATGGTGCGACTCATGTTGGTGAAGTCGCTTGTACATCAAGTCCGTAGAGTTGGTTGCTGGACCGTAGTTGTGTCCCACGTAAAGATGCCCTATGGACTTGCGACGAACGCAGTAGGTGATGAAGTAGTAGTACTCGTCATACTGACATGCCGTGATGATGTCCTCGGGTGTGTTGACGTAGGTTTGGTGCATCTGCTGCATAATGCTTGTCAGGAACGCCGCCTTCGTCTGGACGAGGCCGACAATGACGCTGTGAACCTCGCCGACAGTCCTGGCCGCCTTGAATGACGCAACGTCTGGAGTTGCGGCCGACATCGTCACTTGGTGAAGCGAGCCCCGTTGCGACCCTTCGACCTGCCCGAGATGCACGAGCGTTGACTGCATAGCTGAAGAGGCAGCATGAGAAGGTCCGCCAACGGTGCGACACTTGCTCACTGGAGTCGTCGGTAGGGGGGACGACGGTGAGTGTAGAGCATCAACGTCGATAATCTCCTCCATGTCGTCGTCTGCCGCCACCCGTGAGAGCCGCCGCTTCTGTCCGCTACGACACGCAACAGTCGCGTCGTCGGGAGGGGAAGATGACATCTCGTGGGGCTCCTCCAGCGAATGGCGCGATTGTAGTGAATCGGTGATGGGTGCGTTGTCATCGACACCGCTGCTATACCCGCGTCGATTCTCTTCAGATATAGCGACGCCGAACATGGTCCAAGCTGAGCCGGCTCGAGTACGGCGCACAACACACCCACCCCTGGTGGGCACCGAACGCGCACCGCAACCTGCCCCCGGCGTCGAGGTCGAGGGACGCGTGCCACACCCGGTCGGGACAGAACACGCAACGCAGGACACGCAACGACACACCCCGCTGAGCCGTGCGCACGGCACCGCACCCTACCCCCCTGGTGGAGAGACGTGGGCGGGCGACCCTGTCCCCATGAGGGACGTGGGCAGGCGACCACCAAGAGGGGCACGTGCAGGCGGTCCGGCCCCAATGGTGGAGAGACGTCGGCAGGCGACCACCAAGGCGCGTGCAGACGATCCGGCCCCAATGGTGGAGAGACGTCGGCAGGCGACCACAAAGAGGGGCGCGTGCAGGCGGTCTGGCCCCAATGGTGGAGAGACGTCGGCAAGCGACCCTGTCCCCATGAGGGACGCGTGCAGGCCTTCAGGACACGCAACGTCGCGTCGAGGCTCAGCCGCGCGCACTGCACATCGCCCCCGGCGTCGAGGGGGGCGGTGCCGAGTGGCGACGCTCTTCTCTTCAGTGGTGTCCAACTGTGGGACATGCGGATGTTTGTGCCCGCCGTCAACATCGGGTCGCCCACTTCAAGACACTTCCATATACCAGCTTGACCAGCGACCGTCCCTTCGTCCTGCGCTTCGTACTGCTCACCACTTCGTGCCTTTGGTCGCCGAGATCTACCTGTCGGGCGCCGAGAACTACCTGACGGGCGAAGGGATCTACCTGTCGGGCACCGAGAACTACCTGACGGGCGAAGGGATCTACCTGTCGGGCGACCGGTTGGGCCGCGGGACAAGGCGATGAGTTCTTCCAATGCGGCTGCCCGATTCAAGTGCGACAGCTGTGACAAGACCTACGGTACAGCTCTTCGACGGGACTCGCATCACGCAGCAGTTCACCTCCAACTCCGGGCCTTCAGATGTCCTAAGTGCGACAAGGCGTTTGTGAGAAAGGACGTGTTGCAAGTTCACATCACAGCCGTTCATGACCGCGAGCGGTACTCGTGTCCGTACTGCGACAAGACCTTCACGCAGAAGAGCAACGTGACGACGCATGTCAAGAACGCTCACCATGACGTCCGACATCCGTGTCCACATTGCGACAAGACATTCGCTTATGCCGGGTCAGTCGCGGAGCACATTCGTTTCATCCATGGCGGTGTACGGGTCGATTGCGAGTTCTGCGGCAAGAGCTTTGGGTTTGCCAGCGGACTGCGTGCACACATCCATCGGGTGCACGACAAGGAGCGGCGGTTCTGCTGTACGCAGTGTGACATGAAGTTCTTCGCTCTGTACGACGTAGAGCGACATGTTGAAGTCGTGCACAACGCCCCACTCCCTGCAAGATGCCGTGTATGTAAGACAAGATTCCCGACAAAGGCCGCGCTCAAAACGCACTTGGTCGCGGAACACTGCCCGCCTTGCGACTGTGGATGTGGGGGTGAGGAGTAGGACGGGTGGTTGTCTGAAAATGGCGATCGCCCTAGGGAGAGATGCTAGGGAGAGTTGAGCGTACGACATGCGACGACACCACGAAAAAAGCAAGCCGGTCGAGACAATACGAAAAACAAAAACAAACAAACCGTCAGCAGTCTGCGCTCCAAAACCACGGACCGGCTGGACCACCAGGAGCCCAGTGAGCACCCCGAACACAACGATTGACGGCAGGCAAAGAACACGGACAACGTACCACAGAGTGTACAGTGCTGAAACTCAGACCCGACATGAGCGCCCCCAGTAGGTACGAGCTCTTGACCTTGTCAGCAATGGACATCAGGCCAATGGACAACAGGAAGATCATCATCAGCAGCGCGTTCTCCGTGTGCTGCGGTGGCGTGCGCGGCAAGATGACCTTGCCGAGCAGCGGTGGCACGACCGCAATTGCAAAGAAGCCGACAATCACAAGCAGGAGCACCGCCGACACGACTGGGATGAGCAGATCCTTAATCTTGAGCTCCTCCAGGGCCTGGAGCTCAGAAAGCAGGACGACGGCAATGACGTCGTCAATTGCCGCAGCGGCGACAATGACTTGCCCCGACGGCGTGTTGAGTGTGCCGCCCGACTTGAGGACGCCGAGCACAATGGCGAGCGACGTTGGCTGGAGCACACACCCAGCGGCGAGCGCCGCGCGCCAGGTAAAGCCAAACGCCAAGCCAAACCCAAACCCCATACCGAGTGGTAGAGCCGTACCCGTCAAGGCCACGGCCAACCCGCGAGGTCCGACTTGCGACAGCAGCGATACGTCAATGTCAAGGCCCGCCTCAATCATCAGCAACGCGAGCGCCATGTCACCGACGAGCATAATGCCGCGGTGCTCGGGCGCAAAGTTGGCCAGCGGCGGCCCGAGCAAACACCCAGCAATGATCTCACCGACGAGTGCCGGGCCACCGGTCGCCTTGATGATGCGCCCCGCCGTCCATACCGCCAGCAAGAAGAGGAAGAGCGGCAGGAGGTCTGAAAAGAAGCCAATGGGAGGCGTCTCATGTTCCTCGCCGTGCTCCACCTCGGCGCCGGTCTCGCCCCCCTTCTTGTCACCCTCGTGAGAAGCGCCTGTCTCACCCGGGGTGACCGCGCCTTCGGCCGGCGTTTCGGCCGGCGTCGGATTCTCTTGGCGCAGTGCCGTGTTGACGACCGCGTTGCTCGACTCCTCCGCAATGATGTTCCATGCCGTCTCAAAGAACCTCATGGTGGGGGCGCTGGGGGTAGGCCCCACGCCACGCGTGTTGGGTCGGCGCGCCCAGCGGCGCACGGGGGGAACGAAGGTCGCGGGGGCGGGGCTGGGGTGCGGGAGCGGGATGACCCGCGGGAGTGCGGCACCCTCCGCGTGGCGCGAGAGGCAAGCGTGGGAGACGGACCGCCCAGTGACGTCGAGTGCGACGGCGCGCGGCACTTGGCCGACGGACGTCGGTGCCGCCGACTATATACACCTGACAAAAAAGGACCCCACACACACGCCTCCCGGGGTTGGACCCGTTGCGTGCCGAAACGCGCTCCGACGCGTCGGGGCCCCCGGGGGAGACTCGCTCGGGCGGTGCTGTTCTGGCTCGCAACTGCGACGGAGGGGCAACGAGCGGCGCGTCGTGCCTCCCCCCCCCCACCCAGAGGCGGTGACTGACGCCAAGCTGTGGCGCCGCTGGGTCCCCCACAGCCCCGCTGCCACGACCTGCGCTGCGACGCGCGCGCGCCCCCACCCACCGCTCACGGCTGTGAGCGCACCGCACTGGCGGCTGGCAACACACAGACGTAGGCAACGCCCTCCGCCTGCGGCATGAGCCCCCTCTACAGATCAGCTTGCGCACGTGGCCACGTTTGGCCCCCTGCGAACACACAGCCGCGCGGCCGCTCGTCGGGCTGGCGGACAAGCGTGCCCGCCCCCGTTCCGCGCCTCTGCGGGGGGGGGGTGTGCAACCGCAGTTGGGTCACCGCCCGCGAGGCGGCCGCCGCCCGGTCCCCCCGCGGTGGCACCGGCCGACCCGCCTGGCGATTGGCGGTCGGCCCGCCGTCTGAACGAGCACAACCCCGCCGGGCGGGCGCCCCCCCCGTCGGACCGCCCGCAACGGGGGTCCACGAGCGGCGGCGGCTGCCACCGCCCGTGGCGCCGCCCTAGCGCGAGGGGCGACCTGACGAGTGCCCCGCGGCCGCGGGTTGCTGCCCTTCCCGCGCTGACCGTGTGGCTGCTGGCTCCACGCTGGCTGTCGCCATCCCGTGGGCGCCCCTACGTATCTCTCGGGCAGTCTCACAGCGGCCGGTTCACGTGCGGCCACGCAACGTAGATGGGGCCTGTCGCGAGGCGCGGATCCGGATCACCAGCCTCAACCAAAACCCGAGACCGTCCAAGTCGCGGCTTTGCTCAGCGGGTGGCTGGGGGAGACCCGCCGCGGCTGAGTCACGACTGGCGACACGGACACTGCGACTAGCGACCGCCCATTTGTGGTACTTCTGCCCGTGGGTTGGCTGGGGTGCAGACGCGTGGCACGCTCAGGACCGGCCCCATGGGTCTCATGGCGGTGAAATCGTGACGGGTGGCGCGGCGTAGCCAGCCGCTCAGTCATCATCGTCATCAGCCGGCCAACAGCGGCCAGGAGGGCCTCCCCCACAGCCTTCCGACCGCGACCACGGGTCAACCCGTCCGTTGTCGGGGCGGTTTGGTGGCTCAGAGGTGCGGGAAGCATGTACGGGTCGGAAGACAGCGCCACGCTGTGTGCTGGAGCTACTGCTACGTCGGCAGTTGTCGGCCAGACAAGGCGCAATGACGTGAGGATGGCCGCGATTCGAAAGATCGTGACGAAACTCCCACACAGGAGATACTTGTTGCTCTTGTGTCACAGCAAGTACGCACTCTATGTCATAGCAACTCTCCTGCTGCATCGGCGGTTCACCGCGAAGTATTGCACATCCCCCAATTTTGTCCTCATCGGCCAAGATCGAGACTGCTTTGTAAAACAGGCCAACCATTGGTCTAGAACAGCATCAAACAGCTGCTGAGTGCGTATCTACGACGCACCATTGGCTCTCCAACCGCCAGGTCCGTGCAGAATCGAGATTCTCCGTTTTCTTGAGATATTCTTTCTTTCTCAGTCGCCTCATGAGATAAAGTACATAGCCCAGAGCAGTTTGTTATCGAGATTTTCTTCGAGATTCTCAGATAATCTCAGAAGAACGAGTGCGCAGATTGTGCGTTTGCGGACCGTATCGGGATACAGGCAGATTCTGTAAAGATGGGACCCGGCATGCACTGCTGTTGATCCTCTTGGGCAATCACAAACGTCCCTGCATTGCTGTCGCACTGCCGTTCTCTGGCGATCAGGACAAGATTGGAGGATCAGCAATACCATTCAGATAAGAGTATGTAAAACCGGGCTCGTTCTTTTTGGACATGAGTATATCCGAGTATATCTATCCTTTATATCAGAGTGCCATTTATTCATGAAAGCCCCTGCACAGCACCGCACATGGCCCCCGGCGTTGAGGGACGCGTCCAGGGTGGACAGGACACGCAGCGACGTGTCCAGGCTGAGCCGCGCGCACCACACAGCACCACCCCCTGCACCCGGCGTCGAGTGGGGCGGTGCACCGCAGCGACGCTCTTCTCTTCAGTGGCGTCCGACTGCGCGACATGCGGGTGATCGCGCCCGCCGCCATCATCGTGCCGCCAACTTCCAGCTACGTCCAGACATCATCTTCAGCCGCGGCCCTCCGTTCTTCCGGAGCTTCGTTCTACTCTCCGCTGTGTGCCGTGTGGCGCCGGGAACCACCTGACGGGCGCCGGCATCTACCTGACGGACAGCACACAAAAACAAGCAGACCGTCAGCAGTCTGCGCTCCCGCACCACGGCCCGGACGGACCACATTGAGCCCAGTGCGCACCCAGAAGACAAAAGCCACGGCACGCAACAGACACGGACAACGCACCATTTCAAAATCCTCTTCACTTGGCCTTCCCATAGGCCCCCACGGCGGGCGTGAGGGTGCCGTGGAGGAGCGCCGCCACGACGCCAAGAACCATCAGCGCCACGTCGGTGCGGCTCGTAAAGCGGAAGAGCGCGGCGACGCTCACGGGGGGGAGGGGCGGCGACGGCGTCGACGACGCGCCTGCCCCCCCGGAAGGAGGGACCCAACGTGGCTGACCGTGTCCACAGCCGCGACAGCAACCGACAGGGGACGCGTGGCGGCGATCGCGACCCTTCGCCCCCCCCTGGTAAGGTTGTCATTTACCGATCGGTACGATTTTCTGTACCGTTTACCGGGCGGTATACCGGTATACCGATATCGTATCGGTATCTCGGTATCATAATTTCTTAAGTAATTCCGATTCTCGGCACTCGACCGGGCTG
>ENA-ORXT01005972-ORXT01005972.1-marine-metagenome-genome-assembly--contig:-NODE-5972-length-11602-cov-32.105423_pt1 | contig 11602 bp, 9 predicted proteins | sample MGYA00237868_ERZ511482 | MGnify/ENA metagenome assembly ERZ511482 | reverse complement strand
CTACGTTTTTTGCCTTGATCCATTTTGAACAATTCTAAATCCTTTTCCGTCATCTAAAAATAGAAATGGTATAAGTAACCAGGCATATAGATTCTTATCTCCTATCGTAATCAATATAAAAAATTGACAAATAAAACTAAAAGTATATAGGAGAATAAAGGATTCAATCCAAAGACCCTGAAAAATCCAGTCCAAGGTTTCTATTCTTTGACATCAATAAGCCACTATTATAAACATAAGAAAGTCATAGCTAATCCTCCGGTAAACAAAACACACGAGCTAGACCATATAGGTTTGTTAATTGGGAAGCCTGCATAATGCCAGATAAGAGCAATAGTATTACTAGCCATTCCTCGGAATACATCTAAGGCGAGTAGTCGATTGGATAGGATCACTTGTTTCAGGTTTTTCCATCCTAAATTAAGAAACAAAAGGAAGATCGGATCATGTAGAACAATAAATGTAAATAGACGTTCTACCTAAAAGCCGATTGAAAAAACATACTATATTATATATTCTTGCCCTAATCCAAGCGATCAATATTGTGGACTCTATGATCATTATGCCCCTAGGGGATATATTCATAGAACTCTATTCTATTAACTCTTCTCAGTATAGCCTTCTTGTATCAGCATACGCCTTAGCAGCAGCTTGCTCTAGTATTTTTGCTATGTTGTACTTAGATTTTTTCGACAGAAAAAATGCTATCCTATTAGCTTTTACTGGCTTTTCTGTTGGTACGCTCTTATGTGCATTTGCACATTCGTATCATCAGTTACTGGGATTACGATTTTTCACAGGCCTGTTCGGTGGAGTCTTAGGCGCTATAATCCTGTCTATTGTAGCAGATCTTTTTCCTTTTAAAGAAAGAGGTAAGGCCATGGGAATAGTCATGGCTGCATTTTCTGCAGCCTCTGCTGTTGGGGTTCCTTTTGGTTTATATTTAGCAGATATTGCAGACTGGCGTTATCCGTTTTATATACTAGGCGGTGTAGGAATTTTACTTAGTATCCTGATCTATTCCTATTTCCCTAACCTAAAAGGACACTTAGATAGTATAGATCAAGAAAGAAAGCCAATCGATACAGTATTGCTTCTGGTAAGGGATAGTAATCAGATCAATGCACTTGTTACTGGTATGATGCTAGTACTTGGTCACTTTCTTATCATACCTTTCATCACTCCATATATGATCAGAAATGTAGGTCTAGAGCAAGAACAAATAAAATTCGTTTTTCTTGTTGGAGGTATAGCCACTATTTTTACTGCTCCTCTTATAGGTAGGATGACAGACAAGTATGGAGTAATGAGGGTACTCATAACACTTATGGCATTATCTATATTTCCCGTCATAGGTATAACGCATCTAGGAGAAAATCCTATATGGATAGCACTGATTGCTACGACTGCTTTTTTCGTTTTAGGGAGCGGGAGATTTATCCCTCCTAATACAATAATAAGCGCTGCTGCTACCCCTCAGAATAGAGGTAGTTTTATGAGCATGAAGTCAGCACTCCAGCAGTTAGCTATAGCGCTATCCTCTGCGATAGCGGGTTACATCGTCTATTTTGATAGTGCAGGTAGAATTATAAATTATAACTATGTAGGTTATATCAGTATCCTCATTTGTATCTTTGCAGTATTTCTAACTAAACGTATAAACGTTGCAGAAGGAAATTAAAAATGAAAAACTTCTTACATATATTTAATGGAGACTGCACCGCAAATCTTGCAAATAGAGCTGGAATCCAAGGCACCTATTTTGTATGGAGAGAACTCTTATGTCAAGGATCATGTGCTTATGAGATTCGTTCAGATAGATTTATCGAAACTAGAATCCGCTATTTTGTACAAGAAAATTATGCAAGCCCCAGTAAATATAGAAATGCATTCTCCTCACAGTTTGCACTTCTCGACCATAGTTACGATGAGATTGTACTATGGTTCGAACATGACCTTTTCTGCCAGATCAATATGCTTGGAGTAATAAGTCTATTACATCAAGAAAAAGTAAAAAGCCCAGTATCTCTTATCTGCGTAGGGGACTCGCCTAGTCAAAAAAGACGTGTAGGACTAGGAGAAATAATTGCTGATGAGTACGCTAACCTACTAGAAGCTAGAGTACCTCTAAATTCTGAGAAATTGCAATTTGCAGACAGCGCATGGAAGTATTATTGCGAGGACATGATCCGCTTTGATGCGATAGAACATATACCAGATGTATTTCCATATCTAGCAGATACCATAAGAAATAATAGATTAAGATTCCCCATACTAGGAAGTACTTTTTCTGTCTTAGAAACAAATATACTGAGATGGATCGAAACAGAAGATCATACAAAAAAAACGCTCATTGCCTTTATGCTAAGACAGTACAATGATCTAGGATATGGTGATCTGCAATACAGTAAACTTATAGAATCTCTATCACTATTGTTCATTGAAAATGATGACAAAAATCTTATTCTAAATACCCTAGGAAAAGGAAGTATTTCTAAGACCTATAATACGGCATTCCACCAGCTTAACAAAGGAAAATCTAATCCCACCTGGGCAAAATATGCCTACGATATCGATAATGAAAAACTTACTGTTGTAGGACTATCTCCAGAAACGGAATACTAGCACAATCAGTTGTCATACTCTTAAGAAAATGAATTCAACTAATCATCCTCTAATTACTATGAAAAATGCTTAAGCATGACGATTTCTTTCTTATTGAGAAATCTAGACCATCCCCTAGGTAGATCTTTTTTAGTCAAGCCTGCGAAGTATACACGATCCAGTCTTTCTACCTCATAGTCTAGTGCTTCGAAAATTCTACGGACTATTCTGTTCTTTCCCATATGAATTTCTATCCCTACTTCCTTCTTAGACTTATCTTTTACAAAGTCTAGTCCATCCACCTTGGCTATTCCGTCTTCTAGCGTCAGTCCTTTGAGAATTTTTTCCATATCCTTTTCTTTCAGGGTACGGTTAAGCGTTACATGATATATTTTCTTTGCTTTATGGCTGGGATGTGTAAGTTTCTTGGCTAGGTCACCATCATCTGTAAGTAATAGTAAGCCTGTCGTATTTCTATCGAGTCTTCCTACGGGAAAAAGTCTAGTATCTACTTTCTGCTGGACCATATCCCATACCGTCTTTCTACCTTTCTCATCTGACATGGTAGTGATTACATCACGCGGTTTGTTGAGTAAGAGGTAGGTTCGTTTTACCTTAGGCTTTACAACTTTACCCTGGAATTTTACCTTATCTTTTTCCGTAACTAAGATAGCTGGGTTTCGTTCCTCTACCCCATTGACTTTTACTGCCCCTTCTTTCACTAGATCTCCAGCCCTTCTTCTGGAACAGATTCCAGAATGAGCTATGTATTTATTAAGACGCATCGGAAAAAGACTATTTCTTGGTTCTGGTTTTTTATTCATGGGTACTCTTGTCTAAGGATATATAAACTAGAAACTTATATCTAAGTCTTCGTCTTGGTTCATTCTAGATGGCTTCGTAATAAAGCTATTTCCACTCAAGTCAAAAGGATCAGCAGATCTATTTATATCACTGAAACCTGTATCCTCAGCGTCGACAAATTTGACATAATCTTTTAAGAATCTTAGATGGACACTTCCTAACGAACCGTTTCTGTGCTTAGAGATGATAATCTCTGCCTCATCTGGAGGGGCTGTAGATAGGTCATCATCTTCCATCCCATAATAATCAGGTCTATAGATGAAGGTTACGATATCTGCATCCTGCTCTATCGCTCCTGATTCTCTAAGATCCGATAGCTGAGGACGCTTATCCCCTCCCCTCGTTTCCACCGCTCTACTCAGCTGAGATAAGGCGATTACGGGTACGCTCATTTCCTTGGCCAGTCCTTTTAGTGCTCTAGAGATAGAACTTATCTCTTGTTCCCTGTTGAACTTATTCTTACCTGGCGGTCCTGACATCAGCTGTAGGTAATCTATGATGATAAGCTGTATGTCGTGATTCTGCTTTAGTCTTCGACATTTTGCTCTAAGTTCAAATATATTGATCGCAGGCGTATCGTCTATGTAAATGGGCTGTGAGGAAAGTTTCTCCACAGCGGCATGTAACTTAGGCCAGTCTTCATCTTCTAGTTTACCACTTCGCATCGCCTGACCATTGATCATGGCCTCCATAGAGATAAGACGTTGTACAAGCTGCGTGTTAGCCATCTCCAGTGAGAATATAGCTACAGGTAGATTGTGCTCCGCAGCATTCTTGGCTAGTGATAAGGTAAAGGCTGTCTTTCCCATACCCGGTCTCGCCGCAATGATAATTAGATCCGATTGCTGCCATCCACTGGTCATCTTATCCAGTTCTTTGAAACCCGTTGTTACACCGGTAAGTCCTTCCTCCTTGGCAGATATCTCTTCTATGTGCTTCTGTACTTTTGCTGCAACAGCACTTACTTTCTCGAATCCCGTATTCAGGTTCTTATCTGTTATATTATATAGACTTTGCTCCGCCTCATCTAGCAAACTCAGCACATCCTTAGTATCCTCGAATGCATCTTTAATCGTGTTAGAGGAAGTTCTAATCAGCTCTCTTTGTATATATTTCTGTACGATGATCCTTGCATGGAATTCTATATTGGCTGCCGATGCTACCTTATTCGTTAGGTCCATGAGATAGTTTACACCTCCCGCCTTATCTAGATTTCCACTTTTCTTCAGCGCCTCATGCACGGTAAGAATATCTATAGGTTGCATTCGCTCAAAAAGGTTCAGCATTTCCTCAAATATCACGCTGTGCGGTGTATAGTAAAAACTTTCCGCTCTTAGAAAATCTACTACCGCTGGTAGCGCTTCTTTATCCAACATTACCGCACCGAGTACAGCTTCCTCTAGGTTCCTCGCTTGAGGCTGTATTCTTCCAAAAGAAAGATCTACTGCTTGTTCGTCATCTCTTACAGGCTTTAGATAGCCCTTATCATTCTTTCTTTTATTTTCTAAATCTGCCATGTGGTATGGAATGCAATTTTTGTGAATAGGTTTACAAATCTAAAAATTTAAAAAAGTAGCTGGCATAATCTTGATGCCCTCTATTTTTTACTGTGTTAGTAGAGCACCGCTCTTTGTGGATAACTTTTAGCAGAATGCTGTTTTGTGAAAAACATCATATAGACAAAATTACGAATATGTTACTACTAAGTCAATAAAGACCGTTATTATTAAAATCTATTTCGCTTACCCTCAGTTTATAAGCAGAAAAACTTACTGTTCCCAAGACAATAGGTCCTCCTAGATCTAATCAGTTGGATGACTGTTCTCATTAGCATGGTCTGTGGAAATCTTTCACATATATAATTTCCTCTAATATGATGATGCGACTAGGACTTATACCAATTATAATTCTATCCTAACCATAAGAAAAAATAATGCTAAGTAGATTGATTGCAAGCAATTACGATTCTTATATCTATATATTTTGAGAATCCCTAAAATAAAACATCCTATTTTGTAGCGAATTAGTAGTTAGACTTGTATAAAGGGTATATGATTGCAATCATGATCTATTCATTTACAAAAAAGAAGATCTAATTATGAAAAATATAATATATATACTACTTCTCTTTTTAGCAATCGGATGCGGCAAAGATGAAGCGTTACCGAGCTCAAAACTCCTAACGAACGAAACCATATCTGGAATGGTATCTTATGACAGTGGTGATCCATGTTGCATAGGCCTTTCTGTTTCTATTATAAAGCGTGCTATTATCGATACTATCAACGATACATTAGCCACAGTAGAGATAGGTCCAGACGGAGCCTATCTATTCGACAATATACTTCCTGGTCAGGCTGACTTATACATCACAGTTAACACAGATACACACATCGTTTCCGCAACAGATGAGACGCCAGATGGTGATCCTATTGAAGGATTTTTGGGTCTATGGATCGGTGTCTTCTTAGAAGAAGATGAAAATGATGATGGCAACAACTTTGTCCTGGGTACATCTGCATGTGAGAGCTCCTTAATTCTAGGAAACGTATATTCTGTGATAGGACAGGATACTACGGAACTTCCCGAAGAAATTACCATCAATTTATATAACACAGACACTAACGGAAATCTACTTAATCTTGAAGATTCGAAAAATACTACTGGATCTTTTTCTTTCACCGTAGCCAATGGATTTAACGGTACGCTTGATATAGATTATGGGAGTACCTCACTGATGCCAGTGGCGTTCTCCTTAATAGATGAGTCTCCAGATGATGACCCCACTTCCGGTTTAGAAATTACGCATCTACCAGTAGTTCTGGATTCTTGTGAGATGGATGCTGATAATAATATATATCTGTTTTTCGATGCGAATCAAACCTCAATTAGCGGCTCCGTATTACTTGATGTAGATGAAGATGGAACAGGCGATGAAGCTATAGATAATCAACGAATTGAGCTGTATGAAAGAAATCCGGATAACGTGCCTATGATGCCACTAATTAGTGCAATAAATTCGGATGAGGAAGGAAAATTTGAGTTCTACGATATACCAGAAGGTGAGTATGTATTATATTTTATTGGAAACGGACAGTATGAAGTTGTCCAAAGTTATGATAAGGACCAAGAATCTGGAGAACCAGATAATGACAATCCACTGTTCATATCTGTCGATATTATAAATAGTGAAATTTCAGATAATAATAATTTGTTTTTACTAAACCTAGACACAGGATGTAATGCTATGCCTACGATCATGCCCTATCCAGCCTTATGTGATACCTCCATAGTATGTTCTTATGATGAACTACCCATATTTGTTATAGATGAGATGGGCGTGCAGATTACCACAGTAGGCGGAATATACCAGTTAGAATGGACAGATCTAGTAACGGGTCAAACCATGGTTGGAGACTGGACTTATCAGACTACTAATCACCCTATAGAATTAAGTATAAGCTATCCAGATGGGTGTGATTATACTTTAACTTACCTAAGAGATTGCGACCAAGATCTTAATGGTACTTTCTCTATGCTTACCATGACGACAGGTTTTGGTCCCACTTACGAATATGAGGTAGAAGAGGTGCAATGGACATTTTTTCCCTCTTCAGGAAAAGTTGCTATAACACATAACATTGTCAACACAGCTAATAATCCCAGTTTACTTCCTTCAGGGTTGTATGTTTATACCTTGATAGAAACAACAGATGGTCTAGATCTTACCATGCAGAAATTAAGTTCAGGTATTACCTATGATGTAGGACTTGTTAAATTCCAAAATGGACAATTACTTCTAGATGACGACATTGCAGCAGATGGTATTGGAAGATTCTTTGAAAAGAACTAGCAATAGAAATTAAAATAACAATAGAATAATATTTTTACTTGAGCAAGATAGATCATAGAGAACTAGAAACTATTCTAGATGGATGCAAGCAATTGCAGCCGGAATGGCAAAGGCGTCTCTATGATCTACTTTTTGATCCTATCTTGATAACTATTTCTCAGTTCCAGATTATGAGCACGGAAGGTGAAGATATCATGCAAGAAACTTTTATCCGCATATTCCAAAATTTAGAAACTTACAATTCTACAAAGTCGGAAATTACAACCTGGGCTTGCACGATCGCTAAACGGCTTACGATCAATTATTGTAATTCTAAATACAAACGTAACCTCAACTACTATATCGAAGATCTAGAAAATCATCACATTCGTTCCACATCCGAAATAATAGATTTTGATTGGGAGCATATAAAGAGATCGCTAGTAGATATTCCTGAGAAGTATCGAAAAGTATTTGAATTATCTATTTATCAGGGTATGAAACACAAGGCTATCGGAGAACAATTAGGTATAACAGAAAGCTCCTCTAGAGTATACCTATCTCGAGTAATCGAGCTTATTAAGAAAGATTTTAAAAGCATAGCGTCATGAAAAATAAACTTAAGATAAACAAAGAAGACCTATGGGGTAAGATCCAGCAAGATGAGCGCATGCCTAAAAAGGAGCATAAGAAATCTGTAGTAAAAAAATATTGGATAGGCTTATTTATCCTTACATGCCTATGCTCTACAGCTGGATACTTATTACTAGAGCCAGAAGAATATCAAGTAGAAAAACAAACTTATGAATTAGAACAAAGCGATCGTAAGTTAACCGAACAAACTACAAAGGTATTACCTGACAAAAATAAAAATACGGCATTGATCAGTGACAACGGGTCGTCTACAGATCAAAAAACAAAGACATCGTATCAGCAATCAAAACCTACAACTAAGCATGACGTCAATCACGATTCATCACCACAGAATAATGATGTTTCTAAATCCCTTTCTAGCGAATCTTTTACAGCAAAAATTATTCAAAATAATTCTATCTCATCACCATTAGACATAACTTATAATAACACAGAAAATAATTCACGAAAAGTAGCGACTGAGCCTGCTGACGAAAATATCTTACAAGAGAAAAAATCGAATCGAATCGAAAATATTTCTGGAGTGTCTGACGATCTTTTACCCACTAATAATAATCAGAAAGCAAAAAATAAACCTTCATCACCTACTAGTCGAGAAACCTTATCTGCCTACACAGAATCACTAACTACAGGTGACCTTACGCAGGATAATTATATAGATAATAAATCTCCTAAAATAAAAAATCCATCAGACCGATTAGATAATTCAGATCAAGCCTATACGAGAGACAAACTAGAAAGATTAGCCTTACTTCCACTTAGAAAATCCATCATAGAAAATCAGGATCTACATCCTACAGTCCGAAAATCTATATTCGCTAATCCTACAACAGCTAAAAAAATAAACCTTTACTTTTCCTTTGCCTATGGTTCTGGAATTAGAACCTCTACTGATAGCCTAGGAAGAGACTTAGGAGATAATTCCTCTTATGAAAAAAGTGTGGATTCCTATCAGTTTGAATTAGGCTTCAGCAAAACATTCGGTTCGTGGGGTGGTAGAATTGGTATAGGTGCTGATATTGCCCAGGGGCGTGGTGTCTGGGTAGAGGTAGATACCGTATACAATGAATCCGCATTGAGAAATTCCTATGAGCGTCTCGAAAACACTACAGATCACATCGTCTATCAGCGATACGGAAATGTATACCTTACTTCTGGTATCGACTACCAGTTCCGCCACAAAGCATGGTCTATTGTCCCCCGATTAGGTCTTAAGTACAATCTCTTCGATTTGACAAATGGCAATATCATAGAAAACGATGCCTTCCAGAAAACAGACATTAAAAACCTAGGTAAAAAACAGAAAATAGTATACAGCTTTGCTTTAGAATTACAAAGAGAAATAGGCCAACATCTAAGTCTTGTTCTAGGTGCTAAATATGAAACCAATGTCACCTATAATGTATCTTCTCAACTAAAACAATCTATAAGGCCACTCTATCTATCTGTAGGAGGACAGTATCGTTTCTAAATATTTCTAGATACCACACACATTTTTACGATTCACATTGACAGAAAAAAGAGGTGCCTTAGTAAGACATCCTCTTTAAAAATTTCCCATTATGATTAGAAATACTAATCCTTTTTCCTTCCGATACTATTCATTCTATCGATAACTTTCTGCACCACTTTTTTCTGAGATTCTATCTCATAACGCAAATCGTCTTGCTCCGTTAGGTTCTTTTCTATATTATCTTCCGCTTCCCTGATTTTTTTCTCTGCCTTGTCTATATCATTCGTATAATCCTTGTGCTTATCCTCTAATTTTGATAAATTTTTCGTTAGTTTTTTTAGCGCTTTTTCTTGATCTTCTACCTCATCAGAAACAACTGACTTAGCTACAAGATTCTGATAATCTTCTAGAAAGCTATAGATTCTTTCTGACTCTTCTGGATAGTCCTCCGAGTTAATATAACCACTGCCGTCATCAAAGAAAAAATGCGTAACCGTTTGGTTTTTATTTTCTTCATATTTGATAAAAACTTTGAGCGCATCGAAAGAAGAGATAAATTTTATATTCGCCTCTTCCATGTAGTACTCTTTGTCTTTTTTCTCATGTTTCACCTTTCCGTAATCCTTAGCATAATCTTTCCAAACCTTTTCTATACGCTTCCGATCGGCCCCATCATGAGACATGGAATAAGCGTTAAATTCGCCGAGACTCATTATAATCTTGCCCTCTGTAATTTGTCCATTTAGCGTTATTGTAAAACATGCTGCCAGTAGTATAATTAGTAATTTTTGCATAATCTTTTATTTAGTTACCATAGAATAACAGTCCTCCTTATAGAAAAACCATCAGATATAAGACAAAATAGGAATAATACTGTCACATAACAAACGATTAAGGTTATGTTAAATCTTTTTATTAGAATATTTATTTTTAGTAAACGCATATTTATTTGGGTGTTACCCCTCCATCAAGGCTCTAAATGCCAGGCGCGGGGTCATGCTATTCAGGACTCCACGTTCGTTCCGATCCCACATATATGCCTCGTTACACTCGTCCTATAAGCGTGATGACTACGTCTCCTTACTATCATTAACACGAGAGGGTAAGGATAATAATATATTCAGCGTTGTTTGTAAAGAGCATAGTATATTCTTAAGCATCGAGATACGGATGTTAAGATCATTCTTTAGGTGGCGAATTTTTTCTGCTTAACATATTCAGTATTGGTTTTCTTCCAACAAATAGTAGCATAAGTAAAATTACGAATGGCCATAGACTCACTAATCCTATAAAAAAACTTAGAAAACTTTGGACCCCATTATTGAACGCATGAGCAAGTCTTATACCAAATTTTGGTTTTTTAGATATTTCAGCAGTTAATAATTCCGAAATTTCAAGATTCAATGTTGAATATTTCACCTTATCGTCTAAAAACTTTAATCTACCTTTTTTACTATTGATTTCTTCTTCTATTCTTCTGATTTTTTCTCGAACTTCAAGGATCTCTTTTATAGATTTTGCCTTCGTTAGAATTTCTTTGTACTGATTAAGATAAGCGTTATTATTCTCTAGCCGTATGTTCAGATCTACATATTCTTCTGTTACATCTTTCGCTCTTATGTTCTTTGATTTCATCTCGCCGATTCCTTTTTCTATTATATATATTAAGGAATCAAAATTCGTATTTGGAATTCTTAGTTGGAGTGCGTATGAGATTCTATTGCCATAAGCATTGTATTGTTCATTTTCGTAGTAACCGTCATATCTTTTTAAGATTTCATCCACTTTGTTTTTCGCAACTTCTAGTTTGGTAACTTCAAAATTCATTGATCCATTCTTTATAATTTTACTACCTTTCTCTAATGAGAATTCTGATGGTGCTAGCCGCTCTGTTGTTCTTGGAGCCTCCATCTCAATTTCCTCTTCTAAGGCTAATGCATTGTCAGGTGTATGATACTTACCCATTTCCAAGTTTGATTCAGATGAATCATGGCCGCAACCCATAAGTGTTAGGCAAGCTAATATTATAAACATTTTTGTATTCAGCATTTCTTTTTGCCTCTAAGATGCTATTTTAATTATTCTTGGTGTTTTTAGATCATTATGACATCTATAAGGTCTTATACCAATTCTAGTTTAGAATGACGGTAATTATTTATTTTGTTCTTCATGTTTCTTCGTTAAAAAGCCTCGCC
>ENA-ORXT01005970-ORXT01005970.1-marine-metagenome-genome-assembly--contig:-NODE-5970-length-11607-cov-3.146748_pt1 | contig 11607 bp, 6 predicted proteins | sample MGYA00237868_ERZ511482 | MGnify/ENA metagenome assembly ERZ511482 | reverse complement strand
CTAAAAGAACTTTGCGGGCTAACAGATGGAAACTTGAACCGTCACTTAAAGGTACTGTTAGATGCCCGGATACTCAGCGTAAAAAAAACCGGGCGCGGACGGAACACCAATAGCGTTTACCGTTTAACTAAAAAAGGTAACGACGGATTTCGCATGTATCTGTCGGCGTTGGAAACTATTTTGAACAACGCCCAAAGCAAAACATCCGCATCGTCTGGCGCAGCGACCGAGAAAAAGGGAATGCGGTCAGGAAGTCTTCGAGGGCCCCTAACGGCCAATTGATGCGATTGTGAAAGACTCAACCAAAACGTATTTGTAAACACTTCATTTGACTATTCACTCTGCATTGCAGAGTAAAAGAAAAGGGTAACCATGGAAAACACCATTTCAGATCGGTTCTCATTCCGAGAAAGCCTATTTCAGCTGGACCGAATTCTGCGCGGGGACGCGACGCGTCCAGAACTTTTAAAACGGGCGGAGATCGAAATTCCGATCGTCGGTGTTTCGGTAACGGTTATCTGTTTGGCGGTAATTTATGGTGCGTGCATGGGTGTGTTTGCGATGGTGCGAGGCGCCGAACAAGCTCAATACGCCCAAGCGGTGTTGCAGACGTTCGCTTCGATGTGCAAGGTGCCGCTCTTGTTCCTGCTGACTCTAATCGTGACGTTTCCTTCCTTGTACGTTTTCAATGCGATTGCAGGGACGCGTTTGCGGATGTTGCCCGTGCTGAAACTTCTGGTCGCATCGCTGGCAGTGAACTTAGCCGTCCTTTCGTCGATGGGCCCAATTGTCGCTTTCTTTTCTGTCAGCACGCCCAACTATGGATTCATCGTGCTATTAAACGTTATCGTCTTTACGCTGGCCGGTTGCTTAGGATTAGGTTTTTTACTGAAAACAATGGGGCGATTGGACAACGTTGATGATGTCCGGTTGCCAAGCCAACCCCCAAAAATATCGGAATCTTCCAAATTCAAATCCCAGAAACCGCCGGGTTATTACGGAGATATCCCAGCCGCGCCACCGATTGTGAAAACGAAATCCAAATCGAATAGCGGTCCACTTGATAATCCGCCGTTGGCAAAACTGGCCAACCATGTTTGGCGAGTCTTCTACTGTTGGTTGGCGGTGTTCTGTTTGGTGGGTTGTCAAATGGGATGGGTGCTCCGGCCCTTCATCGGCTCCCCGGAAATGCCGTTCCAATGGTTTCGCGTTCGCAAATCAAACTTCTTTGAAGCCGTAATCAATCTAGTTTTTTCTTTGTTTACCGGCGGATGATCTCTTGTTTTAAATGTTGCGTTTGGATCGCAATTTGAAAACTAGGTTCTTCAACGAATTTAGTGGCAGATTTCCCAAAAACGTTTAACGACCAGCCGGCAGGCGATCGTTTTCTGTGGGGCGAAACGCCGACGCCTGCCGGCTGGTCGTTAAACGAATAAAATTGCTCCTTATCTCAGCGACAATTGCCATTAAAAATTCCGAAGAAACGGAAATCAAAATCGACCCTAAATTCATACTTTCAAGTAAACCTGTCCTTCGTCTTCGGTGCCAACTATGAAATTTTCTCCGCGACGAGGCTGGCAAATCATGGTGCAAGGGTTTCACACCGTTGACCATGTTTTGCAGCCGACGCGTGGTGGTGAAAATTTGAAAACGATCAATTTTGGCTCGGAAGTCAGGAACCACTTTTCGACGCATGTTCAATTGCGAACGGTCGCGATGCTGGTAATCATTTTGGGGCCGATCTACGGAGCCGCGATGGGCACTTATGCCTGGCTGGACGGACATCGTGAATTCAACCAGCAGATTCTGCAGATAATCTATTCAGCGCTCAAAGTGCCAATTTTGCTGGGCATCACCGTCCTCGTTTCACTGCCAAGCGTATTTGTGCTCAATTCGTTGGCGGGGTTGCGCGATGATTTCCGCACAACGTTGAGCGCGATCATCTCCGCTCAAGCCGGTTTGTCGATCATCTTGGCCTCGTTGTCCCCACTAACCCTATTGTTCTACCTATCCAACACCGCACAGCAAGCCTATCCAATGGCGATCCTGTTCAACGCATTTATGTTCGGCGTTGCGGCAATCACGGCTCAGATCTTGCTGGCCATCCACTTCGGTCCTCTGATAAAGAAAAATCCTCGGCACCGTTGGATCATGAGAATTTGGATTTTCATTTACGCCTTCGTCGGCATTCAGGCTGGCTATGTCCTCCGTCCCTTTATCGGCAACCCAAATTCACCGACGGACTTTCTTAGGCGCGAATCCTTCCAGAATGCCTATCTGAAAGTTTGGGACTTGGTTCAGCAAGTTTGGTGGGGAGTTTGATGGTCGACCATTAAAGAAAACGGATATTCATCGTTACCCGTTATCAAATCATGACACCGTAGTCGGACGCGTTTTTATGATCCCGCCGAAATAATTAAACGCAACGACAGCCTCACTTTTTCTGAACAAACGCGGCCTTAAATTAACACGATGCACACGTTTTCTTAATTTATTCTAAATTTACGTTCTTCGTGTGTTCTTAACAAGAGGCCGCTCCGCTATCCTTTTGCTGGGTTTTTCTCAACAACTGAGAAGGGCGATTCGATCAGGCTCCAATTCCACGGTAGCTGACAAGGACTTCACGAAAAAGGAAACTGAATAGATGCACTTTAGCCGATTGCTGATCTTATTTTTCGTTTTGCTTTGTTCGACTGTGATGCCCGTCATTGCTTCGGCCCAAGACACTGTTAGTGACATTAGCGCCGTTAGCGACGCTGGCCCCGTCGACGCTGTTGCGACGATTGACTCCGGTGATACCGCCTGGATCTTAATTTCGACGGGACTGGTATTATTTATGACGATGCCGGCGTTGGCGTTATTCTATGGCGGCCTTGTTCACCAGCGGAACGTGCTTTCGATTCTCATGCAGTGCCTGATCATCACCTCTTTGATGTCATTGATCTGGGTGACGTTTGGCTACAGCCTGGCGTTTGATACTGCGGGAATGACCAAGGGCACTGTTGGCATCAATTCGTTTATCGGAGGCACTTCGTATCTAATGCTCAACGGCATCACGCCCGATTCAGTCAGTGGCACGATCCCCACCATTTTGTTCGTAGCATTTCAAATGACCTTCGCCGCGATTACGCCGGCGTTGATGATCGGCGCCTTCTGCGAGCGTATGAAATTTTCGGCGATATTGGTCTTTTGCTCCTTATGGTTGGTCGTGGTTTACCTACCCATTTGCCATATGACATGGGGAGGCGAGGGAGGGTATTTTGCCGATCTGGGCGTGCTTGATTTCGCGGGCGGAATCGTAGTTCATGTTACCGCAGGATTCGCGGCGCTGGTCGCCTGTATCATGGTTGGCCCGAGACGTGGTTATCCTAAAAGCACCCCGCCGCCGCACAATCTGACGATGACGGTGACTGGCACCGCGATGCTGTGGGTGGGTTGGTTTGGATTTAATGCAGGCAGCGCGTTGGCGGCCGATGGATCTGCCTCGATGACGTTGATGGTGACTCATCTATCGGCTTGCACCGCAACGCTGGTTTGGATGGGGATCGAATGGCTCAAGGGTGGCAAGCCCGGTGTTCTGGGAGCCGCGACCGGCGCAATTGCGGGCTTGGCTGCGATCACACCGGCGTCTGGATTTGTGGGGCCACTGGGCGCGATTGTCATTGGTGCCTGTTCGGGCGCGGTGTGTTTTTGGTTTTCGACGTCGATCAAGTCAAAATTTGGTTACGACGATTCGCTGGATGTTTTTGGCGTCCACGGCATTGGCGGATTTCTGGGCACCGTTCTCGTGGGCGTCTTTGGGGCTCAACAATTCGGCGGCTACGCAACATTCACAGACGTTGGAGGCCAGGTTTTGGTCCAGCTTGCCGCTGCCTCGGGTACCGCCGTTTACGCGATGGTTGTCAGCGCCATTTTACTTTTGCTAATCAAAGCCACCATCGGATTACGTCTCAATGAAGAAGGCGAAATTCAGGGGATTGACTTGGCCGAACATTCTGAACGCGGCTACAACCTGTAATTGCGGAGGCAAAGTTCAGGCTGGTTCGAACTTCATGAAGAAGGATGCTGCGCGCAGCCCCGCAGAATTTTATACTCTTCTTCGGAGGCGTTGAAATAGTAGCGGGCTGAAGTTGATTATCTGCGCGGGCAGTTATTTTGCTGCGTTTTGGTATCTCGCAGATACCTTTTCTGAAGTGCAAATTCCACTTCGCACATACGAATTTCACCTCTGAGGATCTGCGTGCGGCTCTTTTATCTAAGCGCCGTGTTTCCACTTCGCTCAATCCACGCGTAACGCATATAGCAACACGTTGAATCCAATCTTCTCCGCGTCATCGCGCGTGTAACCATCGCACTGGCTCAATGCAACGTTCTCCATCGCGCAGCTCAGGTCGTGGCCCGAGAGCGCGACGACCAATCGCCCGTTCAACTCCAGTCCCTCAAATTCTGGCGGCACGACAGATTTTCGAAAGCCACCCTCCTGCGTCGCATCCTTGACCCGCAAAGTCACCCGATCAATGCTAGTTCCAGAAAAGCGATCGCTCCACATTTCATGATCCGGAGGGATCTTGTTTAGTCTCTGCCCCGTGATTTCGAATATCTCTTTGTGGAACGAATTTCGGAACGCTTCGTTGCTGCAAATCGCATCCGCAAAGATAAATCCGCCAGATTCGAAATGGGCTCGTAACGCTTCACGCTGATCAGTATTGAAACGGAACTCACTGCGGCCATGCATAAAGATGATGGGGAAGTCTGAGATCTCTTCATGATTGGGGTTCACCATCTTCTTCTCAAGGCTGACCTGCAATCCGACAGCGTCGAGTTGCTTAATCATGTTCTTCCAGGCGTTGGGCGCTTCGTCGCTGCCGCCAGAATGGATCAGTTTGGGGAAGTTCAACGAACGATTCACCAATACCGTTGTCGCGTTTTGCTCTTCCAACTTCGGCGTTTCGCCTTTCTCACGGAGCTGGCGCCCGGTCGCATACGCGATGACGTTGACGCCCAGTTCAGCGCAATAATTTACGCGCTCTACAAGTTTCGGACTTGGATTCTGCTTAATAAATTTTTTGAAGGCCGGCCGTTTGATATTCCAATAACACGAAAGATTCTTGGGGCAATAAACGACGCTGGTTCGACAACAGGCCTGCAAACCCAACAGTGGCCGTTCTGGATTGGGCAGGATCGTGTGACGAGCCGACCACAGTGGATGATCCGCCGGCAACGGTTGAAGTTCACTTTCGGGAAACAGTTCCGCCATCAGTTCTCGAAACCAACGGTCAAAGGCGCGACCATCGCGACATCCCTCGCCATCGCACGCTTCGGCAAAGATGAACCCGCCCGTTTCGATGTACTTTTTCAGATTCTCTTTTTGAAACTCATTAAGAAGGATTGCCTCACTGCCTGAAATATGCAGCACCGGTGACTCCAGCAAATTATCGACCGTTGCATCGCGCGAGCGTACCGTTTGCCAGTTAAGCTTCGTTTTCCATTGCTTCTCCAGCTCACGTGTCAAATAGTGCACCCCTTTGGGATGCTGATTCCACTGGTCATCATTGCCATATTGGTACTTACCAATGGCGACGGGCCGTTTGCCTTTGGCCAGAAACAACAACGCCATCGACGTCGCGATGACTTCGACTTCTTCGCCAAGTGTTTTTCCTCGCCAAGCACCAGTGATCCTGTTTTGCTGGGAGACGATCGTTTGCGCCCCGGCACGGTACCAATCATGTCGGCCAAAAAATCGCTGGCCTGACAAGCGCCCGGCTCTTTCAAGTGCATAAAGATAATAATACTGCGCACCATTTCTGGACCGCGTTCCGAAATTACGCCCCAATCGGTCAATTGATTTTTCAACTGGCCCCATTCGATCGACCACATCACAGCAGACCGCGCGATCGCCGTCAATCAAATCACGAAATTTGGCCAAATTTTCTTCGACGATGATCCAAGAAGAAATTCCTGCACACGTCATGCTGGGGTAAGGCTTACCATCGTTGGGATGGTAGCCAAAGCCACCTCCTGCGACAAAGCAAGCCTTCCAATATTCCTGCGCCCGTTCCCAGACGCGCTGATCAATCTCGATGCCCATCTTGGAGGCTTCGTGCAACCCAAGGATCGCGAACTGTGAATTGGATGAATCGCCAGAACCACGCCCCCCCATTCCATAGCTCCAGCCTCCACTACGTGATTGCTGTTCAACCAACCAGTCGACAGTGCGTTGCACATCGCGCCGATATCGTTTGCCTTCTGGGTCGGCCATCGCCAGCACCATAATTTTCAACCCGGCGCTGTAGGTCGTAAGATTCCCTTCATGCATCTGCGATTCGATATAATCCAACGAGCCCTGAATCAGCGGTGACTTGGGATCTTCGCCTGCATTGAGCAGCGCCAGGGTCGCCAACGCGGTGACGTCGCCGATTCCAACTTTCTTCGCCCAACTGCCATTGCGGCTGCGTTGGTCTTTAAGAAAACGGACGCCTTGAGCCACCGATTGCCGGACGGACTCAGCAGAAACATCCTTGACGGCACGATTGCGGGCATTGCGCCGATTGCGCTGGGCAACACAAGGTTCCGTTAATAGGGCGATCAACAGCAGCATCGCCAACCCAATAGACACCGCCACCACTGAATTCGTCTGCTGATGATCTTGGGGATTGTTGAACATATTATTCAGTGACAAAAAAATGACGACAAATGATTACCTACAAACCGATCGGTCGGAAATAAAGTCCTGCGGCGTCGCGACTCGCGTTGCTGCGCTGCAATCATGATCCTACAATAACACTTTCGAGAAAGGATGCGAAGCTCGAATTGTATTCCAGGAGGAGTCCACCAGCGTGTTGAACATTGCGAGCGGCGAGCCGTTAGCCGCCGGTAACGTTGCCAACGGTATCAGTCCGCGAACGATGTGAGTCCGCGAACGATGTTAGTCTGCGATACCCGCGGCTAGCGCCTTTCGGCTAAAAAAGACCTTTGTTCATCTGCTGATATCCAGAGTCCCACCGCTGGAAAAGTTCGCAAAGACCGGGGGGGCTCATTAACAACGTTACTGGACTACACCGAACAATTAACAAAGATCCATGAGGAACGAGTGTCCGGAAAATCACGAAGCTTAGGCGACGTCCTGCAAGAGTTCAGCCAACACCGCAAGGTCATGGAACAAGAACTTCACAAGGTCATCGTTGGCCAAGAGGAAGTCATCGACCAAGTCTTCGCCGCGATCTTTACGCGCGGACACTGTTTATTAGAAGGCGTCCCCGGTCTGGCCAAGACGCTGATGGTCAGCACCATCGCCAAAATTCTAGATGTGAACTTTAAACGTATTCAGTTCACGCCCGACCTGATGCCATCGGATATTACCGGCACCAACGTTTTGGACGAAGACGAAAATGGCCGGCGGCAATTTCGGTTTGTCGAAGGACCCATTTTCACGAATATCCTGTTGGCGGATGAGATCAACCGAACGCCGCCCAAGACGCAAGCCGCGCTCTTGCAGGCGATGCAGGAACGTGAAGTCACCATCGGCACCGAAACTTATAACTTAGCCCCACCGTTTTTCACCATCGCCACACAAAACCCGATCGAACAAGAGGGGACTTATCCGCTGCCCGAGGCTCAATTAGACCGATTTATGTTCAACATTAAAGTCGGATACCCTACTGCGGCCGAAGAAGAACAGATTCTGATTGCGTCCAGTCGCGATGAAAAACAGGAAGTGCGGAAAATCCTGTCGGCTAAGGCGATCGTGAATTTGCAAAAGTTAGTCAATTCGGTCGCCGTCAGCGATTACATCATCAAATACGTCGCGCGGCTGGTACGTTCGACACGACCCAAGGACGATCAGGCTCCAGCATTCGTCAAAGAGTTGGTCGATTGGGGCGCGGGACCGCGCGCGGGCCAGTTCTTGATCTCTGGTGGCAAAGCGATGGCGGCGATGGAAGGACGTTTCTCCGTCGGCATCGACGATGTGAAAAAGGTGGCCATGGCGGTACTGCGACACCGCGTCAGTACAAACTTCCAAGCCCAAGCCGAAGGCATGACCACAGAGGATGTGATTCAGCGGCTGATTGATGAGATTCCAACCCCCGCCGTTCCCAAGTACGAGAAGTAAGGCGATCGGGAGGTCGATGCTGGGATGATAAACTGAGCGGCGAGCCGCTCGCCGCAGGTAAGGTGACAACCGGTGACAGGCTTCGATACTCGCGGTTTGCACTGGACTATCGTAAGTTGGGGGGAGAAGGCACCGCTTACGATAACTCATTTTTTAAGAATAACCCGGATTTGAGCGAGCTGAGACGAGTACGAGTTGGAGACAATAAAAGTGGAACACAAACATGTAAGCCGACGCAGTTGTCGATACCGGATTCTTACTGCTCAGGCAAACGCTTCGCGGCTCACAGCATACTTATTCACTGGCCAAGGTCGAAACTCCCCAACAAACTACGACCTCCCGAAGAACCTCGACCTACCAAATTAAAAATGTCCGTCCAAAAGTACCTTAAACCTGAAGTCATCAACCAGATCAAACGGCTCGATCTGCGGGCTCAGTTTGTCGTTAAGGGATTTTTGCACGGGCTCCACGCCAGCCCCTTCCACGGCTTCAGCGTTGAATTCAGCGAGCACCGGAAATACAACCACGGGGATGACCTCAAAGACATCGACTGGCAGGTCTACGCGAAAACGGACAAATACTACGTCAAGAAATTCGAATCTGAAACCAACATCACGGGATACCTCGTGATGGACCTCAGCCACTCGATGGGCTACACCTATCGCCAAACATTGAACAAATTCGACTACGCGATTTGCTTGGCCGCATCCTTGGCGTACCTCATGGTGAACCAGCAGGATCCCGTTGGTTTGATAACCTTCAACGATAAAATCCGCCAGAGCTTACCCCCACGGAGCAAACGGACCCAGCTGGGGAGCCTGATATCGCTGCTTTCGAATTTGAAACCCGAGGGCGTTACCGATTTCCGCAATAGCATCTATCAGCTGGCCGCGATGCTTAAAAACCGCAGCCTCGTGATGATCTTTTCTGATTTCCTGATGGACGAACAAGAAACGATGGACAGTGTCTTTCGGTTAAGGCACAGCGGCCACGATGTCATCATGTTTCATATTCTGGACGAAGCCGAAGTCAGTTTCCCCTTCAACGGCATCTGCAAAATGAAGGATCCCGAAACGGGCGACGAACTCAAAGTCGACGCAGACGGATTTCGCAGCGACTACCTTCAACAAATCGAAGAGTTCCGCGCGTCGTTGAACCAGCAATGTCAGAAAAACGGCATCGACTATGTCGCGATCGACACCAGCATGCAATTTGACAAAGCGTTGCTGGAGTATCTGATCAGTCGCCGGGCGAGGGGGTAGTCATGACGCTAGCGCATCTTAGCGTGCTTGGGTTAGGCGGACTGTTGATCGCGGTGCCAATACTGCTGCATTTTCTTATGCAGCCTAAACCCGTGCTGATGACCTTCCCCGCGATGCGTTTTTTGCAAAAGCGTAGCGCCACCAATAAGTCTCGGATGCGGCTGCGGCATCTGTTGTTGCTGCTGCTGCGATGCCTGTTGATCGCCATTGTCGCACTGGCCTTTGCCGGCTTCTCGGTCGCTTCGGCCGACTTTGGCAATTGGTTAACGCTTGGGGGAATCGGATTAGCCGCCGCGATCGTCGGGCTGATTACAGCGATGGCTTGGTTTCGCGAAAACAGAAATTGGATGCTGGTCGGAGCTCTCGGCCTGATCCTGTTGTTATTGACCGGATTTTTGGCGTGGACCGCTTTTCAGATTTTTTCAAAAGAGAGCGGCGGCCGATTGATCGGCCGGAGCGATGCTCCTGTTGCCGCGATCGTTTTGATCGACAACAGTCCAACGATGGAGTATCGGTTTGAGAACGAGACGCGTTTCTCCAAAGCGAAAGACATCGCAGCGTGGCTGATCAGCCAGCTTTCGATCGAGAGCCAGGTTTGCGTGACGGCCACCGATAACGACACGCCTTTCTTCTCCGTCGACACCGCCGCGGCCAGCAAACGGCTTTCGAAATTGGATATCGTGTATCAGTCCGCGACGATCCCCGAAACGCTCAGCCGCGCCCTCCCGTTGATCGAGAAGTCCGAACTCGAGCGAAAGGAAGTCTACATCTTCACCGACCTGACGCGGAAAAGCTGGTCGTCGCAAAGGGCCGACGCCGCGCTAAAACGACTGGCCGAAGGTGACGATGTGAGTGTCTTCGTCGTCGACGTCAGCGTCAAAGCGCCACGAAATCTCGCTTTACAACCGGTCGAACTAAGTTCCGTCACAATTCCGCCGCGTGGCGAAATCTCGATCACCAGTGCCATCAACAGCGTCGCTACGCAATCAGCGCCGTCAGTTACGTTTCAAATTCAAGCCAATGATCCCGCGCGGCCGGTCGTGCGGGACGGCAAGATCCTCTACACAGAAAAGATGTTGACCGAATCGACGACCACACCCGCGATGTCTCCTACGGGCGACGACACCGCGACAACACCGCTGCGATTTTCGTTTTCGGACAACCTTCTTGAGGGCGTTTACCACGGCAGCATCACCTTGAACAATGCGGACGGACTCCCCGGTGACGATCGGCGCTATTTTTCGTTCGAAGTGAAACCGGCATCGCCGGTGTTGATCGTCACCGGGCCTCAGGCACTCGGCGACGCCCTGACGGCTTGCATCGCACCTTACGAAGCCCAAGAAAACGGTAAGTCCCAGTTCGACGTCACGACGATCGACCAAGCGGATCTTCAATCGTCGGACCAATTGGATGCATTTGACGTGGTCTATTTGTTAGATCCCGGACCGCTGACTCAGTCGATGTGGGATGAGCTTTATGCGTTTGTTAAAAATGGCAACTCGTTGGCGATCTTTCTGGGACACAACGCCTTGAATAAAGGATCCGCAGACCGTAGCTTCCTCCAACCGCGGGCTGCGGAATTGCTGGGCGGAAAACTGACGTTTCCTTTCCGCGCCCCCGACGGCGATGTGTCGCTCAGCCCCGACCAGTTAACGCATCCGATCTTCAACGTGTTCCGTCAATTCGAATCAGCAGTCCCCTGGAATGCGAACCCCGTTTATTATCACTGGGGTATTGAGCGCGACGCGACGTGGGAGAAATACCCGACCGAAGTGCCACTGCGATTCACCAACCGAGAACCTGCGCTGCTGGAACGAACGATAGGCTCGGGGATGGTGATGGTGATGACGACGCCGATCTCTGAACCGGCCTATTCAACCGACCGAGAAGTTTGGAACGACCTGTTTGTGGGCGATAATTGGCCCATCTATCAACTCACCGTCGACATGGCCAAGTATTTGCTTCAGGGGGACCGCGATTCTATCAATGTGCAAATTGGCGAAACGGTATCGTTGGTTAATGACTTGGCATATTACCCCGAAAGCTACCAGGGCTTCCCGCCGGTGGCTGAAAAAACGCCGACGAATTTGACCGCAACCGATGGACGCATCAGCTACAAGTTTGTTGATGCTCCGGGAAATTATTATCTCCAAGGCGACTTCGACGGAGCGCGAGTCAATCGTGGCTTCAGCGCAAATCTGCGACCACGTGAAACTGATTTGACGCGCGCCACCA
>ENA-ORXT01005968-ORXT01005968.1-marine-metagenome-genome-assembly--contig:-NODE-5968-length-11613-cov-13.172330_pt1 | contig 11613 bp, 5 predicted proteins | sample MGYA00237868_ERZ511482 | MGnify/ENA metagenome assembly ERZ511482 | reverse complement strand
GAGTTTTATATTTGCATTATTAATTAAATATATAATTTAAATAAAAATATGGCTGATGTTATTCAGCTTTTGCCGGACGCTATTGCGAATCAAATTGCTGCGGGAGAAGTTATTCAACGTCCTGCATCTTTAGTAAAAGAGTTAATGGAGAATGCTATCGATGCAGGTAGTACCCAAATCAAACTTATTATAAAAGATGCCGGTAAAGCATTGGTGAAAGTAATAGATAATGGCTGTGGTATGTCCGAGACAGACGCTCGAATGAGCTTTGAACGGCACGCAACTTCTAAAATAAAGAAAACCGCAGATCTATTTGCTATTCACACGATGGGCTTTCGAGGAGAAGCCTTAGCTTCTATAGCAGCAGTTGCACATGTAGAACTCAAAACAAGACAACAAAAAGAAGAGTTAGGCACCCGAATTGTTATGGAAGGTTCAGCAGTAAAAACACAAGAACCTTGTCAATGTACTGCTGGTACTAGTATTGCTATTAAGAACCTATTTTATAATGTACCTGCGCGTCGCAAGTTCTTAAAGTCTAATACAGTAGAAATGCGACATATTATAGAGGAATTTCAGCGTATAGCAATTGCCTATCCCGATATTTTCTTTTCCCTACATCATAATAATGCAGAAATTTTCCACTTGCCCAATGGCAATCTTAGACAACGTCTAGTGAGTGTTTGGGGAAGTACTACCAATAAAAAATTAGTACCCGTATCAGAAGATACGGACATTCTTAAATTATACGGCTTCATTGGTAAGCCAGAGTACGCTAAGAAATCAAGAGGAGAACAACTTTTTTTCGTCAATCAACGATTTATTAAAAGTGGCTATTTGAATCATGCAATTGTATCTGCTTACGAAGATTTACTGCCCAAAGATAGTTATCCCCATTATGCTATTTTCTTGGAGATGGACACTTCCAAAATAGACATCAATGTACATCCGACTAAACAAGAAATCAAATTTGATGATGAACGTTTAGTTTATAATTATTTAAAAGTAGCTATTCGACATGCCTTAGGCAGACACAGCATTATACCAACGCTCGATTTTGAGCAAGAAACGGGCTTTGTTCATTCACCTAATCAAAATAATAATTGGCAAGAGGGAGCTCGACGTGCCGCTGCTTCGAATGCACGCACTACCACTTCTTTTAATGAAAAAGATCGTTTGGAATCGTCTAATTTAAAAAACTGGCGAAAATTATATGAAGGAGAAGAGTTATATGATGAGGACGCTCCCAATATGCCCCCTAAAGGCTCTATCACGATTGAAAGTAATTGGTCGGAAGCTCCAGAATTAGATGATGATCAAAAAAGTTTCTCCAAAAACCAAACAAAACCCTATCAAATTCATTCTAAATATATTATAAGTCCAATTAAATCTGGTTTTTTATTAATTGACCAACAATCGGCTCATGAGCGCATTTTATATGAAGATTATTTAGCTTTATTAAAAAATAGTCAAACAACTACCCAAAAACAATTGTTCCCTAAGAATATAGTGCTTCCACCAGCTGATAGTCCTTTGTTTAAAGAAATTTTACCAAGCATTAATCAATTGGGTTTCGATATACAGGAATTTGGACAAGACACTTTCGTGGTTCATGGTATTCCTGCTGATTGGCAAGGTATAAAGGATGAACAAGCAATGGTGGAAAAATTAATTTTCCAATATAAAGCAAATCTAGATTTAGATTTAGGTATTCATGAAAATATTGCTCAATCTATGGCTAGACAAGCAGCCATTAAAAAAGGGCAATTACTTACAGAAACAGAAATGCGTCAGTTAATTGACCAATTATTTGCTTGTCAAACCCCTTTCAAAAGCCCCACTGGTCGAAATTGTTTTATTACTTATGAAATGGATGAATTGGAAAAAAAATTTCTTTAAAGTTCTTTATTTGTTTAGAACACGTCCTATCGTATTCTAAACAAATAAACAGTTTAAACAAATAAACAACCTTACTCCTATTGTTCACTACTACTTTACTATGTTTAGATTAACAGAAGTTGTTAAACAGTTATTGATTATCAATGTATTGTTTTTCATTGCTAAAATGGCGTATAACGCAGATATTTTTACCGTCATAGATATGAATAGTTTAGCACTATTTTATCCCGGTTCAGAACATTTTAGACCTTACCAGATAGTAACGCATTTTTTTATGCACGGTAATACCATGCATATACTTTTCAACATGTTTGCTTTAGTCATGTTTGGCAGTGCTTTAGAACAAATATGGGGTTCCAGGCGATTTTTAGTTTATTATCTTGTTTGTGCACTAGGCGCTGCACTTGTTCATGTATTGTCGATATATTTTGATGTATCAACGATTGATGGAATGATTAATTTATTTCAAACTTCGCCTTCCGAAGGATATAGTGCCTTATTAGATAGCAGAATGTACAGAAGTCTGCCCGAAAATGGGCAAGCTTATCTTGTGGAGATAGGTAATGCTTTAGCCGAAAACCAGAAAGGTGCGGTAGCTATAGCAGGAGAGCAACTCAATCAATTAAAAGGCCTCTATAGCAACCAAAGTGCCGTTGGTGCTTCAGGAGCTATTTACGGTTTATTAGTTGCCTTTGGCATGTTATTTCCTAATGTTGAGTTAATGCTACTTTTCTTTCCCGTTCCTATTAAAGCGAAGTATTTTATTCCGATATTAATGGTAGGTGAGTTTTTTATGGGTTTCCGTCAATTCTCTTGGGACAATACGGCTCATTTTGCGCACCTCGGTGGCGCTTTATTTGGTTTTTTAATGGTGATGTATTGGAAAAAAACAGGAGTAGGGATAAGATAAGTTGTTCAGGAAAATAAAAATTAGAACCCATTGAAGGTTCTGTGTGTTTTAATTTAGATTTTTATTGACTACATTAAAATATTTGATCGTTTTTGAAATGGGCTATTTTCTAATAGGTTAAAAATCTACAAGAAAAAATTAATTCAAAACTAAAAGACCAAATATTTATTTATCAATATTTAGAATGTTTATTTGTTTACTTAGTAACTATTTAAGAGCTGTCAGAAATCGGATATAATATGTGTACATATTTATTCTCAAACTGAAGCACTGTCAACGTCTTATATCTGACCTCTGACAGTAAAACAGTCTGACTTCTGACCTCTTTTACTTTATATCTTACAAAGGCTATGTTCGATTCTATATGGAGTGATGTAAAAAAAGAATTTTCTTATGGTAACATGATCAATCGTATTATCATAGTGAATGTTGCCGTATTTGTGTTGGTTAACTTGGTAAGATTGGTTTTATATTTTGCGGGTAGCGGAACCGTTCCTCCTTTTTATAGCCAATTCTTATACTTTTTCGCTGTTTCTTCTGATTGGTGGCATGACTTGACGCATCCTTGGACGCTATTTACGCACATGTTTTTGCATGAAGACCTTTTTCATATCTTATTTAATATGCTTTTCCTTTATTGGTTTGGTAAGATTGTAGGAGATTTAATTGGAGATGAACGGGTCTTACCGCTCTATATTTTGGGAGGTTTGGCAGGTTTTGTGGCTTATTTTGTGGCTGCCAATATTATACCTTTTGGAGGAAGCGGTAATCATTATGCCCTAGGTGCGTCTGCTGCTGTGTTAGCAATCGTAGCTGCTTCTGGTATGTTGGCCCCTGACTATCTTATGCACTGGCTTTTTATAGGTGCTGTAAAGTTGAAATATGTGGTCGCTGCACTTATCTTTCTAGATATTGCTCTTTTGGGTAGAGATGCCAATACTGGTGGTCATTTTGCTCATTTAGGTGGTGCACTATTTGGTTTGTTTTTCGTGTTACGATTGAGAGAGGGAACAGATTTATCCGTGCCTGTAAATCGGCTTTTTGACACAATCAGGGGTTTATTTAGCGGTGATAAAAAAGCAAAATCATCTACAAAAAAAGGGCCTAGAATGGCTTATAAAAATAAATCTAAAACGGTAAATAAAAGAACCAAAGGCAATGCCGCTTCTGATTCTGATAATCTGGACCACCAAGAACAAGTTGACGCAATTCTGGAGAAGATCAAACGCTCAGGCTACGAAAGCTTGTCCGCAGAAGAAAAGGAATATTTATTCAATGCTAGTAAGAAGAAGTAAATAATAAGAAGAAGTCAGAAGTCAGACCATTTTATTGTCAGAAGTCAGATTTATGACGTTAACAACGCTATTTTTTGTATTACTAAACATCTGACAGCGAAGCGGTCTGGCTTTTGAATCTCAGAATACACAAATAATCAAACACTCGTTCATATTTAGTTATATTCATCTGATTATCAGTTTTTTAGCTAAATGTCTGTTTTTTTGTGTTTTAATGGTAAAAATTTCTATTTATTCGCTCGAATTATTGCTAAAAACTTTCATTTGGTCTAAAAACCCCTTTATTTTGTGGCTCAGAAATAAATTATTATTCAATGCATATCAAGATGTTCAATAAAATGCTTTCTTGTTGTTGTTACTTAATAGTGGCAAGGTGATAGCTTTGTTTATTGAATACTCTTTTCAAATAAAGAAAAATAATTAAAGGCCTTTCCAAAATCATATAGGAAAGGCTTTTTTAATTGAGAAGTGAGAACAGATAAGTGAGAAATGAAAAGCGAGAATAGAGAATGAACAAACCCATCTCTATTCTCACTTCTCTATTCTCGCTTCTCTATTCTCACTTATATGTTCTTAAAGTATAAATCCATGAGTAAGATCACTCAAGAAAAAGAAGAAGTAACCATCAAATTTGCAGGTGACTCTGGCGATGGGATGCAGTTAACGGGTACTTTATTTACCAATGACACCGCTTTAACAGGTAGTGACCTCGCTACTTTTCCTGATTTCCCAGCAGAAATTCGAGCACCGCAAGGTACTTTAGCTGGCGTATCTGGATTTCAACTACATTTTGGGAGTAAAAAAATATTTACGCCCGGCGATGAAGTAGATGTTTTAGTAGCCATGAATGCAGCCGCACTTAAAGCCAATTTAACTAGAATTAAAAAGAATGGGACTATTATTGCTAGTACAGATGGCTTTGATAAAAAAAATCTACGCTTAGCTAAATACGGAGATGGCATTAGTCCCTTGGAAGATGATAGCTTAGATGGGTTTGAAGTATATGAAATGCCTGTGACGAAGCTGACAAGGGAATGTTTAAAGGACACTTCACTTAGTACAAAAGAACAAGACCGAGGCAAAAACATGTTTGTTCTAGGCTTTCTTTATTGGAGATATAATCGAGATTTAAAATCTACAATTAATTATCTCGAAAGAAAATTTAGCAAAAAACCAGAGATATTAGCAGCGAATATTAAAGTTTTAAAAGCAGGTTATCATTACGGAGATACCACCGAAACCTTCACGACTTCTTACAAAGTGAAGGCGGCACCAATGGAAAAAGGCATCTATAGAAGTGTTATGGGCAACCAAGCTTTAGTAATGGGCTTAGTGACCGCTTCTAAGAAATCTGGTCTTCCTTTATTTTATGGTTCTTATCCGATTACTCCAGCTTCAGATATTTTGCATGGTTTAGCGAGTTATAAAAACTTTGGAGTGAAGACTTTTCAAGCAGAAGATGAAATTGCAGCGGTTTGTTCTGCGGTAGGAGCTGCTTATGGAGGTAATTTAGCTATCACGGGTACTTCCGGTCCCGGAGTTGCTTTAAAAGGAGAAGCAATTGGCTTGGCAATGATTTTAGAATTGCCACTGGTAATCGTCAATGTACAAAGAGGGGGTCCTTCTACAGGTCTGCCAACAAAAACCGAACAATCTGATTTATTACAAGCCATGTATGGTAGAAATGGAGAAAGTCCATTACCTATCATCGCAGCTAGTTCGCCTTCTGATTGTTTTGAAGTAGCTCTAGAGGCTTGCCGAATGACCATTGAGCACATGACACCAGTCATTTTATTGAGTGATGGTTATATTGCCAATGGAGCGGAACCGTGGAAATTCCCTAAAGCAGCAGATATTCCAGACATTAAAGTAGCCTTTGAATCCGCAAGAAAGGAGGACGAACAAACAGAAGCATTCTTGCCTTATTTAAGAGATGAACGCTATGTAAGAGGTTGGGCTATTCCAGGTACAGAAGGGTTGGCACATAGAATTGGGGGTTTGGAAAAAGAAGCCAATACGGGTAATGTATCTTATGACCCTGCCAACCATGAATACATGACGAAAATTCGACAGGCGAAAGTAGATATGATTGCTCAACATATACCCGAACAAAAAATCAGTATTGGTCCTAATCAAGGGGATGTATTGGTCTTAGGTTGGGGTTCTACTTATGGAGTCATTCAAGCCATTACCCATGAATTATTAGCGGAAGGGCATAGTGTTGCACATGCACATATTCGTTATTTAAATCCTTTCCCTCGTAATTTAGGCGAGCTACTAAAAGCATATCATAAGGTGATTATACCTGAAATAAATAATGGGCAACTCTCCAAATTGATTCGAGACAAGTACTTAATCGAAGTTATTCCTTATAATAAAATTCAAGGTGTGCCGATTTCTAATGCGGAATTAAAGCATTTTGTGAAAGGAATATTGGAACAAGTAGCAGTGCCTGTGTAAATAAAGATACGTTCTCAATATAATAGTTCTGTTAATAAGTAGGGGATAACTTAAAGTTATCCCCTACTTATAACACAGATTGCGGTGCCTGTATAAATAAAGATAAATTCTCAATATAGTAGTTCTTTCAATAAGTAGGGGATAACTTAAAGTTATCCCCTACTTATGACTCTAACTCTTTCAAGAATCTAGAAATTACTGTAAATTAATAAGTTAATAAGTAGGGGATAACTTAAAGTTATCCCCTACTTATAACAGCTCTTTCAAGAACCTAATCATAACTAATCACCAACTCTTCAAAAAGATTATAGCACCCCCTAGATTTCCGTCTAAACAACTGCCGATTATATCTATCATGCCGATCAATCTCATTTTTTGACAGAATAGAATTTACATACTGTCTTTTTCTCCGATAAGGCGGTAATATACTATCGGGCATCAATTCAATATAATCCATAAAGTCATCCATGCGTAAACCCTGTAAAGCAGGCGGGTCGCTTGGAGCAATAAGTTCATCTCGTATAGCTACCAAATAATTCACTAAAAAATACTCCATAGCTTTCACATTGATTTTATGTAATCTAAAATGGGAGTGGCATTTAATGGAAGGTGTTAAGAAAGTCTTGTATAATTTTTGTAATCTAGCTATTTTAAAATGCTCTAATTCAAACCCTAAGATAGTCATGTGCAGCACTGTTCTGCCCTTCTTATCTACTAATTTAATATTAGCTTCTTGCTCCATAAAATAATCAATCAATTGTTTTTTATCGTGGAGAACAGCGAGCATCAAGCCTGTACGACCATCTGTATCCTCTCGAAAATCAATGCCAAACTTATTACAAGTCCGTTTGATATTTTTTAAACTACCATTTCGACAATCTTTATAAAAAGTCTTTTGTGCTTTTTCATATTCGCCCATGTACTGCTTGGCAGGACCATAGGAAATTTCTTTATATAATCGCTCAATTAAATCTGTTTTAAACCGAGCTTTGGCGTAGCTAAATAATTTTTTGCAACTATCTGTATCTGGATTTTCAGCGGTGAATATTTCTTGAATCAATTGTTCCGCTATCTCTGGACTAATGTATTCCACCCCTTTCAGTCGATCTCGGATTTGTTGAGCTTGTTCTGTTTTACCTTGCAGTTCTAAGCGACGTGCTTCTTCCAACCACTCTACATCATTAGATTTTTGTGTCTTTAAGTTCAGTTTTTTAGCTGGCTCTACAACATTTAATAATCTTAATACAGGATGTTTTTCCGTATTTTCAATGATATATAAATTCTTGACTGCTCTAGTAAAAGCTACATAAAGAGAATTAATGTAAAATTTATAGGCCTCTAAATCTTTGTTACTTTTATCCTTCGCTCTTGAATAAACTAAATTTTCGTCTAATAAATCCTCGGAAGTAATACCCGTTGTAATTTCTCTAAACTCTTTAGCGTAGGTAGAAATAAAATTAACCAGGATAATATTTTCATACTCTAATCCTTTTGCTTCTTGAATAGAAAAGACAAGTGGTGTTTTAAAATATTTACGAGCGGCCCCTTTTTCCGCATTATTCATTACCAACACGGCAAACTTCGCAGAACCTTCCGTTTTTTGGTTTAATTCTTTTTTAATCGAATCATTATCTAAAAAGAAATTAATCTCTCCTGCTAAGGGCGATACGGTATTAATTAAATACGTGCTTTCCTTATCTATAGATCCAAACCGGGCATTTTTTATTTTCAATAAATCATTCGAGAGCTTCGTGATTTTTTGAGAGTTTCTATAATTAGTTTTTAAAATACGCATCGCACTTCCCTTTAGGTCAGAAGCAAAAAATAAGCTTTTCACTTTAGACCAAGAAAAGAAATTAGGATGTACGATTTGGTTGGAATCTCCACTGAGTATAAAATTGGTAGGTTTTATCAAAGATTTTAGAATCAACATCAATTGGATATTCGTAATATCTTGTACCTCATCTACTACTATAAAATCATATTTGGGTTCACATAAATCCAAATATTGATGCGCCACCATATTACTATCATACAAATTTTCCTCTTTCAAAAAAACCAAATATTTTTCAAATAAGTCATAAATACGCTCTCGCTCGGCTGCTAAGAAAATGGATTGTTTGATACCTAATTTTAAATATTCTGCTCTACTTAAATAAGGCTTGTCTATTACAGAACCTGTCAACACGCCTTTAAACTCTTCAAATATTTTGTAAGGTTCTTTAAACTTAAACGTTTGTTTATAGCGATTGTACCAAGCTTCAAATTTTTGAAATTTTATTTCTTTTCCTTTTGGAATGCGAATGCTTTGCAGATATTCTTCAAAAGATAAAAAATCAATTTCTTGGTTGTCATTATTATAACCATTAGCATAATAAATAAGTTGAGCATTCTCTACCAAATAGGAAGACAAAGAAATATAGGCAACCGTACCTGTAAATTGCTTCATCTTCTCTAGCGTCAATGCCGTCTTCCCACTCCCCGCAGAACCAATGATAACCAAAGGAACGGGTAAATGATAAATATCATCCTGCTCTTTATCAAAGCAAATAATCTTATCTAATAAATGAAAAACAGGGCGTTTTTCATTAACGTAGACCAAGGGCTGAACGGTAGGAGGTTTTTCTATTTCTTTTTTCTCAATAAGTTTTAACTTATTTTCATCTATCACCGCTCCCCTTAAAAACTTGGATTTATCGTAAGCATGGTTATTGATAACCTCTAATAAGAGTAAATATTTTTCTTCCTTATACGACGCAAATTTTAATAATAAACGGTTTTCTTTATCCAACTTTGCTCTATAATATCCATCTGTATTGGGCATTTTTTTGACATCGGCAGAAAAAAAATCTCCCGCTTCCAAATATTTCACGGTTTTCTTAAAAGAACTTTTGACTTTTGAAGGGTCTAATTCGTTATAGTGTAGTAATTTCATATTTCTTGTATAGCTATTTTTAAGAAGTCAGAGGTCAGACCGAAAAATAAATTTTTCTGTCAGAAGTCAGATTCATGACGTGGTCCTAGACGCAAATATAACGTAGTGGTTAGCGTCTAGGATCACGTCATAAATCTGACTTCTGACAGAAAAATTTATTTTTCGGTCTGACCTCTGACTTCTTATCAATTAAGTTCTGCAAAGATAATAGATGGCTTGCGACTCTGAAATGAAAATTGCCCACATTTTGAGAAATTAGTTGAGCGTACATATAAATAAGCTGAACTATAGCGTTACTTTTTTGTCTAATTTAACGAATAGTTAATCTATATCACCAGCTATAATAGGGGAACTTACCTACTTTTGCATCTTGTAATAAATCATTAGAAGTCAGAAGTCAGACCATTTTATTGTCAGAAGTCAGATTTATGACGATGACAACATCATTATTAGGTGCTAATAGACCTCTGACAACGAAGTGTTCTGAATCTGACAATAAAGTAGTCTAATTTCTGAACACTTAAAATCACCCAACTATACATGAGAAGAATACATTTACAGATTGGCTATATTGCTATGTTTTTTCTAGCCTTTTCTCTATTCAGCACTACCCTATCTGCACAAGAAAAACTAACTATTAGCGGATACATCAATGATGCCTACAATGGAGAAAGTCTAATTGGCGCAACGGTTTACGTTCAAGAAACCCAAGGCGGAACGGTAAGTAATGAGTATGGTTTTTATTCCATTACCTTAACACCAGGAAATTATACCGTAGAGTATCGTTTTTTAGGCTACGAAACTATTGTAAAGACGGTAGATCTTCAAAGCAATCAACGTTTAGATTTTGAACTAGGAGAAACAGGTACAGAATTAGTTGAGGTGGTCGTCACCGCAGAACCCGAAGATATTAATGTATCTGGCGTACAAATGAGTACTCAAAAACTAGACATTAAAACCATCTCTAAATTACCTTCCTTTTTGGGAGAAGTAGATGTTATTAAAAGTCTTCAGACTTTGCCAGGCGTTTCTACTGTGGGAGAAGGTGCATCAGGGTTTAATGTAAGAGGTGGAAGCGTTGGGCAAAGCTTGGTCTTATTAGATGAAGCACCTGTTTATAATTCTTCTCACCTATTAGGTTTCTTTTCTGTTTTTAACCCCGATGCCGTAAAGGATGTAAAGTTGATAAAAGGGGGAATACCATCTAAATATGGCGGACGGATTGCCTCTATTTTGGACATCCGAATGAAAGAAGGGAATAGCAAGAAATTTGCCACCCAAGGAGGAATCGGTACTATATTTAGTCGTTTGGCAATAGAAGCACCTATTATTAAGGACAAAGCTTCTTTTATTGTTGCAGGTAGACGATCTTATGCAGATATATTAGCCAAGCCATTTACAGATGTATTAGACGATGGCGCACAGTTGAATTTTTGGGATTTGACCTTAAAAACCAACTATAATATCAATGATAAAAATCGCCTCTTTTTATCCAGTTATTTAGGTAGAGATGTTTTTTTATTTGATGCCCAACAAGGATTTAGCTGGGGAAACCAGACCGTAACAGCTCGTTGGAATCACTTATTTAATGACCGTCTGTTTTCTAATTTCACCTTCTTTTATAGTAATTATGATTATGAATTATCCTTCGGGGAAGATGAAAACGACCGCTTTGATTGGGATTCTCAAATTAGTAATCTCGCTTTTAAACCGGAGTTCAGTTATTTTGTTAATCCTGAAAATAAATTGACTTTTGGTGGTGAATTATTGCGCCACGACTTTGAACCTGCCAATGCGGTAGGGGTCAGTGATGGAGAATCAACAAATATTAGTACCCCCGCCAAACAAGCTTTGGAGATGGCAGTTTATGTGGGCAATGACCAAAAAATTGGTTCTAAAATAGACTTACAATATGGAGTCCGTTTTTCTAACTTCCGACTAATAGGTGAAGGTACAGAATATGAATTTGATAGCTCTATCCCATTGGGTATTCGACGACCGATACTTAATGTTACCACTTTTGACACAGGAGAAACGCTAGAAAGTTATGCTAATTTTGAGCCTCGTTTTTCTATCAAATATCAGTTAGATGAAGCGAGTTCGATTAAGGCAAG
>ENA-ORXT01005967-ORXT01005967.1-marine-metagenome-genome-assembly--contig:-NODE-5967-length-11616-cov-9.871826_pt1 | contig 11616 bp, 6 predicted proteins | sample MGYA00237868_ERZ511482 | MGnify/ENA metagenome assembly ERZ511482 | reverse complement strand
AAATAGTTGATTTGTTAGAGTAAGCCTCAATTATACTTGGCTTCTTAAAGACTGTATCAACCATTTTAATACACCACCAAAAATAGTTCAATAAAGGGATTATTCAACAATTTTTTTTTTGTATAATGAAAAAATAGTCTCTTCAAAAATGACGATTATTTATAGTTAGGTACTTATTTAATCCTCTATAAATGAATACAATTAAAACTACTCTTAAGAATTATTTACTAATCCTTGTTCAACTATTAGTAATTCATTCAATCGCCGCCCAATTTAGTAGCGAAAAAATTATTGTTGCCTGTGAAGTATGTTCCCCTGTGGATATTTTGAGTACAGATATAGATGGGGATGGAGATATGGATGTGCTTTCTACTTCTTTTGGGGATGATAAAATAATCTGGTATGAAAACGATGGGGATGGCAACTTCTCAGAACCCAATATAATCTCCTCTCAAGCGGAAGGAGCTATGAGTATTTATGCCACTGATCTAGACGGGGATGGAGATATGGATGTCCTTTCTACCTCTGTCATAGATTTTAAAATAGTTTGGTATGAGAATGATGGGAGGGGTAATTTCTCGGAACAAAAAATAATATCTACCCAACCAGTTGTAGCATTTAATGTCTATGCGACGGATATAGATGGGGATGGAGATATGGATGTGCTTGTCCCTGTAATCCAAGGTGATAAAATAGCTTGGTATGCCAATGATGGAAGTGGCAATTTCTCCGAACAAAAAATTATTTCCACATTAGCTGGTGGAGCAATAAGTGTCTATGCGACGGATATAGATGGAGATGGGGATGAGGATGTAATTTCTGCTTCTACGGATAATAAAATAGCTTGGTATGCCAATGATGGAGCGGGCAATTTCTCGGAACAAAAAATTATTTCCATTCAAGCTAAAACCCCCGTAAGCGTCTATGCGGAGGATATGGATGGAGATGGGGATGAGGATGTAATTTCTGCTTTTACCGTTGATAATAAAATAGCTTGGTATGAAAATGATGGAGCGGGCAATTTCTCGGAACAAAAAATTATTTCCATTCAAGCTAATAACCCCGTAAGCGTCTATGCGGAGGATATGGATGGGGATGGAGATATGGATGTACTTTCTGCTTCTACCACGGATAATAAAATAGCTTGGTATGAAAATGATGGAAGTGGCAACTTCTCGGAACAAAAAATTATTTCTATTCAAGCTAAAAACGCAATAGATGTCTATGCGAAGGATCTAGATGGAGATGGAGATATGGATGTCCTTTCTGCTTCTAGCTTTGATAGTAAAATAGCTTGGTATGAAAATGATGGAAGTGGCAATTTCTCCGAACAAAAAATTATTTCTACACTAGCTAATGGAGCAAGAAGTGTCTATGCGGCGGATATAGATGGAGATGGAGACATGGACGTGTTATCCGCTTCTATGGAGGATGATAAAATAGCTTGGTATGCCAATGATGGAAGTCAAAATTTTTCGGAACAAAAAATTATTTCCATTCAAGCTAATAACCCCATAAGCGTCTATGCGGAGGATATGGATGGGGATGGAGATATGGATGTACTTTCCGCTTCTGGTAGAGATAATAAAATAGCTTGGTATACCAATGATGGAGCGGGCAACTTTTTCCAGCAAAACATTATTTCTACACTAGCTAACGGTGCATCAAGTGTCTATGCGATCGATACAGATGGGGATGGAGATATGGATGTGCTTTCCGCTTCATTCGAGGATGATAAAATAGCTTGGTATGCCAATGATGGAAGTGGTAACTTTTCCCAACAAAACATTATTTCTACACTAGCTGACGGTGCAAGAAGTGTTTATGCAATCGATATAGATGGAGATGGTGACATGGATGTGCTTTCCGCTTCTAGTAGAGATAATAAAATAGCTTGGTATGAAAATGATGGAAGTGGTAACTTTTCCCAACAAAACATTATTTCTACACTAGCTGATGCTGCAATAAGTGTCTATTCGACGGATATAGATGGGGATGGCGATATAGATGTGCTTTCCACTTCTAGTAGAGATAATAAAATAGCTTGGTATGCCAATGATGGAAGTGGTAATTTTTCCCAACAAAACATTATTTCTACACTAGCCGATGGTGCAATAAGTGCCTATGCGACCGATATAGATGGGGATGGCGATATGGATGTGCTTTCCGCTTCATTCAATGATGATAAAATAGCTTGGTATGAAAATGATGGGAGGGGCAATTTCTCCCAACAAAATACTATTTCTATACTAGCTGATGGTGCATCAAGTGTCTATGCGACGGATATAGATGGAGATGGCGATATAGATGTGCTTTCCGCTTCCTACATAGATTTTAAAATAGTTTGGTATGAAAATCTATTTAATTATCCTAGTATTTCTGGTACTACTTTTTGGGATGAAAACGGGAACGGTATCAGAGATAATATGGAGCGAAGTTTACAAAGCATTCCCGTAGAAATCACACCCAATGCTTTATCTTCTTACACGGATGCGGATGGCATTTTTCGATATTTTGTCAATAATAATGCTTCTTATATTGTAAGCACAGCAGCCAATTCTTGTTGGCAATTGTCTACTGACTCTAGTAGTTACCATATTGCCCTTTCAGAAAATATAGTTTCGGGAATAGATTTTGGTTTTCAATTAGTTTCCGATGCTATACATAGCCAAGCGAGAATAAATTCTGCCCGTACCAGATGTGGTTTTGAAGTTCCTTTTTGGCTATCTATAGAGAATGATGGTTGCCAACCAGCACAAGGAAAATATGGATTGGTTTTAAGTCCATTAGTAACGTTGATTGATTCAGAAATAGCACCTGCCGAAATTAGAGGCGATACGCTGCTTTGGAATTATGGCGAATTAATTGCCTCCGAAACACAAGACCTTCAACTCACTTTTGAAATAGCGGGCACTGATTTTATTGGGGAATTTATTCAACTAACAGGGCTATCTTACATAGCCGATGAAATGGGGAATTTAAACTTATCCAGTACCTATGACTATCAATCAGAAATCCGCTGCGCCTATGATCCCAACGATAAAATAACACACCCTAATAGACTAGCAGACTACGACCAAAATTACACCCTCTTTGAGGAACTATTAGAATATACCGTTCGCTTTCAAAATACGGGAAATGATACCGCTTTTAATGTAGTCATTCGAGACACGTTGGATAAGAACCTAGATTGGACGACCTTTAAACCTGTAATAGCCAGTCATAATTATGAAACGCTTTTGAATAATAAAAATGGCTTGATAGAATTTTCTTTTAAAAATATCTTATTGCCTGATAGTACGACCAATGAGCCTTTGAGTCATGGTTTTGTGACCTATAAAATTATGCCCAAAAAAGGATTACCAGAAAATACGGATATTGATAATACCGCCTATATATACTTTGATTTTAATCCTCCAATTGTTACGAATACCACTAATAATGTAATGGTTTCTGAATTGCCAAAAACTACTTCTATTGCTAACTTTAAAATAGAACAACAGGTCAAAGTATTTCCTAATCCTTTTGGGGAGGTTCTAACCATAGAACAGGACAATATATCTTCTTTCGATGCGCCCATCTTCCATCTTTTTGATGCTACAGGTCGGTTGGTGGAAGCGGTTAGACTGAAAGAAGTTACCTCGCAAATATCTACTAATCCATTAGGAAAGGGACTTTACTTCTATCAAGTCGTAAATAGAGCAGGTCAGATGATTGCAAATGGGAAGATAGTAAAGCAGTAGGATAATCTATATTCTTTTGCCAGAATCTAAAAAGACTTTGTTAAAATACTAATAAAATTTGTATCCGAATAGGGGAATGCCTTTAAATTTGATTCTTAATAGTAACTTCTCTATTCGAGTATATAAACTCAATTGAGAAAACGACTAACTACAAAAATAGAATAAATATGAAAAGGACTTTCTTATTTATAGCAGTAACTCTACTGCTAGGTAGCTGTGGTACTTTACAAGAAGTGAGCCCTATTAATAAAGTAGATGTGTTTACTTGGAAAGAAAGTAGAATTCCAGATCAATATACGCCACTGGCGACCTCTACAGCGGTATATGATGGCAAATTATATATGGTTCATACTGGAAATAATAATACTTCCCTGTATTATACCTATTTTGACGGACAAGTATGGTCAGATGACCAAATTATTGAAGGTCAATATTCTGGTCAAACTCCTGCTATTGCCACGTATAATAATAAATTGCACCTAGTGCATACGGGGGCAACTAATACAAAATTATATCACTCCACTTTTGATGGGAAAAATTGGACAGATGATGTAGAAATTGAGAATCAGTATGCCAATCAGGCACCAAGTCTAGCAGTATATAACAATCAGCTACATTTAGTTCATACAGGCCAATTTGGTTCTACTTTGTATCATGCTTATTATGAAAATGGAAAATGGTCAGACGACCAACAGATTGAAGGACAATATTCCAATTTAGCTCCTTCTATAGCGGCACATAATGGCGAGTTACATCTGATACATACTGCGGAAATTACACCTGAAATTTACCATTCGACCTTTAATGGTAAAACATGGGAAAAGGATAGACCTATTTACGGACAATATTCTGGTAATGCTCCTTCTTTGACTACGCATAATGGGGTCTTGTATTTGTTCCATACTGGAGAACAATACAATGGAATGTACATCAGTCGCTACAAAAATGGTAATTTCTCGGACGATGAATTATTACAGAAGGGATGGTCAGCAGACCAAATTGCACCAGCTAGTTTTAAAGGAGACCTACATTTAGTGTACAAAGGTCAGACAAATAATGGTATTTATCATTCTATTGGTAGTAAAAAAGGGTGATAATATGATAAGTACTTTTGGTAGAAATATTTCTTTTATTGAAAAGGTTTGATAGCAAATTATTTAAGTGCAAGTGTCAAGTTCAAAACGAGCCGTTGACACTTGCACTTAACAAAGTTATCTTCTATAAATTCTTTTAGATGATTCAATACGTTAGCACAACAGGAGACACCGCACCCGTAGATTTTGAAGCAGCTATCTTAGATGGATTTGCGGCAGACGGTGGCTTATATGTCCCTACCCAATTACCTACAATCACGCTAAAACAATTAGCCGCTTGGAAAGATTTGTCTTTTGTTGATCTAGCTTATGAGGTGTTATCCCAATTCATGGATGAGTCTATTTTATCTGAACAAGAATTGCGACAGATACTAAAAGATAGTTACCAACCTTTTTATCATCCAGAGACTGTTCCTTTTTATAAATTGACCTCCCATAAAAATACGACTATACAAGAATTATTTCATGGGCCAACCTTATCTTTTAAAGATATAGGAATGGCATTTATTATTAACCTATTTAATTTCTTTTTAGAACGAAAAAAGGAAAAAAGAACCATTATCGTTGCTACTACAGGCGATACAGGACCTGCCGCAGCCCACGCCACCATAGGTAAGGAAACGCTGAATACTTGGGTACTATATCCCAAGGAATTGATAACGGAAGAACAAGAACGTCAAATGACTACCATCACTGCCCCCAATGTATATGCAGTGGGGGTACAGAACTGTCCAGATGGCGCGGATGATTTGGATGTACTAATTGCCGAATTATTTGCCAATAAACCATTACAAAAAGAACTAAATCTATCTAGTGTGAATTCCATTAATTGGGGTCGTGTGATGATGCAAACGGTGCATTATTTTTATGGCTACTTAAAAACGGTTGATAGGGTAGGTGAGCCTTTGAATTTTGCCGTGCCATCAGGTGCTTTTGGCAATTTATGTGCAGGTTCTTTAGCTAGAGAAATGGGCTTGCCTGTCGGTACATTTATTGTTGCTAATAATCAAAATGCCTGTTTACATCGAATCTTTTCGCAAGGTATTTTTTCCAAAAAAGATATTATTAATTGTCCTTCTTCTGCAATAGATATTTTAGTTCCTTATAATTTTTGGCGGTATCTGTATTTTTCATGTGGTCAACAGCCAGCTAAAATTAAAGCTTGGATAGCCGAATATCAAAAAACTGGAATCGTCCAATTTGATGAAGTTACTTTTCAAAAATATAGTAAAGGATTTCTTTCTTGTTCTGTTTCAGATGCAGAAACTCTAGATACCATAAAAGAAGTTTATGAAAAGGAAGACTATGTATTAGATCCACATGCCGCAGTTGCAGTAGCCGCAACTGCTATTCTAGAAAGGGAATTACCCAATACGGGTAAAATACTTTGTCTAGCTACTGCTCATCCTTCTAAATTCCCTGTTGCTATTGAAAAAGCTTTAGGCATAAAAAAAGAAAACTTTCCACCTACCGCTAATCATTTTTCTATTGAAGCAGCTAAAGCTTATTGTGAGCGCATTTATACTTGCCATTATGGAAATATGGGGATAGCAGTTCCTACAATAATGCTAAAAGAAGTGAGAGATGTATGATGTACTCCTAGACGTTTTTTTTTGAAACACAAAAGGAACAAAGGACACAAAAGGGTTTTCACAAAAGGTTGCTATATGTTTTACGTTTTATAAGGTATGCTTCAAAAATAAAAAGCTTTTGTGAAACCCTTTTGTGTCCTTTGTTCCTTTTGTGTTTCAAAAAAAACGTCTAGGAATACGTCATACTCACCGCTATGTTTTTCATTTCTAAATACGTATCCTGACGAGATGGAGTAGGGGCAATAATATTAAATTGACGAAAACGCCAAAATGCGGTAGCGGTTGCAGCATACGCAATAAAATCCCTAAGGTGTGCTTTTTCCAATTGTTCTAAGGAAATGATTTGCTCATAGCCATGAATCAGAGGAATTACTTTAGTAAAATCAATTGTGCCTTGTACATTACATAAGCCAACGATAGCCATTCCAATATCATACATGCGATAATAGTAACAAGCTTCTTCAAAATCAATGATAATCGGTTGACCTTTTTGATCAATGATTACATTACTACAAAAAACATCTCCATGTATAAGGGTCTTAGGTAAATCACTAGGAATAGTATTCTTAATATAGCGATGCATATCGGCCAACCAAGGGACAAAGGGGTGTACAATATTGGTATCGCTTAATTCCGAAAATACTTGTTGTCCATAAGAATAGACTTTAGGAAGGTAAGCAGGTGCAGGTATATTGTGTAATTGCGCCATAGAGCGACCAATATGTTCTAGTAGGTCTGCCGTTGGCGTATTGATGATTTGTCCATCAATATATTTTTTTAATACAACTGGTTTTTGATTAAAGAAACTAATATTTTGTCCTGCGCTATTCGCAACTAGGATAGTGGTTTTAAAATGATATATTTCTAAATGTTGAAGTAAATCAACCAATATGGTCGTTTCTTCCAATGTCTTTCTTTCGCAAATCGTTAATGCATATTTTTGTTGAGCGGTTTCCAATAGATGATTGGTATTTTCCGCACCACCTTCTAATACTTTCCATTTAATAATTGGGGCAATGTTGAATTGTTGTAAGATTTGTTGAAGCGAAATATCGTTTAGTTTTGTATAAATCATGTTATTTGTTATAAAATATTTTCAAAAAGCATCAAAATACACGTCCAAGTCTCCACTAATTAAGCGATTTTCAATATCCAAACCACTATACACCCCTCGAATAGCCCGTTCTCCTTTATTCAAATAATAAGTTTTAATAAAAGCTTCCAATCGAGTGAATAAGGCAATCCCTGTCAATTGAAAACTAAAATGAATAACTGAGCCATTTTGAATGAGTTCAAAATTATCTTTATTGATTAAAACTCCTGAAGTCATAGGACTTATTTTGAATGTATTTTTATCAACGGTAAAGGAGAAATCGCCTAAGACTTCGCCATTTTGTAATAGCTGAAAACGATAATCGCCAGGGATTTTTTCATAAGTAATACTATAAGGGCTTTTAGCAGAAATTTCTAATACATCATTAGGGATAGTGCTATCGTTTTCTATACGAACATTTCTGAGTTCCTGAGCAATATAAGCGGGAATTTTCCGAGTGGTCGATTTGGCAATCATTTCTTCTTTGGAAGCACATTTTTCATGTATCAATTTTCCAGCAATCACCCGATTATTAATATCAAATGCAGAAAAGACCCCTACTATAAATGCACTATCTCCTGGTTCTGAATGACCAACATACAAGATATTTTCTCCTCCGTCCACTAGTTTTCCATCCATTAAGGTCTTGGTAGGTATGTGTAAGATGTCCGCTCTTTTTTTGACCGTCCCATGGTAATTAAAGCTTTTAAAGCTTCCATCCTTTGAGGGATACAAATATTTGTATTGAATGTTTTTCCACCCATTTAGTACGGTTACTTGACTTTTAACAATCTCTTTGTATTCTCCAAAATGGTAAGCTACATAATAATAAGTTTGTCTGGTCACCGCATTTTTATTCAAATCCCATTGTCTTTCCTGTTCTGTTTTATCTGTTATTTCTTTTTTAATAAAATCACTTATTCCTTCATAACCTAAATATTGAAATAATACGATCTTATAATACCCATTTAATTTTAATACAGGTTTTCCAGTTCGTAATTCTCTGGATTTATCATACAAGTACTTTCCATTGATGAATCCACCTGTCAATTTTTCCAACTCTTGCCTTAAATTGGGTAAAGTTGGATTATAATTACCAAATCCATACAACTGCGTCACTCTACCAATGGCTGCTGAAGTATGCTTATTCCTAAATTCAGCTAATACGCCTTCCAATAAAATAGTAAAACAATGGGAGGTCAAGTAAAGTGTATTGTTTTTTTGATTTTCCATTTAATTCCTGTTTTATTTTTTGAATTACAAAATAACTAAAAAAATACTAGAAAGAAACGAATAGAATAGAATGTTCCGTAGGTTCCTCTTATTTTTTATAGGAATATTTTTCATCGCTTAATAATTCAAATCATGAAAAAACATATTTACCTGTTTTTCTTATTCTTTTCGGTCGTTGCTTTTGCACAGCAAACCACCGTTTCAGGAACTGTTTTTGATGCCACAGGAGAATCCCTCATTGGCGCAACTATCGTTGAAAAAGGTACAAATACAGGAACTGTATCGGATTTTAATGGAAATTTTGAACTAACAGTAGCAGCTCCTGATGCAATCTTATTGGTTAGTTATACAGGGTATGCGCCAACAGAAATATCTGTTGACGGTAATAGACGAATAAGTGTCACCTTGACAGAAAGTGCGGAATTATTGGACGAAGTGGTCGTAACAGGTTTTACAGGAGTAGTAGGTAGGGCACGTAAACGGGTAGAATCCATACAAAGAATACCAGAATCTGTTACTGCTTTGAATAGCGAAGGGATCGAAAAACAAGGTATATCTAATGTAGCCGACTTCGCTGAATTAGTACCTAATATGAAATTGAGCGAATCTCAAGCTGTAGGTGTTAATTTTTTGATAATCCGAGGTATTCCACAAATAAGGAACTCGGATGCACCTGTAGCTTTTGTCGTGGATGGAGTAACTATTCCAGATCCAGCATTACTTAACCAAGAAGTTTTTGACCTAGCCAGAACTAATTTTTACAATCCGTATTGGGGTTATCAAAATGGAGAAATTAGAAATTCAAGAGTTTTTAACTCGAACCGTCCCATGTTCATTTTATCAGACAAGTGGCAAGTTTCTGATCGTACTTTAATCAATGCTGCGGTAAGTTATCAAAATGGTGAAGAGTCCACCACAACCTTAGATTGGTACAACGCGCCTGACCCTCGCCCAGACTACTATCGATATCTGCCTTCTTGGGAAGAAATTGTGAGAGGTAATTCTGTAGTGGCTGATGAATTGACTGAAAAAATAAAAGCGAATCCTGAGAATTTCTTACAAGTTCGTTGGGATAGACTCTATGAAGCGAATGAGTTTAATAAACGAAATGGTGATGGCCGAGCAGCTTATATTCTAGGCGCGGACGTTCGTCAAAAAAGAACCATGAGTGCGAACGTGAATATGCAACATGTTGTGAATGATCACGTCACTTTTTATGCCGGTGGTGTTTTTCAAAATCAAAACACTCAAAACTATCGTCGAGTCGAAGATTTGTTGGGCGCCAATTATTTTTTAAATATCAATCAATTTGCTGAGCGAGAAAGTCAGTTTAGTTCTAGTCCAGATTTTATACAATTGGATTTAAATAACCCGAATGAAAGAAAAACAGTAGGAGACCGTTATGGATATAATTATGATATGCATATACAAAATGCAAGCTTTTTTACACAGGCCGTTTTTAAATATAACCGGGTAGATTTCTTTGTGGCCCATGAAGTAGGGAATAATCAAATGTATCGAGATGGGAAGTATAAATCAGGTTTGTATCCAACGAATTCGTTTGGAGAATCTGAAAAAATTAACCTCAATACCTATCGCTCAAAAGCGGGGGTAACCTTGAAAATTAATGGAAGGAATTACGTTTACGCAAATGGAGCAATAGGCACAAGAGCACCTTTCGCCGATGATGTTTTTATTTCAGGAAGAACTCGAAACCAAACGATTGAGCGTCCCTCTGTTGAGCGTATTCGATCAGCAGAAGTCGGTTATTTATTGCGATCACCCAATTTTAAGACTAGAATCAGTGGCTATGTAACGGAGGTAAAAGGAGCGTCTGATGTAAGACGATATTTCCATGATGATAATCGGTCGTTTACGAATATGGTTCTTCGTGGTATTAACCGAAGATCAACGGGGATTGAAATCGGGTCAGAAATAAAATTATCTCCGGCATTAAGTTTGAACTTGGCGGCTAATATCGGTCAAGCATTTTTTACGAGCAATGCAAGCTATACCGAGTACGATGATAATGATACTTTGCTGGCGGCTACTCAGAAAGTTCTTTCTGATTATGATACGGCTTTCATTGCCAACTATCATGTGGCAAATGGACCGCAAACTTCCTTCCAGGCAAATCTATTTTATCGTTCACCAAAGTATTGGTTTGGGTCACTCACCTTAAATTATATGTCGGGAAAATGGCTTGACATTGCACCGAGCGCCAAATCATTAGAAGGACTCGAAACTCTTGATAGAGACGTTTACAATACCTTAATACAGCAAGAAGAAGTCCCTGCTTATATAACCTTGGGAGCTTTTGCCGGGAAATCATTTAAGCTTAAAAAATATTTCAAGAAAGCGAGTAATAGTATGTATTTATTCGTCAACCTTGGCTTGTCAAATATTTTAAACAAGGACGATATAGTGTTGTATGGTTTCGAAAATCTAAGACTAGGAACTGTGCGAGATGATTATATTCCAGCCTTTGGAAACAGAAGAGCCTATGCTTTTGGCGCACAATATTTTTTAAACATTGCATTTACATTTTAATTTATTCTTATGAAAAACATAAAATCAATATTATTTATAGTTCTTACACTAAGCATAGGTCTTGGGTCATGTGTGAAAAAGGAATTTGACCCACCACCGTATGCGGGCGATTATGATCCAAATTTACCCGTCAACATGACAATCAAAGACTTGAAGGCCATGTATAATTTAGGTACAGGTGGAACCTTTGTAATTGCTGAGGATTATACCATATCAGGAATTGTGACGGCCAGTGATGAGACAGGTAATTTTTATAAACAAATCATCATTCAAGATAGCACTACTGCCTTGCCAATTAAAATCAATCAAAA
>ENA-ORXT01005966-ORXT01005966.1-marine-metagenome-genome-assembly--contig:-NODE-5966-length-11617-cov-20.991594_pt1 | contig 11617 bp, 4 predicted proteins | sample MGYA00237868_ERZ511482 | MGnify/ENA metagenome assembly ERZ511482 | reverse complement strand
ATCAGATTTTGTAATTTGTATTGCTTGTAATTTGTTGTTTGTTGATACATTTTTCGTTCTACCAATATCTGATTTGTATAATTCTGTAGAGCTTTACTAATTAACTTTCTATCATTAATTTCTAAGGTAAGACCTTGGTTAAAATTTGCATAGATCATATTGATGATTTCTGCTGTTGATCTTTTTCCTTTGAGTTTGTTGATCTTCCTGAGGCCAGAGATGGCTTGTATCTTTGCATGGAATTCTTTGAACGATTTCTTGTAATCCCATACTTCTTTAAATCTCTCATCCACTTTTTTGTTCCAATCTACGAGCGCTTGTTCCTCCTTTGGCTTTTCTATATAATACTCTTCAAGTGCTAATTCATAGTTTTTATATTTCTCTTTATACCTTTTGTATTCAGATGGGAATCCTCTCACTGGCTCTGCAGGTGGATGTGGCAATTTTCTCACCCTTGGCTTATTCGGAAATGAGGTAAATTGTAGGGTTGGCTTCTTCATGTCACCAAAGTCATAATTAAACAAATCACTCAAATCTATCATTTTAGCCAAATCCTCCTTCTTAATATTCGTAGTGCCGATAGGTTGTGCAGCGGCTGTCCAGTCCAGGTTGCCTTCCTCATCCTCGTCTGCATAGAAAAGCTCCATGCCACTTTCTACATTCTGTAATGGATATATGATCTCAAGTGATTTACCTTCTTGTAGTTTCACTTCTTGGCCATTGGCTGTTGCATTGATATATAACATACCTCCAGTCTCTAGTATCTCACCTTTGCTATGAGTAAATAGTCCTTCTGCAATAAAGTCAGAATAGGTGAATGCCTCTCGTACATTGATAGTGACATTAGCTGCATCTATAGGTGTACCGTCATCCATGACGAATGCATCTTCAGGAATAATAATCGTGCTTCCAGCATTACAATCGATAACTTGCTCTTGGCTAATATCTACTGAGTAATGTTGGGTTTCTACGGTATGAGCAGATATGATTACATCATCTGCGTGATCATAATCATAGACGATGGATTGCACTTCTACTCGACGATTTTTTTGTTTGGCTGAGCCCGAGTTGTTACTATCAGCAAGCTGTTTTTCGCCTTGCCAATTAATATAGATTTGGTCTTCAGTGGCGCCTTTTGTGACGAGATATGTCTGTACGCTTTTGGCTCTACGTTGTGCCAGCGCATTATTATAATTGTCGGAGCCATCCTGATCAGTGTGCCCTACGATCGTAAGTTCATAATCAGAATGCTCTAAGAGCTGTGTGTACAATTGATCTAAGTTGCTCCTGTCTGACTGAGTAAGTTCATGACTGTCGGAATCAAAGTAGATGTAATTTTGGGAAATGTTTTGTGCCTTGAGTAGGAAAGTGCAGAATGTACACAAGGCTAAGGTTAGTAAATGGTTCTTCATGATAAAGAATTTTGTGATTAGAAAATATTGCTGTTAACCTATGCCTTCCGTAATATAACTAATTTATATCAAAAGTATTTTATCTATGATGTGTTTTTTAGGGACTTTGGCGCAGGTATGGTAAAATTTAGCTTGCTAAGATTTATAATCTCATGACTTGAATACTGATATGAATGAAATGGAAGTTGCAAATAAATAAGTGCTTTTCCTGCTTGTATAATTCTATTTTATGGTATTAACTTAGGTTTATCCTTCTCATCTGTTTGATGAGGCTATAACAATCTCACATACCGTAGGCGAGTCATCAAATATTTAGTACAAGGAAGGGTATTGCTTAATATGGGTCGTTTCTGGGAGTATTTTATTATGCTCTGTCAATAACATTTCTTTTTTTTCTTATCATTGGTAACCTTTTACCCAATATGGTGCACTACGATCATGTATAGACTAATAGAAGATGGACCTAAGATTATAAAACTTTGTCAAGAAATGAATCATGACGAAGTTGTGAATTGTATTCTTTATAATTCTGAGGTCAAAAATTATATTAATAAAATAACACAGGACAAAGATTTGTCTATACAGGTGATGCATGATACCATTTTGAGCTTCATACGTAGCTGTATGAAAAAGGATTTTACTTTTAAGAAGAAACCTATTGCTTACGTAAAGGCTATAGCCAAATACATAAATTTTAGGTCGATAAAAGGAAATCAAAAGAATGAGACTATTGATATTGAAAATCACTTATTGGAAGCGGACGTTTATGAACCGAATTTTGAATTGAAAGAAGTGCTTACAAAATTATTACTTCAGATATCTGATGATTGTAAGGAGGTGTTGCTGCTATGGGCATTAAAGTACAAGATGTCAGAAATTGCTGAGAAATTGAATTATAGTTCGGAAAGTTACAGCAAGAAGAAGAAGCATGTTTGCTTGAAAAAACTTATTAGGGTATTGGAAAATGATTTAAAGTTAAAAGAAGAATTAAGGTTATATGTTTGATCCATATAGTAAAGTCGACGAATTTGTAAATAACAATCTTTTAGGACAGGAGCTTGAGGTTTTTAAGAACGCAATGGCTAATGATCCTGAACTACGTATTGTGGTTGAGAATCACAATATTTATTCATCGGTAGCGGACGAGATTATTAATGAGAGTATTTCTGCAAAGATTAAAATGGCTCAGCAGTCACAAGGAAATGGCAGGAGTATTATTAGAAAAATTTTATGGTTCCTTGCAGCGAGTTTATTAATAGTATTATCAATTTATTACTACTCATTAAGATCCGAGAATAGTTTTTCTGAGCAATTATATGCAGAATTCTATTTTCCACCCTATGATATGAATAGAGGAGCAAAGGTCGACCCAGCCATTAATGTAGATTGCGAAAAAGCACACGGTTACATAGAACTCAATGAAATAGAAAAAGCAACGGAGGCATTAATGAAGAACTTAAATGCCGAGGATGTCTCATGTAAAGAAAAATCATTCTATCTATTAGCGTTGCTTAAAATAAAAGATGGTGATTATCCAAGTGCTCAAAAGTTCCTAAGAAATGTACTTGATAATGAAGAGTCAGGTTATGAGGATAACGCTAGAAAGCTTTTAGAAAAATTAAAATAATTAGGACTCTATAAGAATAAAGCTCAATTTTTCTCTTTCATTCTCGGTCAGCTCATTTTGTGTTAAATAGAAGGCATCATGAATGCTTTTTTCTTTGATAATAAGGTTGTTGTAGAAACTATTCATAAACTTCATAGAATACAAATCACTGACGGCTTCAAGACTGTAAATGATATTTTTGGCACCCGCCATTTTAAATGCTCTCTGTAATCCAAAAATACCTTCTAAGTATTTGATATCTCCTTTACCAGAGTAGCATGAGGATAGGACAACCAGATCAGTTTCTTTCAAATTAATATTTTTTATTTCTAAACCTGAAAGAATGCCGTTGTCAAGTTTGTTATCACAACATAAGTCTACATCATTAAGAACTAACCCACATTGTCCTAGTGGAGAATCATCAAGATCTATATTAAATATCCCATGTGTGGCAAAGTGTATAATATCATGTGGTCTACTCTTGAGGTCAGATGTTATGTTTTTTTCTTGAGCTTGACTTGACTGTATAATCTTAGAGTCATAGTGTATAGATGAAGTACAGTATTCATGAATTTTTTCTATCTCTATTTCATCATATATCAAGTCGCTCCATGACTGATGACACATTCGTAATGAATCTGCTTGTGTAGTATAATCTACATTTCCTATCGCATAGATATAATTGCCGCTTGTTGCATTAGACTTTTCTAAATCAAGGATACTACGTGTACTAAATAGATGATGAAACGTAGCTTGATTGTATTTAAATGGAAGTCGTGATAAATCTATAGCCAATTCGTGAAGTGTTTCTGATATGGCAAAGTAAAACTTTGGGTTCCTCATTTTTATGTTATCGCTTATTTTTTCTGCGATAATTGACTTTAAGGTATCCAGCTCTATAGTTTTTCCCGGTTTCTCTAAATCGTAGATGTTACCATAACCATCAATTTGGAATAGGGTAACTGATATTGGTGCATGGCTCTCGTTGTTTTGAATTAATACACTCACTGTTTTGCAATTGTCATCATAGTGGTCAAAATCGAAGAACTCTAAAGCTACCTGGTTTTGCATTAATTTATTTGCAATGTCAATGTGAGTGATATCCTGTGTTAGTGATTTGTCATGTTTCTTGTTGAATATGTAAATTGACCTTAACCTTAGGAGATTATTGTATGTCTGCTTTGACCATTTGGTGTTGTCATATCCATCATAAAATGACAGATGGCTCATTTCATTAACTTCATCATGAAAATGGGAGCTTACTGTGAGGTAATCTTTTTCTTCATAACCTTTCATCAATTCATTGGTCATAGTTTTTAGACCTTGATGATATCGTTGATAATAGAAGTCAGCATTTTTGTAGTCTCCAAGCAGATGATATGTATAAGCAATATCATCAAGCATATTATGCAATCTTTGAGTATCATCAGAATACGTTCTTTCTAATATTTCCAAAATAATTTTATAGTATTTCAGAGCTTCTTCATAATGCCCAGAACTCCTATAAGCCCATGCAAGTGTTTTTAGGTTGTAAGAAGATTCGACAGTGATGGCACCGTATAATTTTTTTGCAATCTCTAATGATTTTAATTTGTAATTAATGGCTTCAGAATAATTACCTAAGTCATTTTCTATTTGGCCACGTTCACTTAATGTAGTGTGGTAACTTTTACTTACTATATCTAATTTGTTAAAGTGACTGATGGCAAGATCAAAATATTCTTTAGCCAAATCATATTTATGAGATTGCAAATAGATATCACCGATCCTTCTGCAATTGTAAGCATGGGCAGTAGTAAGAGGACCTTTAATCGTATGTTTATATAAAATTAATGTTTCCTCCAGAGCCAAGTCAAATTCTTGTAAGTTTTTGTGGAGGGAAGCGCTCTTGCCTAAACAATAGAAATACTCATAAGAATTGGAATCATTATTTTCTTCAAATATATTAAGGGATTGAGCCAGCAATTTTTTCGCTTCATTAAAGAGATCGTGTCTGGTATAATGTGCTGCAAACTGAGCTAATAAGTATGCATGTCTCTCGTATTGATACGGCTTCACTGTGTCAAGTTGATATTCAAGGGCCATTTTGTAATATGATTCAGCCTCCACGATTTGCCCAAGTCGAGTAAGGGCTTTTGCAGTTCTAATCATGATATCTATATGTGTATCATAATCCTTATTATTCATTTTGTTCAAAAGATATAGGGATGTTTTATAGGCCTCTATTGACTGCTCTTTTTTACCCGATGAGTATAAAATACGTCCTAACCAATAAAAAGATAATTGATTTTGATTGTCTATATGTATCACTCCAGATTGATACTTTAGGATGCTTGTATTTAATTTGTCTATGGCAATATTTGTTTCCTTTTTCTGATAGTAGCATTTGCCAGCGTAGTAACTGCAAGTTCTTTTGACCTCATTGGATAATTGAGTGTAGTCTAAATTTTCTACTTTGGATATGATTTCATCATATTTTTTGGCCTCGTATAGTTGATCGAGTATTTGTACGAGAGAATCAGATTTAGAAGCATATGCCGACATGTTCATGCACACGCATATGGCAAGCATTAGGGTTCTTAGTATAGTATTATACAATATTAAATGTCGGTCAGGCTTACTTATGAAAATCGTTTTCATTGGATTAGGGTTACTATAAAAATATAATAAATTTCCTAAGGATTCTATTCTGCCTATATTTTCAAAATGACTCCAAAATAGTTACTAAAATGAGGTAACCTTTTTAAGTGAGATATATACATACTAATTGTAACCCAAATCATATAGTCCATTATGTACTCAGAAAACAACATCACAAAACTCTCCAATCGAGAGAAAGACGTCTTACAACTTATAGCAAAAGAGATGACAACCTCAGAAATTGCGACTGTGCTAGATATAAGTTTCGGCACTGTAGAATCACATCGGAAGAATCTAAGAGCAAAACTCCAAGCAAAAAATTTAGCAGGGATTATTATTAGAGCTATTAAATCAGGAGATCTACAGATTACAGAAATGTGATATAAAAAACACCTTAGATAGGTTATATGAATTCATATAGAGAAACTGAAAATTCCCCTATTTACGTGAGGTTAAAATTCAAATCCTAAACTTATTTTTGTTCCAATTGGTATAACTTTTTTTATTGATGATTGACATTTTTAAATGTTGTACACTATAAATATATAAGATAATATACAACCCTATTAAAGTATACCATGAAGTCAATCATTCTACTAAATTTTCCTGCATAATACCTAATAACAATCAACAACTTCAAAATGACCAAATCAATTAACCCTTACGTATCCATTCTTCTTCTTTTCTTTTTTTCGACTCTTCAGCACATTTCTTATGCTCAATGCTCATCTGGAGAAACATACGTCCCAGATGATAATTTTGAGCAGGCTTTAATAGATTTGGGCTACGACAGCGGACCGTTAGATGATTGTGTTTCTTTGGCTAACATCAACACTATTACGACCTTAGATGTCAATAATGAAAGCATAAGTGACTTGACAGGTATAGAAGATTTTAGTGCACTAACTACTTTAACTGTCAATGGCAATAATCTTACGACAATTGATATTTCTAATTTATCAAACTTGCAAACTTTAGTGTGTAACAATAATCAATTAGCAAGTTTAGACATAAGTCAAAACACCCAACTAACTTTACTAAATTGTATGCAAAACCAACTTACAAGTTTAGATGTAAGTTTTAACATCCATTTAAACGAATTTATTTGTAGACTAAATCAGTTGACGAGTTTAGATGTTAGTCAAAACACACAATTAGCAATCCTAACATGTAGACAGAACCAACTTACAAGTTTAGATGTTAGTCAGAACACCCAATTAACTTTCCTTCAGTTAATCGATAATCAACTAACAAGTTTGGATGTAACTCAGAACACACAATTAGCTTACCTTCAGGTAGATGATAACCAATTAACAAGTTTGGATGTAACTCAGAATACACAATTGCTTAGACTTGAGGTAAGTAATAACCAACTAACAAGTTTGGACGTAACCAATAATGTGAATTTGATTATACTCGACTTAGCGAATAATAGTATGTTTACTGAGTTGCCTACTGGTATAGGAAATTTTCCTAATTTAAATACCTTAAGTTTAGAAGGTTGTGATATATCTGGTTGTTGGCCTACAGACTATGGAAATCTTTGTACGCAACTCACTTATTCTGCTTTCAATGGTAACAATTATAACGGTGTAACAGATTTCATTTCTGATCAGGGATGGATAGATTTCTGCGCTAATGCAACTGGTTCTTGTGGACAGGCAACAGAAGTATATATAACTAATAACTCTGATTATGTTATATATGAAGATGCTGCTTCAGGAAGTCCAACTGCTAATATCTGTGTAGGTTTAGAAAATCCTGATCCTTCCAATTCTACTTCAGTTGATCTTCAAGTTGGGTATTATGATGGAACCTTTTACGGAAGTCCTGAAGCAATAGAAGGTAGTGATATCCAAAATTTTGGAATTCAAACCGTGACTTTTCCAGCTAATGATAATACAGAACAATGTTTCGTTGTAACAGTAATTGATGATAATGATATAGAAGGTCCAGAAGGTTTTGTAATGGAACTAACTAATCCTTCTGGAGGTAATGCTGCCACTTTAGGTTCTCAAGAATCTGGTAATATCAAATTTCTTTTCGTTTATGATGATGATTATAACTGTGGTGGAGCGTCAGATTTACCAATGGTGTCAGAGCAAATCAATTGTATTAATGGGGATACATATTTTGAGGTGGTATATCAGAGTGGAGGAACTGCAGGGATGAGTTTTTCGTACGATATAGATGCAATATATATGGGGTATTTAAATGTACCAGATCCGCTACCGCAAGTAGGAGACATCATTCTTTCTGTCCAATTAGCTGATGATCCATATGGGATGTCCGGATATAGTTTTTTTATGAATCTCTACAATTGTGATGATTATACCCAGTATTATACTAGTCCTTGGTACTCTACTTTTGATTGTTTTGGTAATTTAGAAATATGTGATAATGCTATAGACGATGATGGTGACGGTCAAGTAGATTGTATGGATGGTGACTGTGATTCTGATCCAGCTTGTTCAAGTACATGTACAGAAACATATGTCCCAGATGATAATTTTGAACAAGCTTTAATAGATTTGGGCTATGACAGTGGACCGTTAGATGATTGTGTTCCTACTTCTAACATCAACACTATTCTGGATTTAAATGTCATTGGTAAAGGCATCAATGATTTGACGGGTATAGAGGATTTTGTTGATTTAGTCAATCTAAATGTATCCGATAACAACTTGGCCTCACTTGATATTTCTTCACTACCTAATCTTGTAACACTAAATTATAGGCAAAATATTTTGACGAGCTTAGACTTAAGCCAAAACATACAATTAACACATCTTTACAGTAGGCAAAATCAGTTGACGAGTTTAGATGTAAGTCAAAATGGACAACTAACTTACCTTGATTGTGGTCAAAACCAATTGACAAGTTTAGATGTAAGTCAAAACACACAATTATCTTATCTTCAGACAAGTGATAATCAATTATCGACCATAGATTTAAGTCAAAATACATTACTTATTGATCTCTATGCTGACAATAATCAAATAACTTCTATTGATATTTCAAATAATACAAATCTGGTGACTGTAGCTTTTAATGGTAATCCTCTTGGAAGTATTGATCTATCTAATAATATACTGTTGGAAACTTTATTTCTTGATTTTACTTCGATAGTTAGCTTGGACTTAAGTCAAAATTCTCAATTAGTGGACCTCTATGCTTCTAATAATCCGTTGACACAATTTCCAATTGGTATAGAAAATATTCAAACCTTATCCCAATTGTATCTTTCTGATTGTAACCTATCGGGTTGTTGGCCAACTGATTTGGGGAATCTATGCTCTCAATTAGCTCCATCTAACTATAACTTTAATGCTAATAATTACGATGGTGTCACTGATTTCATCTCTAATCAAGGATGGACAGATTTCTGTTCAAACCAAACAGGCGTTTGTGTTCAAAATCATTCTATAGCTTTAGATGGAGTAGATGATTATATAGACTTTGATCCCATTCCTGAAAGCTCTACTTATTCCGTAGAGTTCTGGGTTAAGTTTAATACAGTGACTTATAATACACGTCTAATATCTGCGATCCATACAGATGGTGATATTTACTCTATGGCAATTTTAGGAGGTAATACAGTTTATATTTCCACAGGAGGCGGCGGTAATCCTGTATCCGTAACGACTACTGTAATTCAACCAGACACATGGTATCACATGGCCCTCAGTAGAGTGGACGCTACAACTATGGATTTTTATTTAGATGGTGTCCAAGAAATTGGATCTATCACAGTAGATGCTGCAGTTGAATGGGTCGATGTGACGACAATGGGTTCACCTTTTATCCTTAACGGTAATCCCAATGGCTTTTACCTTGATGGGATTGTAGATGAATTTAGAGTTTGGGATACGCCGTTAACTTCAACAGATGTAATGAATAATATGAATACAGAGTTGACAGGTAATGAAACCAATTTGGTAAGTTATTATAAGTTTGACGATAATAATTCTCCTAACGATATTGAAGATTGTAGTCCACAATGTTACCATGCCATGAGAAAAGGTACTATGGGAACACTACCTCAATTCGTTACTGATCTACCTAATTCTATCACAGATATTGCTTGCGGGGCAATTTGTTGCTCCAGTATGCCTATAGCATCATGCCAGGATATTTCTGTTCAATTAAACAATATGGGCTCAGTAATGATCGATGCTAATGATGTTGATAATGGATCTACGGCAGCTTGCGGATTACAAAGTTTAAGTATTGATAATAATTCTTTTGATTGCGTTAACATAGGGACAAATACAATCTTGTTAACCGTAACAGATTTGCAAAATAACACATCTTCTTGTTCAGCAATTGTGACTGTCCAAGACGTACTTCCTCCTTCTGCAATATGTCAAGACATTGCTGTGTCTTTGGATGCATCAGGTACTGCAACTATTGCTGAAAATCAAGCAGATTCTGGATCCATTGATGAGTGCACTACAAGTCTTATTTTTGATACTGATGTGACTTCTTTTGATTGTACAAATATCGGTTCGAATCTTGTTATTTTGTCAGTGACTGACGAGAGTAATAATTCTGCTACTTGCAATTCCACGGTTACAGTTAATGATGTGGTTGTTCCTGTTGCCAATTGTCAAAATATAACTGTTTCGTTAGATGGAATGGGAAATGTAAACATTACTGAAGATCAAATAGATAATAGTTCATCGGATGAATGTACTGCTATGCTGATTTATGATACAGATATTACAGCATTTGATTGCAACTCCATAGGTTCACATCTTGTAGAACTCACAGTTACAGATGAAAGCGGTAACACAGCAACTTGTAGTTCTACAGTAACAGTAGAGGACGCGACAGCCCCAATAGCTATATGTAAGGATATTACTATTTTTGTTAATCCAGACGGTACAACTTATACTATAGCAGGAGACGCTGTCGATGATGGGAGCACTGATAATTGTTTAATTCTTATTATGGATACCGATGTTACCGATTTTGACATTTCAAATGTAGGGGCTAATAATGTGACATTAAGTGTTGATGATCTTAGTGGTAACCAATCACAATGCTCTGCAGTCGTTACTGTAGAATGCAGTTGTGATCCAGATACATCGCCACTCATAGCTAATTCTGAAGCAGGAATTCACACCGCAGCTTGCAAATATGATGACGGTCCTTATACCCACTATTGTGATAATCAAGGTCGACTATTATTATCCATTGACAGCCAAACTTCTTCAAACATCAATGCAAGCGATGTAAGTATATCTATCACTCCGGGAGGACTTTACTATAACCAATATTGTTCTGGATCAGGTGGTAATGAAGATGGAAGTTGTTTTATAAGCAATAATGATGGGGCAGTTATTCTATGTCGTACTTGGGATGTAAATAGCAATAATACTAATGCGTTTATCCGATTTTATTTTGATCAAAATGACGTCGACATAATAAATAATGAAATAATTGCAAATGGCCTGAATCCTATAACTGATGTAAAGCAGATGTGGTTTTATAAAGTCCTTAATAATTCAGGGCATCAAAAACCTGAGGATCTTAGTACTACAGATGTCCAGATTCTGCATAATAACAACTCGGGAATAGCTTCTACCGATAATTGGGATTTAGGAATGACTGCACAGTCATACTATGCACAATACGAAGTAAGTACATTTTCTGGTGGCGGCGGTGGCGGTGCAGATAAAGGTTCTTCTCCTATCTGTCCATACATAGAGGCAGATATAGTGGGAACTGAAATCTTATCCGCTTCAGCAATGGCCGATATAAATGTAAACGTAAGTGGTGGATTATCACCTTATACGGTAACACTTACTGATGGGACAATGATTACTAATTATGTATCGGGAGACCCCATAACCGTTAATGTAACAGCAAGCACCAACTATGAAATTCAATCTATAATAGATGCTAATGGATGTCCACATTCTGTAATAAGTGGTATGGCAACTAAATTTATAAA
>ENA-ORXT01005965-ORXT01005965.1-marine-metagenome-genome-assembly--contig:-NODE-5965-length-11620-cov-3.566144_pt1 | contig 11620 bp, 9 predicted proteins | sample MGYA00237868_ERZ511482 | MGnify/ENA metagenome assembly ERZ511482 | reverse complement strand
TTCTAATCTAGTTAAAACAAATACGCTCTCTTTGCTAATGTTTACATGTTTCACCATATCAGAGAAGGATCATAGGTTCTGCCCTGATCAACGTTTCCATTAATTGTAATATTTTTATATTTGAAAGTTTATTCGCAATTTATTTGATTAGCTACGAACATAAAACACAGAAAAAGTTAAAGAGAAATGATTCTTGGATAGAATAAAGACATAAAAGGTCGCTATTAAAATAGATTTTGTATATTTATGCGAAATTTAATGAAAGAATTTAGATGAATAATCCAGAAAATATTGAAGTTCCAGACACTGTTACTGCAACCGATAAATTAAATACCATCTTTAATCACAAAGGTCCTTACGTTTCAGTATATTTGGCTACTTTGCCTCTGCTTCCTGATGGGTCCAAAAACTTCTACGAGAGTTGGAAAGACATACGGTCGAATCTTGAAAGCAATGGTGCACCTCTGCCTGCTATAAATGCTATTGAGGCTCGAGTTTCTTTACCTGTACCAGATGACGCTGGAGGTATTTGTGTTATTGCTGCATCAGACGGAGCGACTGTTGTCGATTATGGAATGGAGCCTCCAAAGTCTGATGTTGGTGTTGTAGACACTCTTCCTTATTCAGCTCCGTTACTTGAATGGCAACAAAGAAGAGTTCCTCATCTTGTAGTAACCGTTGATGATGCAGGTGCTGATGTAATCACATTCGGTTTGGAGAATTACACAAGTATTGATAAATATTCAGGCTCGGCTTTAGAGCTATTAGAACCAATTGCTAGTCATGTAAATGCATTAGACGCAAAACTAATTGTGTTAGCGGGTAGCCCAAAATTGATCAAAGAGCTAGCAGATAGGCTAGTAACTAAAGTTCCAGTTAATTGTCGGATAGTCACTGATTCGGCTGATAAATCAGTCGAAGATTTATCTCAAGCAACTGTTAGATACGTAAGTGATACTGTAGCTAGAACTACAGTCAATTATTTAAGTGAGCAGCAGTTCTTATCAGAACATGACGCTGCCGTTGACGGTACTAATGCAACTGTTAAAGCTGTGGGGGAGGGTTCTGCTGAGGTTCTGTTAATCCACGATAACCCTACTGACCAGAGACGTTTATGGCTAGGAGAGTTACCATACGATTTATCGCTAGAAGAAAGACCAGGCTACAAACACCAAGCCAGAATTATTGATGCTTTGATAGCTAGTGCGGTTTTACAGGATATAAACATACGCATTATTCCTAGCACAGGTAGCCAAGGCCCAGACGAAGATATTGCAGCTTTAACAAGAACTGATCCAGAGTCACCTTCAATTTGATTCTCTAAGCTAGATCAATCAGAACAGAAAAAAACTCGTTGTTTTGCGATCTTCGTCGTCTAATGGAGATGGCCCATTCACTATCTTTGCTCCAACAAACGATCCATTCGCAGCGATTCCTGAAGAAGACTTAACTGCATTATTAGCAGACAAAGAAGTGCTTACTAAAGTACTAACTTTCCACGTAGTTGCAGGTCAACTAAGTGCAGAAGATCTAGTATCTGATGGTTCAGCTACAACTGTAGAAGGAACTGAACTTACTTTTGCTGCGTCTGGTGATGCTGTTAAAGTGAACGGTTCTGCTACTACTATTTGTCAAGATGTACCTACAGCGAATGCTACAGTTCACATTATTGATGGAGTGCTGCTTCCTAGCTAATATTTAGTATTTATTAGCTTTAAAATAGTATTTCTCATGGGTACTATGATTTAAAATAATATTAAGATGGTCTCCTGTTATTTTACTTGGAGACCATCTTTATTTTTTAACATATGTATCAAAGCGTTTACTGTATCTGACATGTACAAATTACTTAATGCATTACTCCTTCTTAAGCTGAGCAAGCTGTCTTGGGGTCAGGCAATGGTTTTCTGGACATTCTTCTGGCCATGCACCAAGTTCTCCAAGAAACCGAGCCTCTTTGTTAAATAGTTGTTCTTCGATCAGCTCTCGTATCATTCTGATAAATCTTGGATTATTACCCGGAGAAGATACTCTTGTAAAGCCTATTCCTAGTTCCTGTGCAGTCTGTCTAGCTTGAGTATCAAGGTCAAACATAACTTCCATATGGTCGCTAGTGAACCCTAACGGAACCACAGTCACCGAGTTCACAGCCTGTTTGCTTAACACTTTCAAATGATCGTTTATATCAGGTTCAAGCCAAGGAATATGTGGCGGACCAGATCGGCTTTGAAATACAAGATCATAATCGTTTGGGTCGTTTCTTACTTCTTCGCAGATTATTTGTGCTGCAGAGTGTAACTGTTCTAGATAATTGGAGGCTTCAGACATAGCAACGGGAATTGAATGTGCTGTAAATATTATTTTTGTATTGGCATCTAAATCGCCCATATTGTCTATCCAAGTGCCAATAAAATCTGGATGATTATAATAAAGCCTGAGTTTGTCTAAAATTATATTTGAGCCAGTTATGTCAATCGCATTCTCTAAATCTTGTCTGTATTGTCTGCAACCCGAGTATGAACTAAAAGCTGAAGTGGTAAAAACAAGAGCGTTACGTCTTCCATCTTTTTCCATTTCATATATTGCATCAGGTAACATTGGATTCCAGTTTCTGTTACCCCAATAGATTGGCAAACCGATTTCGTGTTCTTTAAGTTCTACTTTTAATGAAGCTATTAAATCTCTACAATGTTGGTTCAAAGGCGATACACCATTGAATAGTAAATATTGTTTGGCGACTTCTTCTAATCTGTCTTCTGGAACATTTTTGCCGACAGTCACATTCTTTAGAAATGGGATTACGTCTTCTTTTTTCTCCGGACCTCCGAATGACTGTATCAGAATGCTGTCTATAGGATAGGATTCCGGTTTATGGCTTTGTACCTGCAAGGACGTATTCATTTGATCAGGTTATCAATAATTCAGTTATAGAAGATTGAATTGAATTGTAAAATGGCAGGGAAACTAACCCAGATTGTTATGATTTTGTTTTTTTTGAATTACAGTAACTCAACGAGGAGGGTTTTTGATACCAGTATCTATTCTAATGCCCGCTTATGAGCGGCCTGAATACATCTTTGAAGCAATATCGTCTGCACTTACACAGACACATGATAACTTTGTGCTGCTGATTGGCGATAACAGTGTCAGCAATGATGTAAAAAAAGTTGTTGAAAGTTTTTCAGACAAGAGAATTCATTATCATAAAAATTCTCCAGGTCTTGGAGCACAAGGAAACTGGCTTGATTTAGTTAGCAAGGCGCAAACACCCCTTGTGGCAACGCTTCATGATGATGACATTTGGGAACCAGAGTTCTTAGCTAAAACAGTACCTTTGATGTTAGATGATTCTGATATTTCAATGGTGTTCTCAGACTACTGGATCATAGATTCTAAAAGTATAGTAAGCCAAAAAAAATCTAAAAGAACAACTAAATGGCACCATAGAGATAAATTGAAGCCTGGCAAAATTGAGTACACCTTGTCTGATGGCATACGGATAGCGGCTGTTTGGAATTCTCCTCAGCCAGCATACGCTGCGGTGATACGGGTTGATGATATAAAAACTTGTGAATTTCCAGAGGAAACATGGCCTCTGTATGACATTTGGCTTAGCTACCACTTAGTTAAAAACTATAAGGGACTATATTACAGGCCGGAGCGCCTTACTAAGTACAGAATCCATGAAAACAGTCTTACATCAAAGAGTTTTTCTGCATCTGAAGATTCAGTTTTTCAGTTGATCTTGGATCAGAACCCGGATTTAGAAGTTCATGATGAAATAGTAGTTTATTGGTCAAAATTAAGATGGGCTAGGTCTACGAAATTGATGCTCGAGCAAGATGGTAGAGCATCTTCTCAATTTGAGCTATCCAAAGCTTATAACGGGCTTCGTGGAATTCGAAAGATGGCTGCATGGTTAGGTTCTAGATCTCCAATTGTATGGCATGCAATGAAACTAATTAAGAAATACAAAGGCTCTACAAATTTATTATTCTTCGGGTAACATGATATTCCTGGCAACACACGTACCAATATTTAGGGTGAATTGTGGTTTATAAACCTATCAAATCAATAGCAGTTTATATTTGCACGCATCAACGCAACGATCCGCTGCTTAAAATGCTGAATTCTCTAGAAAAATCTGCAAAAAATGTACAACCAGAAGTAGAAGTTGCAGTTGTTGTTGTTGATGATAATCCTGACGGCCGTGCAAAGCCACTTGTGGAATCTTTAGAAAATAACTTTATACGAGGTCTGCATTACGTGAAATCTGGTTCACAGAATATTTCCATCGCTAGAAACCTTGGGATTGAAAAGGCTGTTTCATTAGCTGACTGGGTAGGCATGGTCGATGACGATCAAACTGTAACTGAAGAATGGTTTCTTGCTTTAATCAAAACTCAACAAGAGAATAACTCTGATGCTGTCACTGGTCCCGTTTTCTTAAGATATGAGGAAAGCAGCCCTAAGTGGCTAAGTAGCCAGCCATTCTCAGAGATTTTGGAAGCTCAGCCGAGGCCTGAAGGCACACAGGTAGAAGTTTGCTCTACAGGCAATTCTATGATTAGTTCAAAATTTTTACTCGAGAACGATACTATTCGATTCCGAGAAGATCTAGGTGTGCTCGGAGGCGAAGACATGGTCTTTTACAAAGAAGCAACATCTGCTGGGTTAAAGGCACATTATTCTACCAATGCAATCAGCTATGGCGAGCAGCCTGTAGAAAGATCAAATTTAAAGTATCAATTGAGAACAAGCTATTGGATGGGCAACACCGAGTATTTAACCAATGTTGAAAGTGGTTCAGCTACTAGATTCAGAATGATTTTACGAGCATCTAAACGGGTCTTGAAATATGTTTCAAGACCAATTACAAGAGCAGTTAAATTCAGATCTCCACAATTTAGGTTTTCGCTAGCTGGTATTGCTCAAACTCTTGGAATTCTTGCTGGAGTGATTGGCATGAAAGTTAAACACCCTGACTGATATTCACCTGTACAATTATTTAAGTGGATGAAATAAAAAAAGATTACTTATCAATTGGGTTTTGGCTTAGAGAAACTTATCGAATTTCTCTTACAAATTTTTCTACAACGATATCTGCTTTAGTTCTATTTATTTTTCCTTCAGCCATCTTACTTGGAGTTACAGCGTGGTATGCATTTGAGAATGTCGAGATAATTTGGGATCCAGAAAGTATTCTTATCAGCTCTTCTGGCTTCGAATTTTCAATTTATTTTATTTTTTTCTTACTGTCAGTTTTTGCAAGTTTCATTAGTTTGCAAGTTTTGACAGTTCTAACACTTAAGGTCATAGAACGTAGAAAGAATGATAAAGAAGATGAAGAAAATACTTTAGTGCCAGATAATTTTATATTTGATTCAGTTAAGGACTCTCCCAAGTATGGACTCCTTGGTTTAATCAGTATTTTGTTATTCTATATTTGTTTCTTTTCTCCATCATTAGTTTCAGGTTTACCATTCCCAGAACCAGTTCTAGCTTTGATAGGTCTATTTCAGATAGTAATTTTAATTGTTGGCTTGTATCTGCTTGTAGCTATGATTTTTTGGCCGATCGAACTATACAAGAATAACGATTCATTTTTTTCTCCAATAATTAAATCAATAAAGCTTACAAATAAGTTCTATTTCAAAGTATTGGGAAGAACTCTAATTTTGATATTTATTTGTTATATGACTATCGCCGCATTCTCAACTTTAGGTGAAATCATTTTAGGAATATTTGGGCTTAATCCAGAGACCACACAAGAAGTTCTTCTTAGTGAGTCATGGGGTGTGTCAACACTGGTTTGGATTGGGGAAACTCCAGCAATTGCTGCATTAAGGATGGTGTTTAACTTTCTTGGTATTTCAATAGCTGCGCAACTTTGGATAACAGGCATGAATTTTTTAAACTTGTCTCTCAAAGAGAAACTTACCCTTCGAGACGTTACTTAAACATCAAGAATAGTCTGATCAATAAGACTCGAATTCGAAATTATATAATCTTTTCTATCAGCTACGTCGCTACCCATAAGGGTGTCGAATAATTTAGCAGCTTCACTTGCCTGTTTGCCATCAGTCATTGTCATTCGTTTGAGAACTCGAGTTTCTGGATTAAGTGTAGTTTCTGCTAACTCTTCAACGTTCATCTCGCCCAAACCTTTGAATCGCTTCCATTTATCAGATGCTAAGTCATGTTTGGTCGCAAGTGTTTCGCGTTCTTCCTCAGAATACGCATAAATAGGAACGCCTCGTTTTTTAGCTGCAAACAAAGGAGGTTGAGCAGCATAAACCGAACCACTTTCGAGTAAAGGTCTAAGGTGATGGTAAATTAAAGTTAATAAGAGGCATCTGATGTGGCTTCCATCTACATCAGCATCACACAGTATAATTATTCGGCCATATCTTGCAGACTCTAGATCGAAGTTGCTTCCTGATCCTGCACCAATTGATGTGATCAAGGCCTGGGCTTCAGCATTTTCGATGACTTGTTTTAATGTTGCTTTGCCAGCGTTAACAACTTTTCCACGAAGGGGGAGTACAGCCATGATTTCAGAATCCCGACCTTGTTTTGCTGGTCCAGCAGCTGAGTTACCTTCTACTATCAGTATCTCTGAATCTGAGCCGTGGACTCGACAATCTGCAAGTTTGTCAGGCATTCCCATCGATGAAAGGTTTGCTGCTTTTCGTCTTGCTTCAAGCTGGTTTTTTGCTGCGACCCTACCAAGAATTGCCTGAGTTATTTTTTCTCTAATAGCGTTAATTTGTGATTTCTTGCCGCCTCCATTCGCCCAGTTTTCCAAACCAGCTTTTGCCGACTGATAAACAATGTTTTGTATTGCGGGAGTTCCGAGTTCTTGTTTAGTTTGTCCTTTGAATTGAGGTTCAGGAAATGTAACTTTTACCGCAGCTATCAAACCTTCTTGAATATCGGTAGGCATCGCTCGATCATTGCCTTGCTTGGCTAATTTCTTAAGTTTTTTAGTATCAGCTAGAAGTGTTTTGTTTATCACTCTAGAAAGTGCTCTGTCATATCCAGCAATGTGAGTTCCACCTTCACTTGTTGGGATTGTATTTACAAAGCTGACAATATTAGATTCATATCCTTTGACCCAACGCATTGCAATATCTACAGTGCATTCTCGTGTAACTGTTTTCATCTTGTTATCTACAGGTATTTTTTCGTCAAACGTGGCTTTGTCATGAATCGTTATAATATCTGAAACTGAATCGCCAATAGATAAGTAGTCGACATAGTCGCCCAAACCACCTGCTGCAACAAATTCTTCTGGTTTTGAACCAGTAACTCGTTTATCATGAAGTTTGATATGTAAACCTGGCACAAGGAAGCAGACTCTGGCTACATGATCTCGAATCTCTTGATATTCAATTCTTGAATCAGGGTCAAATACTTCTAAATCAGGCCAGAAGCGAACCCGAGTTCCAGTTTTAGAAGCAGATATTTTTTTAACTTTTGCAAGTTTAGAACTTGGTCTAAACTTATTATCTTTGCCGTAATTTCCAGCGATTCTGTCTAAGAAAACCATGCGCCAAACGTAACCGTCTCTAGATACTTCTGCTACAAGTTTTGAAGCTAAGGCATTTACTACAGAAGCACCAACACCATGGAGCCCTCCCGAAGCAGAGTAAGCACCTGAACCGAACTTACCTCCAGCATGAAGTTCAGTAAATACAACTTCTAAACCAGTACGTCCATCAGGTTTCTTATCAATTGGAATTCCACGACCATCATCGGTTATCTCAATGGAACCGTCTTTATGTAGAACAATATCGATATGGGTTCCGTAGCCGGCTGCTGCTTCATCAACTGAGTTGTCTACTAATTCCCATACAAGATGATGCAAACCTTTTGTTCCAGTGCCTCCAATGTACATTCCTGGGCGTTTACGTACAGCGTCTAAACCTTCAAGTATCTCAATCTTAGAAGAATCGTATGTTTGCTTGGATTTACTTTTTCTTGACGTTTTTTTCTTAGTTACCATTTCATTACCACCTTAAAGACCCAACACCGAGAATTCTCTGCTTAGTATCTTTGCATGCCGAATCTCGTTTAGTGGTTCGTAGTTGCAATGGCATGGGCTTATTGTCCGGCTTTGTCGGCGAATCGGTTTGCCCAACAATACAAATTGCACGATCAGGGTTGCCAATCCAGGCATACTCTATACGATGCTCGCTATTAAATTTAGTTAACCTAACACCGCCAGCACCTCTGCCTTTGGTTGGAATCTCATCTACAGATGTTGATTTTGCTGTTCCTTGATCTGTAGTAACAACTATTACGGAACTATCTTCGGCTAAACCAGCGCTAATCAGTTTTGCGTTACCCTTTAAACTCATAGCTGCAACCCCTTTTGCGCCGGGTCCTTGGACACTTATAGAATCTGTCGTTGTTCGAAGAGTCTGTGCATCGGAAGAAACAAATACTACTTCAGAACCGTCCGGTGATTCAAAAGCTGCTATGAGTTCTTCATTCTGAGCTATCTTCATAACCGGTCTGCCTGGTTTTACTTCTGTCAGCGATTTGCGCTCAATTCTTTTAGCTTTTCCAGCATTGTTTACTAGAAGAATGTTCTCACCTTCATCTGTAAATATATTTATAACTTGCTCACCTTTTTCAGTTGGTAAATGTTCTGAAACGGTTTTGCCCCGAGTGCGTCCACCTACTTCTGTTATATCTGCAGCTAGTGCTCGAAGGAGTCTACCTTTTGAAGTTATCCCATATACATATTTAGGAAGTGATGTTATTACTGTAGATTTAATAACGTCGTGTTTAGAAGAAGAATGGTTTCCTGAGTTGCCTTTGGGCTCTCTGCCTATGAGTCCAGATGCGGTTAAACTAACAACACATGGAGTGTCAGCGATTTCTGCGATAGCTTCAGATTCTAGTTCTTCAATACTGCCAATATCATCAGGATTGATTAGTTTACTGCGTCGAGGAACAGCGTATCTGTCTACTATTTCTTTGAGTTCTTTTAGAACCATTGTCCTGCGTCGTTGCTCTGATCCAAGAATTTTCTTTAGCTCAGCGATTGTTATTTTTAGTTCTTGAATTTCTTCAATTAACTCATCATAAGCTAATGCTGTGAGTCGCCTAAGTTTTAATTCAAGAATATGTTCTGCTTGAACTTCTGACAGCTTCAATTGTTTCATCAACTCAGCTCTGGCATGCCCAGAATCTTTTGATGAACGTATGATTGAAACAACTTTATCGATGTTGTCTATAGCAATTATCAAACCTTCGATAATGTGTTTTCTTGCTTCAGCCTTTCTTAGGCGAAACTCAGTTCTTTTAACAATTACATCTAACCTGTGGTCTATATAATGTATGCACAAGTCATATAGTCCAACAGTAGTTGGGACACCATTAATTAAAACAACATTGTTAACACCAAAAGTCTCTTCTAAGGGTGTTAATCGATAGAGCTTTTCTAAAAGAATCTCGGGACGAATTCCCGCCTTGCATTCAATTAAAAGCTTCAATCCTGATTTTCTATCAGATAGGTTCTTAACGTCACTGATCTCAGAAATTTTGCCAGATTCACGAAGTTGTTTAAGTTTTGTGATTACTCTTTCAACTCCAACTAGATAGGGCAGTTCTGTGATCTCAAGGCCCTTTCTTGAGCGGGTTATCTTTACGATGTCAGCTTTTGCTCGAACACGGATAGATCCTCGACCTGTTTCAAATGCGTCTACGATTCCTTCGTTAATAATCAGCCCGCCTGATGGAAAATCTGGCCCTGGGATTACTTCCATCAATTCAGTAACTGTAGGTTTTGGGCGACGTTTAGTCATTACCAATTTTATTGCTTCGTAGACTTCTCCAAGGTTATGAGTGGGCATTGATGTTGCCATGCCTACAGCAATTCCTGAAGTTCCATTAACTAAAAGGTTGGGTAACAAAGCTGGTAAATAGACCGGCTCTTCTGTTTCGCCATCGTATGTAGGGCGCCATTCTACAGTTTCTTCATCTATCTCTCCGAGCAGGTCTAAAGCAGCTGATGTTAATCGACATTCTGTGTAACGATAAGCAGCGGGAGGATCATCTAAACTTCCGAAGTTTCCTTGAGGGTCAATTACAGTAACTTGTTTAGCAAAATCTTGCCCAAGACGAACTAAAGTATCATAAATTGCAGCATCGCCATGTGGGTGAAATTTTGCCATAACGTCGCCAACCACGTGAGCGCATTTGCGGTGAGGGCGATCCGGATAGAGCCTCATTTCACGCATTGAATATAAAATTCTTCTTTGAACTGGTTTCAGACCATCTTTAATATCTGGAATTGCACGCGAGGTAATCACAGATAACGAATAAGCTAAAAACGATTCCCCAAGTTCTTCAGTAACTGGAACGTCGATAACTTCTCTAGCAAATGGTAATAATTTTTCTTGTTTTGGCATCGCTATTTATACTAGTTGAGAGGGCAGACATTTATTCTACTCATCTGTATAAAACTGAACAATTATTGCAAACAGATATTTACATAGTCCTAATAGACCATTCTTTTAACATTTAGGTCGAACATATCGATTAATAATATAACTTATAAGGAATTATGCAATGGTCGATTTTATTAGTGAGCGAACGTATAAGTCCAATGAATTTAAGGAACGTGGCGCTGGACTTGTTGAATACGCATTATTGCTCGCATTAATAGTTGTTGTTTGTGTTGGAGCGGTTGGGGTGTTAGGCAATTCCACTAATGATGGTATGGAAGAACTTATAGAAGAGTTTGAAGATACCTAGGCTTTTCTTTGCTTCTAAGAAGTTTCAGGTTTTGATATTTATAGCAAGACGGCGGGTCATGGCCTAGTCTGGATATGTGACTGATACTGTAAATAACCAAGAAATAGCAAAAGAGAAACAGTACTTGATGCGTACTTATGGTTGTCAGATGAACGAACATGACTCTGAACGTATTTCTGGACTTTTAGAATCCGATGGCTACGGCGAAACAACAGATGAATCAGAAGCTGATGTTATAGTTCTAAACACCTGCTGTATCAGAGAAAACGCAGATAATAAGCTTTATGGGGCTTTAGGTAATCTTAAAAAGCTAAAAGAAGACAAGCCTGATCTGCAGATTATGGTAGCTGGTTGTTTGGCTCAAAAAGATCGAGACACAATCCAAGAACGAGCTGGCCATGTAGATGTTGTCTTTGGTACACACAATGTTCATAGGGCCACCGAACTTTTAAAGCAAGCTCGTACCAGCGGGCCCGTTACCGAGATTTGGGAAGAAGCAGCTGATGATAGTTTTCCATCCGCACTGCCAGCTAAAAGAGATTCTGAATTTATGGCTTGGCTAACTATCCAAATAGGCTGCGATAATAGTTGTGCGTTCTGTATTGTGCCATCGGTTAGAGGCAAAGAAATTTCAAGACCAGTTGAAGACATTGTTGCTGAAGCTCAGCGAGTTGTTTCCTCAGGAGTTTCTGAGATAACTCTGTTAGGCCAAAACGTGAATTCCTATGGGAGAGATTTGGCATTATCAGCTCGTAAGTCTGATGGGGTAACTCGAATTAGACCAATGTTCTCTGACCTGTTACGTCAAGTTGGATCTATCGAAGGGCTCAAGCGCCTTAGATATACAAGC
>ENA-ORXT01005963-ORXT01005963.1-marine-metagenome-genome-assembly--contig:-NODE-5963-length-11628-cov-5.246299_pt1 | contig 11628 bp, 9 predicted proteins | sample MGYA00237868_ERZ511482 | MGnify/ENA metagenome assembly ERZ511482 | reverse complement strand
CGGCTTCCGGGTCACGGAGCCCAAATTCTCACGAATTTGGCTGCAAAAGAGACGATGATTTGAGAAGAATCCGGGTTGGGGGGAATCTCCGTGAGGTTCTGCAACAGTCTCTCACGAAGGCGGCTACATCGCCAGCGAACGCATCAAGATCTACAGATCCGTGATGTCGAGCATGTCCTCCAGACTCTCGTGCATGATGCTGAAGCGTAGTTCCTTGGCGAGGGCTTCGGCGTCTTCCGCGAGCTTGCGCGGAATCAGGAAGACCAGCTGCGTACCGTCCTGAAGCGGGAGCGGACCGGCGTTCTTCACGCTCTTCATTTCGAGGGTGAGCTTGCTCGGGGTGAGCGGCAGGAAATTCTTCTGCCACTTGGCGGACGCCAGGTCTCCGAGAGGAATCGAGATCTCGGTTCGGGCCTCCTTCAGCTTCGGCTTCCTAGGATCGGGGATCTCAATGACGACGCTCTCGTCCATCGAGGTGAACCGCAGAAAGACATGCCGATCTTCCCAACCTTCGAGTTCCAGCTTCAGCTCGGCCATGGCAGATGATGCGGGGCCTTGCCACGGCGTGCAAGGCAGACAGGCACGAAAAAGCCCGCCGTTCGAAGAAGGGCGGGCTGAAATTCGTGGAAGCGACCTAGTCCGTGGTCTCCTCAGGCCCTTCCGTGTCCGGGTTGAAACGGAAACGGTAGCGAGCCCGCTTGTGACCAGCCCGCATCTTGCGCTCCATCCTCTGGGTCGGTGTCTCAAAGGCACGGCGACGACGGACTTCTTCGAAAATGCCCTCGGTTTCGAGTTTGCTTTTCAGGCGCTTGAGAGCGCGATCGACGGGCTCTCCTTTTTTGACGGTGACTTCAGGCATGCAGTTGGCTGTTACTTGGGAGGCGGACCCTACCCCGCAGGCAGCACTCGTCAACACGAACGTCAGTGATCCTCGGGCACTTCTTTGAGGCCGATCGGAGCCATGAGCAGCTCGTCGGGGATCCCGAAACCATCCACCAGCCGGAGCGCTTTGGGCCGCAATCGGCGGCACAGGCGGTCGATCTCGGGCTCAAGCCCCTCGGAGGCTCCCGGCGAGAGGTAGTGATTTTCCAGGAACCAGGCCCGGTCCTCGCTGAGCCGCGAGAGAAAGTGCAAATCGAGCAGCTCGCCGAGAGCCGTTGCGAGGTCCTGCTGGCCGGTGGCCTCGGCCTGCTCGACGGCGACGCTGAACTGCCGGTGCACCACCCGTTCCATGTAGGCGCGGGCGTAGTGGAGCAGGCGGGGCTGCAGACGGAGCACCGCCTCTTCGGCCCCCAGCTCGCTCTTCAGCTTGCGAAAGACCTGCGCGCAGGAGGAGAGCATGACTTCCTCCCGAAAGTCGAAGGCCTTGCACTGCTCGTCGCGGTCGAGGAATCGGGAGACGTTGGTGCGGGCGATCGGGTTCTGGTCCGACAGCCAGGTCTGCACGCGCTGGGAAATCAGTTCGGCCATGGCTCCGGCTCCTCCTTCGCCCATGGCACGGGCAAAGGCCTTGAGGCGTTCCTTCGCCACGAGCTGATAGAGCACCGTGTTGTCTCCCTCGAAGGTGGCAAAGACGTCGAGGTCGCCATGGAGGTCGGCGAAGCGGTTCTCGGCGAGATAACCCTGGCCGCCGCAGGCCTCGCGTCCGGCCCGGATCACGTCCAGCCCATGCCAGGTGACCCCGGGCTTGAGAGCGGCTGCCAGAAGCTCGGCCTCGCGCTGGCGCTCGGGCGTGTCGGCTTTGACGAATTCCTGACCGAGATGGGCCAGCGCGAAGTGCATGGCGTAGGTGCGTGCCAGCCGCGGAAGCAGACGACGACGATGAGAGGGATAGTCGAGCAGCAGGATCTCCGGTCCCTCTTCAGGGCCGAACTGACGCCGCCGGTTGGCGTAGCGGATCGCGATCGTGAGCGCGGACTTGGAGGCCGACAGTGCAGAAGCAGCGATGCTCACCCGACCGCCGACGAGCGTGCCGAGCATGGTGAAAAAGCGGCGGTTCTTGCTCTCGATGGCACTCTCGTACTTTCCCTCGGCCGACACCGATGCGAAACGGTCGAGCAGATTCTCGCGCGGCACCCGCACGGCGTCGAACGCGAGACGACCGTTGTCGACGCCATTGAGACCTTCCTTGAGGCCGTTGTCCTCGCAATGCACCCCGGGAAGCAGGTTTCCCGCTTCATCGCGAATCGGCACGAGCAGCGCGTGCACGCCGTGGCTTTCGCCGCCGACCACGAGCTGCGAGAACACGGTGGCAAGCCGAGCGTCGCAGGCTGCGTTGCCGATGTAGTCCTTCCACGCCCCGCGGTCGGGAGTGTTGATGACGAACTCGTCGCTGGCGGGATCGTAGATCGCCTCGGTGCGGAGCCCGGCGACGTTCGAGCCGTGGCCGGTCTCGGTCATCGCGAAGCAGCCAAGCAGGCGGCAGTGCCCGGCGTCGTCGAGATAGCGGGCATGATGCTTCTCCGTTCCGAGGTTGTGGATGCTGCCCCCGAACAGGCCGAATTGAACACCGAACTTGATCAGCAGACTGAGGTCATGGAAGGCGAGCGTCTCGAAGGCGGCCAGAAAAGCTCCCATGTCCCCTCCCCCACCATGTTCCTTCGCGAAGCCGAGGGCACCGAAGCCTTCGTCGGCGATGAGCTTGGTCCACCTGAGCACCTGCTCGCGGTGCTCGGCTCGCGGCCACTCGAGATCGCGCTGGAATTGCGGAGTGCAGAGGAGCTCGCGCATCCGGTCGCGCGTCTCTCGATGGTCGGCTTCCAGAAAATTCTGAATCTGGGTCGCGATGGGAAGGGTGTCGTTTTTCATTCGAACGGGGTGCTGAAGAGCCGACGCGGCGGCAGCGGCGGCTAGGAATCGTCCTGTCTGCGGCGTCCTTCCGCATAACGCACCAGAAGCTCACTCGGCTCGTAGCGCGGGCCTTCCTCTTCGTGGAGGGCTCGCAGAATCTCGAGGCAGTGACCATAGCCGCTCGCCTTGGCATGGGTGATGGGGCCACCTCGAAAGGGGGCAAAGCCGGCGCCCATGATCATGGCGAAGTCGATGTCGTCCTCGGTGTCGGCGACCTTTTCCTCGAGGCACTTGAAGGACTCGTTGACCATGAGAAGCACGAGACGGTCAGCAATGGCCTCCCGCGAGAGCGAGACCGGCTCGTTCATGCCGCGGGCGGCGAGAGCAGCAGGGGAAGGAGTCGGCGCTTCCTTGCTGCCTTTCTCATGGATGAAGAAACCGCCGCCGCTTTTCACTCCGAGCTGGCCTTCCTCGACGAGCCGGTCGAGAACCGGCGGCACCGCGAAGCGCCCGGGAAACTCCCGCTCCATGGTGGCCGCGACGTGTCGCCCGACGTCGAGGCCGACCTCGTCAAGAAGTCGGAGCGGGCCCATCGGCATCCCGAAGTCGAGCATCGCCTGGTCGATCTCGAGCGGATCGACGCCGCGGTCGAAGAGATGGCCGGCCTCGACCAGATAGGGCATGAGGATGCGGTTGACGACAAACCCGGGGCTGTCGCGGACGAGCACGGGCAGCTTGCCGATGCGCTGCACGAAGCCGGTCATGGAGGCGACCGTCTCGACGGAGGAACGCGGCGCCGCGACCACCTCGACGAGTTTCATGAGGTGGACGGGGTTGAAGAAGTGCAGACCGATGACCCGCTCGGGGTGGCTGATGCCCGGATCGGCGGCGAGGTCGGTGATCGGCAGGGCCGAGGTGTTGGTGGCGAGGATCGTGGTACTGGATGCCCGGTTCGACAGGTCGCGGAAGATCTTCTTCTTGATCTCGAGATCCTCGACGGCGGCCTCGATGACCAGGTCCATCCGGTGAAGGGGCACCCGCTCGTGGGTGGCGGAGATGCGGTCGCGCATGCGGTCGGCTTCCGTGCCGTCGATCAGTCGGCGTCGCACCATCGCGGCGCGGAGTTTTTCGCAGGTGGCCAGTCCCCGGGCGATGGCTTCGGGAGAGATGTCGAGGAGGAGAACCGAGAGCCCGCGACTGCTGAGCCAGTGGGCGATGCCTGCTCCCATCACTCCCGCACCGACCACTGCGACACTCTTGATGGGCGGCAGCTTGACCTCGCGTCCGAGTTTCTTGGAGCTTTCGGACAGGAAGAAAACCCGCATGAGATTCTTCGCCGCCCCCGTGCCGGCAAGGCGGGCCACGGCATCGCGTTCCCTGCCCAGTGATTCGCTGCGGCTGGAACCCAGCGCGCGGGTCACGATCTCGACGGCCGCCTCCTGAGCGGGGTAGTGGCCATGGGTCTTGGCGGCGACCCCTTCGAGCGCCTTCCTGCGAATGATCGAGGCGGAGAGCGGGTCAAGGCCGAGGAGCTTCGGCTTCAGCCGTCGACGGCCTTTTCCGATCATCTGTTCGGCGAGAACACGGAGCCTCGATCGTGGGCAGGTCCCGTCGATGAGGCCGGCCTTGTAGGCCTGGCGCGGGTTCATCGAGCTGCCCTTGAGGATCATCGCGAGGGAGGCGGGTACGCCCAGAAGGCGAGGCAGGCGGGTGGATCCGCCCCAGGCGGGGAGAATGCCGAGCTGTGTCTCGGGCAGCGCCATGCGGGTGGCGCGCTCGTCGCTGGCGATGCGCCAGTCGCAGGCCAAGGCGACCTCGAGTCCACCACCCATGGCTGCGCCATGGATCGCTGCGACCGTCGGGATACCGAGATCATCGAGGCGGTTGAAGACCTGCTGACCTTTCCACAGGAATTCCTTGAGATCCTCGGCTGTGGATTTCGAGAGCAGGGAGAGATCGGCTCCGGCTACGAAGATGCTGTCCTTGGCCGTCTCCAGCACGAGGCCGCGGAGGTCGGTTCGGCTGGCGGCCCAGTCGAGACGCTGGTCGAGCGCATCGAGGGTGGCTTCGTCGAAAATGTTGGCCCCGCTTCCCGGCCGGTCGAAGATGAGATAGGCGACGCCGTCCTCTACCTCGAGGCGTACGAGTTCTTCGGCGGGAATGGGACTAGTGGTCTTGGTGCTCATGGTTGCGTCGATCAAGGCTAATCACGCTCGAGGAGGGCGCCGCCTCCCTGTCCTCCTCCGATGCAGAGGGAGACGTAGGCTTTCTTGCCCTTGGTCCGCTTCAGCTCATGAAGAGCGGTGAGCACCAGTCGGGCCCCGCTCGCACCCACGGGGTGCCCGAGCGCAATGGCGCCGCCATTCGGGTTGAGAAGTTCATCGGGGATCTCGCCGAGTCCGGTGCTCGAGGAACCGGAGGCGACCGCGAACTCGCGCTGCTTGAACAGGCGCTGCACGCCGATCACCTGGGCGGCGAAGGCTTCGTTCACCTCGATGAGGTCGGCGCGCTCGGGGCGGAGTCCGTTGCGGATTGCGAGCTTGGCCATGACGTGGGCAGGCCCCAGACCCATGCGGGCGGGATCGCAGCCGCTGTAGTGAAAATCGACCAGTCGACCGAGAGGATCGAGGCCGAGGCGTTGGGCCCGCTTCTCCGTCATCACCAGAAGCGCGACCGCGCCATCGGTGAGCTGGGAGGCGTTGCCGGCCGTCACCGTGCCGGTGTGGCGCTCGAAGACGGGCCGGAGCTTGGCGAGCGCCTCCATGGTCTGCGATTCACGCACGCCGTTGTCACCGATCACGGGATCGCCGCCGCCTTTCGGGTAGAACGGGATCATCTCCTCGAGGAGTCGCTCCTTCGCGGCCGTGGCTTTTTGGTGAGACAGCAGGGCAAAGGCGTCCTGCGTCTCGCGGTCGATGTCGAAGTCGCGAGCAACCAGTTCCGCAGTCTGGCCCATGTCCATGTCCACGACCGGATCAGTAAGACCGAGTTTAAGCCCCACGACGGGCGAGAAGTCGCTGGGGCGGAAGGCGGCCATCGCCTTGATTTTCGCGCCGATCCCCTTGGCCCGAGAAAGCGCGGAGAACTTGAGCGCGGTGCGATGCGAGTACAGCAGCGGCATGTGGGTCATGCTCTCGACCCCGCCGACGATGAAGATCTCGCCCTGACCGGCAGCGGCCTTGCCCGAGGCGGTGGTGAGCGCCTCGAGTCCCGACGCGCAGTTGCGATGCACCGTGTAGGCGGGGCAGCTGTTGGGAAGACCGGCCCGCAGCGCGATCACCCGGGCGACGTTGGCGGCGTCGGCCGGCTGCGAGACGTTGCCGATGATGACCTCATCCACGCTCTCGGGATCGATGCCCGTCTTGGTCAACAGACCGGAGACGACCGTGCGCCCCAGTTCGACGGCACCTGCCGAGGCGAGGGTCGTACCCATCTTTGCGAAGGAGGTGCGGACTCCATCGACGACTACCAGCTGTGCGTTCTTGATCATTGCTCGTTTTCCCCGTCTGAGTCTCCTTCGGCTTCCGCACGATTGTCGACGATCTTCTTCTCCTTGAGTTCCTTGCCAAGCCCCTGCATCCGCTGCATTTCTTCCAGCGGACGCCAGTGGATCTCATTGGGCGACATCTCGATGCCCTTGATCATGCGCTCGCGGATGCGGTCCTCGAGGGCCTCGCGGCTGGCGCCCGTTTCCTCGGTGGCATGGACCAGCAGGATATCCGGCAGCAGCGGATCGTTCTCGCGCTTGCGCAGCTCGACCTGCCAGGTGGCGATGCCGTCGATGTCGTCGAGCAGGTATTCCAGCTCGTTGAAGTTCACCAGCGTGCCCTTGACCTTGTCGATGGACAGCCGGGTGAAGTCCGACACCCGCGAGATCCGCCCCACCAGCCGGGGACAGCGGCGGCCCGAGATCTCGCAAGGCTCGTGGACGAGGCCGCCCTCGATGAGGTCGCCGGTGCGATAGCGAACCACCACGCTGCCCCGGGCATCGAGCGGGGTGAAGACGATCTCGCCGGTCGTGCCGTCAGGCACGGGCTCGCCGGTCTTGGGATCGACCACTTCGATGATCGCGAGCTCGGGAGAGATGAGGTAGCCGGTCGAGTTGATTCCCGGCAGGGTCGGGTTCTCGGCGAAGGCCATCTTCGCTTCGGTGAACCCGTAGGTCGCGGCGATGCGGGTCGGCTCGGTGCCACCCAGCCGGGCGCAGAGTTCGCGGAGACGGCGCTTCGTTCCGTCGGGCACCTTTTCTCCACCGAGCACGATCGACTTGATATCGACGTCCTTGATCCCTTGGTCCACGGCTTCGCGCAGCATGTGATTGACAAAGGTGGGCATGCCGATGATGGCGTCCGGCTTGATCTTGCCCAGCATCATGACGTTGCCTGCCGTGCCCATCGTCTTGCCGCCACCGGTCGAGAGGGTGAAGGTGTTGTAGGCGATGCCGGCGTAGTGCATCTGCCAGAAGGCGAGATGCGGAGCGAACGGGAAGGTGTTGAGGTGCTTGTAGTCGGGAGTGCTATCGCAGACGTCCATCAGGCGCTCGCCGGTCTTCTTGAGATTGTTGACGTCGTGGCGCGTGTAGAAGAACGGCACCGGCTCCGAGGAACGCCCCGTGGTGCTGGTCATCAATACGGGCCGATACTCCCGGGCGAGTTCTTCCCGCACCTTCTTCTTGCCCTTGTAGAGAGCGCGGAAGATCGTGCCCGGACGCCTCGCGAGCACGGCAGGGTCGGGCTGGAGCACGAAGTCCCGCGCCGGGCTCGACTTGCCTTCGCCAGAGACGAGATCCTTCTTGGAAGTGAAAGGCAGGGCCGCAAGATCGTCGATCGTGCGCACCTGGGAGACGTCGACTCCGTGCTCCTCCCAGACTCGCCGGTAGTGCGGTGAAAAGGCTCCGACCTGATCGTTGAGGAACCGATGCAGTGCCTTGCCCTGCGCGGCACGAAGTTCTTCCCGCCCGAGGCGGTCACGATTCCTGGCGAGGTAGGATAGACTCAAAATGGATTAGATGGGCATGAGGCCGGGTTCTTCGCGCCGGGTGCGGCGATCGACCTTCGGCTCGGTGACGATGCGGCGAATCGTCTCGATTTTTTCTTCGGCGGCGGCTCGTCCCGCCTGGACGTAGGCATCCGCGTTGCAGTAGTCGTGAAAGCCCGCCTCGGTGACCCGCGGCTTGATTCCAACGTCGGCCCGCTTCAGCGCCATGTCGGCCACCCGCATCTGCGGGAGCACGGCGACGCGGCGGAGAATGTCGAGAATGTTGTCCTTGGCGAAGTAGTTCACGTGCTGGTTCACGAAGGACAGCCCACGTCGGAACATCCCCACCGGATTCTTCGCTTCCTGGGAAAGCGCGAGGCGCTCGCGGGTGAGTTCCTCGACGGTCGGGACCACGGAGACCGCGATGACGACGTCCATGCCCACCCGTCGCAACAGATCGACGGCGAGCGGATCGGCGAGCCCTCCATCGACGTACTCGACGCCGTCGAGGGCCACGGGTCGGACGATCCCCGGGATCGCCAGGCTGGCGTGGACGCATTCGGAGACTTGGCCGCTCTCAAAGACTCGACTGCCCCCGCTCGAGAGTTCGGTGGCCACCACGTAGAGCTTTTTCTTCAAGCCCTCGAAGTGCACCTCGCCGATGGTCTCCTCCAGCATCCGGCGAATCCGTCGGCCGTGAATGAATCCGCGCCGCGGCGTGATCGCCGGATCCACGAGCATCCGGATGACGTCCCAGCGCGAGCCGATCCTGTTGGCCAGCTTCTCGAGCTGAGCCCCCGTCTGACCGGCTGCCCAGAGTGAGCCGACGTAGGCCCCCATGCTGGTGCCGGCGATCGCGTCGACGGGGATGCCGTTCTCCTCGAGCACCTGAATGACGCCGACGTGGGCGAGTCCTTTGGCTCCGCCGGAGGAAAGCGCCACTCCCACCAGCGGGCGGGCGATGCGAAGATTTTCGCCGGGGGCATTCGGCGAGGAGGCGTCGGAGATCGGTGAGGGAGACATTGAGCGTAGCTTCACCATATCTTGTTAGACACGAGGGCACGGCGCAACATTCAAAGAAAGCCGCGGAAAGGGCATGTCTTCATGATGGCTGGCTGGAAGTGGTCGACGCCGGAAGCCCACCAAGCCGGTCTCACGATGCGGCAGCCTAGGCGCAATGGCGCTTGGTTAAGCACTTGAAGTCACCTTTTCGTCAACTGTCATCGGAGCCCCAAAGGGGCATCCTACAATAGCCTGGGGCAACGCCCCAGGAATCAGGGACAGTAGAAATCCAAGCCCTGTAGGGGCGCTGGATACCTGCGGGGTGAGGTAGTTAGGCCGCCCCTTCAGGGCTCATGTCTTTTACCGTCCGCGAACCCCGGGCGATGCCCGGGACTAGATTAGGATGCCCCTATGGGGCGTCTCTACCGGCGAAGATCCTCGGCACCCCCCACGAACCAAGCGCCAGTGAGCTTAGGCCATCTTGTAGTACTGCTCCCAGCCCTTGCGGGGCGGGGGACCGACCAGAAGCTGATTGGCGGTCTCGTTGCCGACGACCTGCTTCGTTTCGCGGTCGAACTCGAACTCGCCGCCGAGGCGCTGCGCGATGACTCCCAGATTGAAGACCTGCGACAGCGGACCTGAGACCTGGAAGGTCGAGCGGCATTCCTCCTCGCCTTTCACGGCGAGGATCCAGTTCTCGTGGTGGTTCGAATGCTTGCCCGTGATCTTCGGCAGCTGCGCCTTCATCTCGCTCATCCTGGCGTAGGGAATGACCGCGAGCGGACTCGAGTGGGTGGTTCCCTTGAAGGTGAGGTCCTTGCCGTAGAGGACCTTTCCGCAGGCCTCGACCTTGTACTCCTCCTCGAGTTCCTCGGGGCGCGGCGCCTTGTTGTCGGTGCCGTCGTACCAGGTGACCTTGCAGGCCGGCATCTCCCCGCGATCGGGGAAGTCGAAGGCAATGGTCGAAGCCATCGGGAAGATCCACTCGCGGCGTCCCTCAAGCTTTTCGGCGGTCACCTTGTTCGGATAACCGAGCTCGAGGAAGCGGTGCACGGTGTCGAGGGTGTGCGGACCCCAGTCGCCGAACGCTCCGTTGCCGTACTCGAACCAACCACGCCAGTCACCGGGGTGCAGCCGTGAACTGAAAGGTCGCTCGGGGTGGGTGCCGGTCCAGACGTCCCAGTCGATCTCGGCGGGCATTTCCTCGCCGGTCTGATATTCGTCGAACTTCCAGGGATGCCAGCGACGCCCCTTGTTCATGTAGGCGTCGACCCGCGTGATGTCCTTGATGATGCCGGCCGCCTGCCATTCCTTGAACTGAAAGTAGTTCGCTCCGGAGTGACCCTGGTTACCCATCTGGGCGGCGACCTTGTACTTGCGTTCGGCCGCCATCAGCAGCTCGCATTCGTGGAAAGTATGGGCGAGCGGCTTCTCGACGTAGACCCCGATCCCGAGAGACATCGCCGTCATCGCGATGGGGAAATGAGAGTGATCGGGCACGGCTACCGTCACCGCGTCGATCTCGTTGCCCATCTTATCGAACATCTGCCGGAAGTCCTTGAACTTGGGCACCCCGGGGTAGGCCTCTTCACTCCCCGCCGTGTACTTGGTGCCCATGGCGACGTCACAGAGTGCGACGACGTTGACCATCCCAGTGCGGGCCACGGCCCTGGCATCGCCCGCGCCCATCCCGCCGATACCGATGAACGCGACGTTCACTTTCTCATTGGCTCCCATGACGCGGCCGGGGATCATCATGCCCGCCGCACCTGCGCCGAGGAGGCGCCCGAAGTTTCGTCTCGTGGTCTTCATTCGGATATTCTACGGCGCACGGATCGAATTTGCGAGCGTCGCCTTTCTCTTTGTCTCCGAATCGAGCCCCATCGACCCGATGCCAACCATGAACCTTCCGCTTTTTTCCGCGAAGCCGAAGGTGCCGTCTTCATCTGCATTGCATGCCAATGGGTCTCCGTGCGAGGATGGGGCAATGACGCTGCCAGCCTTCCCGCCTTCCACGACCAAGCTTGTCGGGACCATGCTCTACCTGCTTGGTTTGAGCATCGTGTCGGCACAGGGACCCGAAAAAGAAGGTCCGGACGGACCCACCTTCTCGACCACGGAAAAGTGGGACCCCTCGGTGCTGATCTACGCGGGTCGCAATCCGAAGTTCCTGCCGGCCACCTGGAAAGAGGAAATCCGCCTCGCACCCGCGCCTACCGCCATCTCCGAACGCACCAAACAGGAGCTGGCCGCCCTCCTCGTTCTGCAGCAGAAGCGAACCTCCTCTCAGGAAGATCAGATCCGGGCGGAGGCGGAGCTCAAGGGCTTCCGCTTCGGCCCGCACAAGTACTCCGCCATCATGAACGGGCAGAACTTTCCCGCCACCAAGCGACTCCTCGAGGCGGCCTTCGAGGACAGCTCGATCGCGATGTTCGCCCTGAAACGCAGCAACAACCGGGCACGCCCCCGGCACCTCGAGCCGCGGTTGAAACCGGTCGTCCCTCCCCCGGGTCATCCGGCCTACCCCAGCGGCCACGCCACCCAGAGCCAGCTCTTTGGCCTTCTCCTCGCCGAATGCGATCCCAGTCACCAGCGCGCCATTCTGGCCGACGCCGACCGCATCGCCCGCAACCGGGAAATCGCCGGGGTGCACTACCGGAGCGACACGATCGCCGGCCAGGCCCTCGCCCGGAAGCTCCACGAACTCCTCAGCAAGAACGACCGCTTCGCCAAGCTCCTCGAAGCGGCCAAGGCAGAGTGGCGGTGATCGGGTGGGCACCCGGGGCGAATGGCGCTTGGTTCGTGGGGGGTGTCGAGGATTCTGGGCGGGATTTCTTCCTCTGGGATTGAACCGGATCG
>ENA-ORXT01005962-ORXT01005962.1-marine-metagenome-genome-assembly--contig:-NODE-5962-length-11630-cov-8.188869_pt1 | contig 11630 bp, 14 predicted proteins | sample MGYA00237868_ERZ511482 | MGnify/ENA metagenome assembly ERZ511482 | reverse complement strand
CCCGAAGGGGTCGAGTTCAACAAGCTGCTGCGCGCCCTGATCGGCGTGGCCCTCTTCGCCTCCGCCTATATGGCCGAGGTGGTGAGGGGCGGCCTGCAGGCCATCTCCAAGGGTCAGTACGAGGGTGCCGATTCGCTCGGCCTCGGCTACGGCCAGAAGATGCGCCTGATCGTCATGCCCCAGGCGCTGACCCTCGTCATCCCCGGCATCGTCAACACCTTCATCGGCCTGTTCAAGGATACGACGCTGGTGCTGATCATCGGTCTCTTCGACCTGCTCGGCGCGGTCCAGCAGGCCAATACGGATGCCAGCTGGTCCACGCCGGTCCAGCAATCGACGGGCTATTTCATCGCCGCCGCGATCTTCTGGATCTTCTGCTTCGGCATGTCGCGCTATTCGATGTTCATGGAAAACAAGCTCCGCCGCGGGCACGCAAGATAAGGAATCCAGGCCATGACGATGACAGATACGGTTGCCGTGGATCGCTCGCGGATGCAGGTCGGCGAGAACGTCGCCATCGAGATCCGCAACATGAACAAGTGGTACGGCACGTTCCACGTATTGCGCGACATCAACCTGACGGTGCACGAAGGCGAGCGGATCGTGGTCTGCGGTCCGTCCGGCTCCGGCAAGTCGACGCTGATCCGCTGCATCAACCGGCTGGAGGAACACCAGCAGGGCACGATCGTCGTCAACGGCGTCGAACTGACCGGCGACCTCAAGAAGATCGACGAGGTCCGGCGCGAGGTGGGCATGTGCTTCCAGCACTTCAATCTCTTCCCGCACCTCACGATCCTCGAAAACTGCACCCTCGCGCCGATCTGGGTCCGCAAGATGCCCAAGAAGCAGGCCGAGGAAATCGCGATGCATTTCCTCGAACGGGTCAAGATCCCCGAGCAGGCGCTGAAATATCCCGGCCAGCTTTCGGGCGGTCAGCAGCAGCGCGTCGCCATCGCCCGCTCACTCTGCATGAACCCCAGGATCATGCTGTTCGACGAACCGACCTCGGCGCTGGACCCGGAGATGATCAAGGAAGTGCTCGACACCATGGTCGGCCTTGCCGAAGAGGGCATGACGATGATCTGCGTGACGCACGAAATGGGTTTCGCCCGCCTCGTCGCGAACCGCGTGATCTTCATGGACCAGGGCCAGATCGTCGAGCAGAACGAACCCGAAGAGTTCTTCAACAATCCCCAGAACGAACGGACCCAGCTGTTCCTCAGCCAGATCCTCGGGCACTGAACCGGCGCGTCACGGGTTCCGGGGTGCAACCGCTCCGCCCGACCTGCGCACCAGCATGCCGGCGAGGACGATCAGGGCCATCCCCGCGAAGGTCATCGCGTCCGGGATCGTCCCCCATATCAGGAGGTCGATCCCCGCGACCATGGGAAGATAGACGTATTCCAGCGGCGCGACCCGGCTCGATTCCCCGACCTGATAGACCCGGGTCAGGAGGATCGCGCCGACCGTCTGCGTGATGGCTGTGACGGCCAGCAAGGCCCATGCGATGCCGTTCGCGCTCCGCCATCCCGTGAGGAGGAACGCGAACCCGTCCGTCGCGGTCGGGCGCAGCATGTCGATCGCGACGAGGGCCGCGAGGGCGACCTGAAGGTAGAGGATGTTCTGGATGCCCGTCAGGGCGATGACCGGATCGTCGCGCAGGCGCAACCGGGTCAGCGCGCTCGCGCCCGCATAGCAGAGGGCGCCGCCGAGGGCGAGCAGGGTCATCACTTCCGGCGCGTCCGACCATGGCCTGACGATCAGCAGCACCCCCGAGAACCCCGCCGCGAGCGCCCCGACGCGCATCGCGTCCACGCGCTCCCCGCCCAGCGCCATGCCGATCATGGCGGTGAAGAGAGGCGCGGTAAAGAAGGTGGCCGCCGCCTGCGACAGGCTGACGAAGGGCAGGGCGCCGTAGAACAGCACGAACGCGGAGACCATCAGTGCCGCGCGTAGCAAGGCCCATCCCGGGGCGGCGAGCGACAAGCCGCCCACGGGGCGCACGACCATGCAATAGGCCGTCAGCATGCCCAGCACCAGAATCGACCGGACGATGTTGAACTGCCAGATCGAGACGCTCTCGCTGATGACCTTCACGAGGGCGTCCTGCACCGCGAGAATCGCCATCGCCGAGACCATCAGGGCCAGCACGGTGCGGAACGGGGCGTCGCGGGGCATGGTCGGTCAGCGATTCATGGCGTGGTATTCGCGGTTCGGCATCATGTCGACACCATGCGCCACCCGGTTGGTGTAGTTGAAGAACCCGGCCACGTCGCAGATGTCGAAGATGTCCTCGTCCGAGAAACCGGCCCCGCGCAACCCCTCGCGATCCGCTTCCATGATATCCTGCGGTGCGGTCGTCAGTTTCCACGTGAAGTCGAGCATCGCGCGCTGACGCGGGGGCAGGGCGGCGACGCGATAGTTGAAGGCGATCATCTCGCCCAGATCGGGGTCGTCCGACAGCGCGCGCACCGCCTGCCCGTGGGCGACGAGGCAGTAGTAGCACCGGTTCGCCGCCGAGACGGTGACGGCGATCATCTCGCGTTCCAGCTTGGACAGCCCCGACTCCCCGAGCATCAACTCGTTATACATGCGCGAGAACAGGCGCAGCTTTTCGGGACGCAGGGCATAGGCGCGCAGGACGTTGGGCACCATGCCCAGCTTCTCCGTGCATTTGGCGAAATACGCCTTCAGGTCGTCGTCGAGCGCGGCCTCGTCGGCATCGGTCAGGCGGGTGACGTGATCGGGCTGGGGCATGGGGTTTCTCCGGCTGAAAGGGGCACACCCGTCATGCGCCCGGCCCCGGTTTTCGTCCATGGTAAACTTTCTATGAAACAAAACCGGACCGGGCGCATTGCTCTCCCATGGAACGGGCCGCGTTCGTCGCGCCCGAGACGATACAAGGAGACAGATCATGGGCGAACTGACCAGCAAGATCAAAGGCGCGGCAAACGACGCGGCCGGCAAGGTCAAGGAAGCCGTCGGCGAGGCGACCGGCAACGAGAAGATGGCCGTCGAAGGCGATGACCAGCAGCTCAAGGGCAAGGCTCAGAAGCTGAAGGGCGACGTTCAGGGCGCGCTCGGCGACGACGTCTGATCGCCGATACGATAGTTCCATAGTGGAAAAGCCGCCCGCGCAATCGCGTGGGCGGCTTTTTCGTGAGCGGTCGGCAAGCGAACGGCGCAAGACTGCCGCCACCCGCACCCCGCCTCAGCGCGGGCTGCGCTTGGCGAGGATGCGCTGGAGCGTGCGGCGATGCATGTTGAGCCGCCGGGCCGTCTCGGAGACATTGCGGTCGCACAACTCGAACACCCGCTGGATATGCTCCCACCGGACCCGGTCCGCCGACATCGGGTTTTCCGGGGGCGGCGGCTTCTCGCTGTCGGGCGCGCGCAGGGCGTTCTCGATATCGTCGGCATCGGCGGGCTTGGCGAGGTAGTCCACCGCCCCCGCGCGCACGGCGGCCACGGCGGTTGCGATAGCGCCGTAGCCGGTCAGCACGATCACCCGCGCATCCTCGCGCGTCTGGCGAATCGCCTCGACGACGTCGAGACCGTTCCCGTCCTCCAGCCGCAGGTCGATCACGGCATAGGCGGGCGGCGTGCGCCGCACATGCGCGATGCCTTCCTCGACGCTTTCCAGCGCCGTCGTCTCGAACCCGCGCCCTTCCATCGCCCGCGCCAGTCGCGTGCGAAAGGGTGCGTCGTCATCGACGATCAGCAGGCTTGCATCGGCGCCTATCGGTGGTAGCTCTTTGGTCGACATATCAGGTTCTCTCCCAGCACCCGTTGAGAGGCGAAGTAAAGGCGGAAGCACGCTTGTCCAGTCGTTTCGTCCAATGAATCTGCGCGGGGGCCTCGGCCTGACCCTCGGAACGGTGGCCGCGCCCCTGTTCGTCGTGCTGTGGAGCACCGGGTTCATCGGCGCGAAATTCGGCCTTCCGCATGCGGAGCCGCTCACGTTCCTGTCGATCCGCTTCGCCCTCGCCAGCGCCGCGCTCGCGCTTTGGACGCTGGTGATGCGCGGCGCGTGGCCGTCGCGGCGACAGGGCGCGCATCTCGCCTTCGTCGGCGCGTTGCTGCATGGCGGCTATCTCGGCGGGGTCTTCGTCGCGATATGGCTGGGCGTCGGGGCGGCGGTCAGCGCCTTGGTGGTCAGCATGCACCCGATCCTGACGGTGTTCCTCGCGCGCTGGGTGCTGGGCGAGCGGATGACGCGGGTGCAGTGGGCGGGCCTGTGCCTCGGCGTGGTCGGGGTCGTGCTGGTGGTCGGCGAGAAGCTGTCGGTCGGGGCGGGCAGCATGGCGGGTATCGGGCTGTGCCTCGTCTCGCTCCTCTCGATCTCCATCGCGACGCTGTACCAGAAGCGGTTCTGCACCGATGCGCCCATGGGGTCCGGCACCGCGATCCAGTTCGCCGCCGCCCTCGCCACGCTCGGCCCGCTCGCGCTGTGGCTGGAGACGAACGAGGTCGCGTGGACGGGCGAGTTCGTCTTCGCGCTCGGATGGCTGGTCGTCGTGCTGTCGCTCGGCGCCGTCGGGTTGCTGATGGTCCTGATCCGTCAGGATTCGGCGGGGCGGGTGGCGAGCCTGTTCTTTCTGGTGCCGCCCTGTACCGCGATCATGGCGTGGGTCCTGTTCGGCGAAACATTCGGAATCACGGCGGTCGCGGGGATCGTTATCGCTGTCAGCGGCGTTGCGCTGGTAATGCGCTCGCGTCCTTCCGGAAGTTGAGCCACCACGGGAGTTTTTCGATGTCGGCCAGCAAGATAACCCTCTTCGCCACCCTCGGGCTTCTCGCCGCCTGCTCGACCGGACCCGACCTGCCGACGCTGGCCGAACAGGCGCGCCCGCAGGTGCAGGCTCGCGCGCCGGTCGTCGTCTTCCTGCCCGGTACGCTGGCGGCATCGCTGGAGAACGGGGAGACGGGGGAGCGGGTGTGGGGGCGGCGCGAATCCCTGTCGGTCGATCCGCGCACGCCGGAGGGGCTGCGTCAGCTTTCGTTGCCGATTTCGCCGCCGGAAGCGGGCGATGCGGCGGCGCGCGATGCGATTCGCCCCGTTGATGCGCTGCGCCGGGCGGGGCGCACCTTTCTGGGCATGCGCGTCAGTATCCCGATCTACGAGGACGCGCTGGAGGCGATGGCCCTCGCGGGCCTGCCCGAAACCGCGCCCGGCGCAATCCCGGCCAGCGGTCCCGCACTGACGTCGTTCGCGTATGACTGGCGCCGCTCCATCGTGGACGGGGCGCAGGCGCTCGGGGCCGCTCTCGACGCGCGGGGGGAGGGGGCCGAGAAAGTCGTCCTCGTCGGTCATTCGATGGGCGGGGCCGTGTCGCTGCATTATCTGATGTACGGCACCGCGCCGCTCGACGTGGCGGGCGGCCCGCCCGAAGTGACGTGGGCGGGCGCGAGGCACGTCAAGCGCGCGGTCCTCGTCGCGCCTCCCCTGCGCGGGGCGGCGGTGGCGCTGCGCAATTCGATCAACGGCAACCATATCGCCGGTCCGCTGATCCCGACCTATCCGACCACCATGCTCGCCACGCACCCGTCGAGCTTCGAGCTGATGCCGCGTGCGGATGCGGGGGCGATGCGGGATGGCGACGGTGCCGTGGTTGCGGGGGGCGGTCTCGATCCTGCCCTGTGGGTGCGGCAGGGATGGGGGCTGGCGAACCCGCTGGAGGCCGGGCAGCGCCGGTGGCTCGCCGGGGGCGAAGGCGACCCGGATGCGCGCGGGTTGGCGCGGCAGGAGGCGCTGATCGCTCGCGGGCAAGCCTTCCACCGCGCGTCGGATCGCCCGATCCAGCCGCCCGAAGGTCTGGAGATCGTGCTGATCGCCGGGCAGGGCGACGAGACGCCGAACGCCGTGCGCATCGTCGGCAATCACGAGGTCGAGGTGGTCGAGCAGGTCGATGGCGACGGGACCGTGACGTTGCAGAGCGCCGTGGCGGGCTTCGAGGATTCGGACGCGGTCGCGGGCAAGACGCTGGCGGTCATCGAGGCGGGCCACGCGCGCATGGTGTCCGACCCGGTCGCCTTCCGCATCATCCTCGACGCGATCACCGCCGAGTAGCGGTCAGGCGGTCGACCACCTCGTCGGCAATCGAGAGCGAGGCGGTCAGGCCGGGCGATTCGATGCCGTAGAGCATGACGTGGCCCGTATGCCCGTGCGTCTCGCCCCCCTCGATGCGGAAATCGGGATAGGCATCGCCCGCGACCTTGGGCCGCACGCCCGAATAATCCGCCGTCAGCGCATCGTCGGGCAGGGCGGGCCAGTAACGGCGGATCGCGTCGTGGAACACCGCCCCGCGCGCCGGGTCGACCGTGTAGTCGATGGCGGCGGGGTCGTCGGTCTCCAGCCATTCGGTATCGGGACCGAACTTCGCCCGCCCCGCCATGTCGAGCGTCAGATGCACGCCGAGGCCCCCGTCAACCGGCACCGGATAGACCAGTCGCGTGAACGGCGCGCGCCCGGCGAGGGCGAAGTAGTTGCCCTTGACCAGCGCCCGGCCCGGCGGTGCGGCGAACCCCTCGATCCGCGCCGCGACATCCTGCGCCCACAGCCCGGCGGCGTTGATGACGTGGCGCGCGGTCAGGCACAGGGGCGCCTCTCCGCCGACGATCACGTCGATCCGCCCATCCTCGCGCAGCACGCCGCGCTCGACCGGCGCGCGGGCGACGAGCTGGCCGCCATGCGCCTCCGCCTCGCCGAGATAGGCGAGCATGAGCGCGTGGCTGTCGACGATGCCGGTAGAGGGCGACAGAAGCGCGCTGTCCACCCGGAGCGCCGGTTCCATCGCCCGCGCCGCCGCGCCGTCCAGAACCGTCAGGTCCTCCACCCCGTTCGCCGCCGCGCGGGCCGCGATGCCGCCCAGCCGCGCGCTCTCGGCGGCATCGGTGGCGACGATCAGCTTGCCGCAGCGGCGATGCGCGATGCCGTGCCGGGCGCAATGATCGTAGAGCATCCGCTTGCCCGCGACGCAGTGCCGCGCCTTGACCGAACCGGCGTCGTAATAGATGCCCGCGTGGATCACCTCCGAATTGCGCGCGCTGGTTTCCTCGCCGAACACCGCGTTCTTTTCCAGAACGAGCGGTTCCATCCCCGCGAGCGCGAGCGCCCGGGCGACGGCCAGACCCACCACGCCCGCCCCGATGACGAGCGCCTCGCATTCAAAAGTCTCCATGCGCGGACCCTAGCCGGACGGCCCGCATCGGAAAAGCACCGGGCACGAAAAAACCCGCCCACCGGTCGGTGAGCGGGCCGGGGCGAACCCCTGTGCAGCGTCCCTCTGCAATTCCTTCGTCGCGGGCCTAGTCCGCCTGCGCCACGTCGTCGTCGTCGGCGGCACCCGTCGGCAGGGCATCGCCCGCCGTGACCTGCACGGGCTGGGGCTTCTCGCCCTTGAGCGTCGCGACCACGGCGCTCGCGACTTCGCTGTCATCGACGCCGAAGACGAAGCCACCGCCGTAGACGGCGGTTTCCAGCACGGGCGTGCTGACGGTCATCTCGTCTACCACGACCGCGAGCGGTTCGCCCGTCGTTTCGGTCGTCAGAGTGTAGAAATCCGCCGCCGCTTCCTCGTCGAGTTGCACGAAGACCGACCACTTGTCGCTTTCGGCGTCGTGGACCGGCGAGATCATCACCAGATCGTCGCGCCCGAGGGCGAGCGTGCCGTCCTGTCCCGTGAAGGCGATGATCGGTTCTTCCGGTTCGGGCATCGGAGTCGGTGCCTTCGGCGTCACGGTGGCGATATCGCCGGACTTGGCGGATGGCGAAGGGGTGGCCGATTCGTCGCCGGTCGCGGTCGCCACGGTGCGGTCGTCCTGCGTCGCGGTATCGGCGGTCGTCGCGTTGTCGTCGCCACAGGCGGCGAGGGCGAGCAACGCGATGGTCAGCGGCGTCGCGATCTTCATGGGGTTCTCCTGATCGAGTGGCGCCATGCGCCTTCTGCCGTCAGGTGTACGCGAAGGGTGTTGAAAGAGTGTTTCGCAAGTCAAAGACCCGGCCCGCGCGGGGCGGACCGGGTCGCAGACAACGGGACCGTCAGGTCTTCGGAACGGTCTTCTCCGCGCCGCTCGACACGCTGACGTAATCGGTCAGCATCGGCATGTGCTCGCTGCCGCCGCCCTGGGCGACGGCCATGTGATAGTACGACTTGATCGACCCGGCCATCGGCGCGGCCATGTTCGCATCGTCGGCCATCTGGCTGAAATACTTGATGTCCTTCAGGCAGTTGTCGAGCGTGAACAGGTGAGCTTCGGGGTCGCCGTCGATCACGTATTTGGTCATGCGCTGGAACATGCCGGAATTGTTGCCGCCGCCCGCGATCAGCTCGCGGAACTTGTCCAGATCGATGCCGGTCTTGCGGCAGGCGGTGAACGCCTCGGCGAAGAGGGCGTTGTAGCCGAGCGAGAGGAAGTTGTTGATCAGCTTGGCCTTATGCCCGTTGCCGACCGGTCCCATATGCGTGATGTTCGCCGCCCATGTCTCCAGTATCGGGCGCACCGTATCCATCGTCGCATCGTCCGCGCCGACGAAGGTGTTGAGGTTGCCGGTCGCCGCCTCCTTGGGCGTCTGGCCCAGCGGCGCATCGATGAAGGTCGCACCCTTCGCCGCGAATTCCTCGGCCAGCTTCATGGTCGAGGTCGGGTCGGCGGTCGAGCAGTCGATGACGATCAGCCCCTCGCGCGCCCCGGCCAGCAGACCGTCCTCGCGGCGGCACAGATCCTCGATCTGGACCGAGGAGGTGACGCACAGGTGGATGACGTCGCAGGTCTCGGCCATCGCCTTGGGCGAGGTCGCCTCCGTCGCGCCGCGCCCGACGAGATCGTCGACGGGGGTACGGTTGCGGTTGCCCATGACGGTGAGGGGGTAGCCGTTTTCGAGGATGTTCTTCGCCATCCCGTGCCCCATCAGGCCGACGCCGATGAAGCCGATATGTTGCTTGTCGCTCATGTTTCTCTTCCCCTGAAATCAGCCTACGGGCGTCTTGACCGGCTCGCCCGCGAAATGGCGGCGCAGGTTCTCGACCACGAGATCGCCCATCGCGCGGCGCGTCTCGACCGTGCCGCTGCCCTGATGCGGCTGGAGGATGACGTTATCCATCTTCAGGAGGGCTTCGGGCACCTGCGGTTCGGCGGCGAAGACGTCGAGACCGGCCATGCCCAGCGTGCCGCTTTCGAGCGCGGCGACGAGGGCGGCTTCGTCATGCACCGACCCGCGCGCGACGTTGATGAACGTGCCTTCGGGGCCGAGCGCTTCGAGCACCTGCGCGTTCACGATGCCGTTGGTCGACGGGCCGCCGGGGCAGATGGCGACGAGGAAGTCGCAGGCGCGGGCCATCTCCGTCAGGTCGTCGAAATACTCGTAGGATACGCCGTCCTGACGCGAGCGCCCGTGATAGGCGATGTCGCAGCCGAAGACCGTCAGCTTTTCGGCGATATCCTTGCCGATGCGCCCCAGACCGAGGATGCCGACCTTGCGGCCCCGGATCGAGCGGGCCAGCGGCGGATTGCCTTCGCCCGTCCAGCGGCCCTGCCGGACCCAGGCATCGTTGGCGACCAGCGTCCGACTGGTGGCCAGCACGAGGGCGACGGCCATGTTGGCGACGTCGTCGTTCAGCACGTCGGGGGTGTTCGTGACCGTGATGCCGCGCTCGCGGGCATGGTCCAGATCGATGGCATCGGTGCCGACGCCGTAGCACGACACGATCTCCAGCGCGGGAAGCTGGCCCATCACGTCGGCCCCGGCCCCGCGTCCGCCATCGGTCGCGATGCCCCGGATGCGCGGGCCGACCTCGGCGAGCAGGGCGGCCTTGTCATCGGCCTCGAACAGGCGGTGGACGGTACAGGCTTCGTCGAGCGCCGCTTCGACATGCGGCATCATCGGACCCATCATCAGGATTTCGGGTTTCATCGCGGCTCCAGTGCTGGCGGGGGTTTGCAGGACATGCCCCCGTTATAAGCCGCAAGCCGCGCGTGGCAATGACGCTCGTACTAGACACGCTCCATATCGAACAGGACGCGTCCGGTCGAGACGGCGGTGCCGTCGGCGTTCATGCGGATGACCGACCCCTCGCCCGACCCCAGCAATCCGCCGATCATGTGGGTGGCGATGGTGGAATGCGTCACCATGATCGCCGGGCCGGGTTGCGCCGCCACCTGTTGGACGAAACGGCGAAGCTTGCGCAGCTTGGACGCCTCCGACCCCGGCATGTCGGCGATGGAGTTCAGCGCGATTTCCGGCACGACCGGCTCGAACCCCATCAGGGTCGCGGTGTCCATGCAGCGGCACCACTGGCTCGAATACACCGCACTCGGCGTCACGCCCTGCGCGCGCAGCCAGTTGCCGATGCTCACCGCCTGCGCCCGGCCCACGTCGTCGAGGTTGCGCTGGGTCTGGCAGTTGGACAGGTTCAGGTCGGCGGGGTCGTTATGGCCGGGCGCGAGGGCATGGCGCAGGAGGAGGGCGTGGCCGGGGGTCTTGAGTCTCGCGATGCTGGCCGCCTGTTCCTCGGGGGTGGGGTCGAAGAGGCCGGCGGCGCGCGCATTCGCGGGGAGGAGGGCGGCGGCGGCGATGCCGCCGACGATGAGGGAGCGTCGGGTAAGTTTCGATACGTCTGCATGATCGGACATCGACAATGCCTCTATTTACTTGTCAGGAAAGAGGAAGTCTTTCTGTTGGTGCCAAGTAGATCGACCAGATCAATCTTTTTGCCCAATTCATCCCAATAGATACTGCTGTTCTCCAACCTGTATCTGTAACGCTTCGGATCACTTGCCTGTTGAAGCCATTCGTACTGTTTGAGAGGCGTACCTTGACGCATACCGCCACGCAACGTGACCCAAATCATTTCGTTCTCGAAATCAACTGAATCCGGAAGGATTTGTTCTATTGCGTACTGTGTTGCAGCAAGCTTCTTGTCCAATTGAGATGAACGATACCGTATCAGGAGTGCTGCGACCCAAGAAAGTACAGCAATCGAAATCGGAATCACGAAGGTCAGTAACGTTTCTCTATCCATCACGTTTCTTCCTTCAACGAACCGAGCACGACTTGCGCTGCCGCGTGTGTCAAAATTCCTACCATTGCACCTACGAAATAGGCTTCTTCCATTCCATCATCAATGCTGGGCCGGATGAAGGCGAATGCGATGACACCGATAGCGATTGCATTGAGAAAATTGGCAAACAGTTTTATTCGCTCGTTCCAGATCTTTCGCTCTGGTCTCATGCGGCTTCGGCCTCGCTTTGCTCGACCAGTCCGACGATGTCGGCCATGATCTTCGTCAGTTCGAAATCTTTCGGTGTGTAGACCCGCGCGACGCCCGCCGCAAGAAGCTGCGCTGCGTCGCCATCGGGGATGATGCCCCCGGCGATCACGGGAATATCGCCCATCCCCTCGCGCCGCATCAGGTCCATCACCTCCAGCACCAGCGGCATGTGCGAGCCGGAGAGGATGGACAGGCCGACGACGTGCACGCCTTCTTCCAGCGCGGTATTGACGATCTGGGCCGGGGTCAGGCGGATGCCCTCGTAGACGACCTCCATCCCGCAATCCCGGGCGCGCACGGCGATCTGCTCGGCGCCGTTCGAATGGCCGTCGAGACCCGGTTTGCCGACGAGGAACTTCA
>ENA-ORXT01005961-ORXT01005961.1-marine-metagenome-genome-assembly--contig:-NODE-5961-length-11633-cov-7.553998_pt1 | contig 11633 bp, 9 predicted proteins | sample MGYA00237868_ERZ511482 | MGnify/ENA metagenome assembly ERZ511482 | reverse complement strand
AAGCGCACGTGGTGAGCAGGGGGGGGGGCGGGCTGGTGGCCTCTGAGGCTCTGCCGCGTGTGGGCGACGTTTTTTTTTTGGATTGGACTGGTGTGCGTCGCGTCTTGAGTGGGGCCAGGGCGTCTTGGTGCTGAGACGCCGCGGCATGTACAGCGTGTTGCCGTATGCCATTTTTTGTTGTTTTGCCAGCGGCGGCCCGATCGGGTGGGGGTGCTGGTTTAGGTGGAGACACTCATGGCGGCGCCGGGCTACTTGGTCAGTCCCTGTTCATCATGGCTGCTGTTCTTCTGCTTGCGAGCAGTCTGTGACCCCGCCGTCTCTGTTTGCAGCCCCGCCACTCCCTCGCTCCATTCTTCCCCCATCCGTATCCCCGCCGCTTCCCCGTCAGTCGCAGCGCCGCGCCCCGCTGCTACTGTCAGACCCATTACTCGCCTGCACCGCGTGGGCGGCGACCAAGTCCGCCTCAAACGCCGCACGCAAGCCCGCTGTCCCCGGGTCTGCCGGCACGGGCATGGTCAGTGTGACGCCCGACGGCGTTGCCTGCACCGGGGGTGGCGGCGGCGACGGACTCGTAATGACTGCACGCCGCCGCTCGTACGCGTCGAGGATGACGTCAATGACGTTGCCGCCGCCGCCAGAGTCGCCCGCCCACGTCAGAGACGGGCCGAGGGCGCTGCCGTTGAGACTGCCCGCCCCCACCGACGTCGCGGCGCCCCCGAGACCGCCGATACGGCCGCCGCCACCGTTGCCACCACTGGCGGCGGTCGCCCCCTCGATCCCCCCCCCGTCGAGTCCGAGCGCGCCCCCCAGCGCCGCGAGGACGCCCTCCTCCCGGGTCGGGTCCTGCTCGTAGAGCGCCGCGACGCGGGCCCCTCCTGACGCGGGCACGGTGATCGGTCCGATCGCGCCCGCGTCGTAGGGTGCGGTGACGCGCACGACAATGTAGCTGATGTTGGTTAGGGGCGCCCAGCCGCGGCCGCGGGTGCGCCGCGCGACCAGCCGCACATTGTCCGACGTGTTGGTTTGCGCGTAGAGGGCCGCGTCGCAGGGGGCAGAGAGAAAAAAGTAGTAGCCGCGCATGAGGAACTCAGACGCGTAGGTGGGGAAGGCGGCGGGCTTGGGGGGGGCAAGCCGAAAATCCATGTCGACGCTCAGCACGCGGTCCGGTTTGGCATGCTTGTCGAGGGCCTCTGCGGAGCGTAAAGCCGGGGGGGGAGCGTAAGCGCAAACCACAGAAAAGAGACATTGCCATCCACGCCGCGAGCAGCAATGCCGTGTCAGTCAAGCCGTATTGGAGAGCCGGCCGGGTATGAAGCGTTGGTGGCACCGGCCAGCACGGTTGATATGAGCTGCCGGGCACTGGCCGTCGGCCCGTGCCCTCCCAAAAAGCACAGACAGTGAGCAATGCGCGTCCGACGCGAGCGTGCGCGCAACATACCTCGGCTGAGTGCTCCCGCCACCCGTAGCGCGGGTCCGATGGCGCCAACTCCCGCCACGCCCAAGCTGCTGCTCAGCGCCGCCAGCCCGCCCGTCAAGTTCTCCACGCTCTCCACGCTCGTTTTAAGCGCGGCCACATCATCGACTTCGAGCACAACCAGCCGGACGTTGAGGTGGGAGCGCGGCCTCCCCGCCGCCGCGGACCCCCCACACGAGTAGACGCCGCCGCGGGCGACGACGCTCTTGGACGCCGGGATGGGAAAGTACACCCCCGCCGCCGTCGACTCGCGCGCCGTGGCGAAATCATAATGTACGAGCGGCACCCCGTCAGCCGCAATCCCCGACGGGTCCTTGTGGACCGAGTAGATGACCAGCTCGTTTTTCCGCGCGCCGGGCAGCGCCCGGTCTTGGCTCGCCGCCTGCACGCCGGCGAGGCGCACTTCAAAGGGGTCCGAGCCGCGCACCATGAGCGACCGCGCCTCCGCGTCGGTCGGCGGGTGGACCTTGGCGCGCCGCGTCGGCACGTACGGTTCATCGTTTTGCACTTCGGCCTCCGACGCAAAGAGCACCGAGTACGAGGCGCCATAGCCAATGGCCTCCACAGCCCGGCCGGGGAGGCCGCAGGAGAGGCGGAGGCGCGTCGTGTGCGACGCTTGGACCCACTCGGCCATGGCGGGGGAGGCGGTGGGGTGCGAGGGGGGGTGCAGGGGCGGGGCCCCTGCCGGTGCTGCGGTGCTCGTCGACCCCGACCCCGTGTCGGCAGTCGCCGAGGAGGCGTGGGAGAATGGGGCGGCGGGGGACTTGCGGGACTTTGTTTTTGACGGGGACCCCATGGCGGCCCCGGCGGCGACAGCTGATACAGTGCAGGGCGACGGGAGAAGCCGGCGGCACCGCCTAGTTGGAGTCGCGAGAAAAAAAAAGCAGTCGGCAGAGGCCAGGGGAAGAACCGGGAGGCGAGGGCGGCCAGAGCTGGCCAGGCGCAACGGGCGACGAAGAACACGGCGCGGGGCACGGGTGCCGCGCACGCCGCACGGGAACACAGGTGCCACACCTGGTGCGTGCCGTGGTTGACACGAAGGCCGCGGGGGGCTGCACAGCACGGACGGCGGTCCGAACGCTGCACGGCGGGTGCGCCAGCGCACACCATCGAGTGGGGGGGCGTCGAGCAAGTAAACGGCGCAGCTGACAGCAGAGTCTGGTGACCACTCGGTTGTTGTCCGCCAAAGCTCGCAAAGCCAGCAAGACCCGGTCGGTGGCACGTGGGCACCAGCGCCTGGCCAGGCAATGCTGTCGAACTGACGCACGGGCCTCTCTGGCGGCACCGGTTGGATAGCCCATTTGCCGACGTCCGCTCTCCGCTGGCCGAATTCCCTGTCGTTACAGCACACTCGGATCCGAGTGTGCTGGCCGAATTTTCCTGTCGTTACAGCACACTCGGATCCGAGTGTGCTGTAACGACTGGGAATTCGGCCAGCCATCGACAAGTACGTAGTTGCTTGCTCTCGAAAAAACAGGTCAAGATGTGGACAAGCCCCCTCCAGTCGACCGCCACCGTGGTGTCGTTGCTGGCACCTGACCGCCCGCATCGCTGCAGCACCAGCTGGTGGTGGGGCACGCAGCGGGGTGGCCCTACGGGCCACAGCGGCGGTTCCTGCTGCTCCAGACGATTCGGACGGCTCAGCATGGGGGCCTGTGCGTCTTTTGCGCTGTGGCCTGGCCTTGCGGCTGGCCTGGCCGCCACTCGCCCGTCATGGTCGCCTCCCGCCCTCTGGCGCCTCCCAACTAACGCTGCCCTTCAACGCGCCCGACCTTTCTGCCCGCCCCGTGACCGAACCTTGAGCCCCCCCACGCCACTCCCTATGTCGGTGGCGTTGGTTGCTCAGTCAACCTCTCCTCTCAGATGGCGTCCGTAATCCCTGTGATTACCCCCCAAAACCCGCGTCCGTATCAAGTAGAGTTGCTTGCTTCCGCCATTGCCGGAAACCTGATTGCCCATCTGCCCACCGGCTCGGGCAAAACGTGGGTCGGCGCACAGCTGCTGCTGTGCTATGCCCAAGTTTTTGGCAAGACGCCCGACCGGCCGCAGCGGGTTGGCGTTTTCCTCGTGCCCAAGCTGCCGCTCGTGCGGCAGCAGGCGGTGGCGGTGCGGCAGCAGACGGGCCTCCGCGTCGGCACGTACAGCAGCAAGGGGCGATTCGACATGTGGAGCGCCGAGCGGTGGGCGACAGAGTTGACCACCCAGGACGTGGCGGTGTGTACGCCTCAGACGCTGCTCGACGCGTTGCGCCACGGGTTGATGCGGATGGAGGACTTGACGGTGCTGGTGTTTGACGAGTGCCACCACGTCGTTGGGTATGTCTTGCAGCATCGTGTGGTGGTCTGGGCGTGGCGCTTCCAATGGGCTCCTGCTGCGCGCAAGCGAGGCAGTGGGCTTGCGCCGCCCAACCACCCTCTCTGGGTCTCCTTCACGTTGCTGACTTGTTCCAGTATGGTATGCATGGCGCTTCCCTCTTGCTTCTTTCCTCGTTTGTGCGACGCAGCAATGACGTTTACAATTGCATCATGCGTGAGTTTTACGCCGTTTGGGACATAGGCACGCAGGGCCCGATCAAGCCTCGCATCCTCGGCTTGACGGCTTCGCCGCTCAAGCGCGTTTCAGACAGCACCGAATCTGCCGAAAAGTGTGCGGCCGCCCTCGCCGCCGTCGAGCGCACCTACGACGCGCCGCTTGGCCGGCTCTCCCGCGCCGCCGCGGAAGCCGTGGAGGCCGCTGCGGTGCGGCCGGAAGAGGTGACCCCGTTGTACGAGCCGTCGGCGCTGGCTCGTTCTCTGGCGGCCGCCTCTGTAAACGATGGTGGCGCCAACGCCGCGGCTCTGAGCGACGCCGAGGACCTGCTGGCCACCTACGGCGCCTTTTTCCTCGACCGTCACGGGGCGGTCATGGGTGCGGCCGGCAGCCCATCGCCGCGTGTCACCACGCCTGTCGCCGGCGGTGCCTTCCGGACTGCTGTCGACCGTACCGTGGCGTTCGTTGTCGGGGTGCTCGGTCGGCTTGCCGGCCAGCTGTGGGCCGACCACCTGGGCGCTGCCGACGCGACCGCGGCGTACGCCGCCGAGCCAGACGTGACGCCCAAGGCCGCCACGGTGCAATCAGCGCTCGCCATTGAATTTGACCGCCTCGGCGTGGCGCCACCAGAGGGCGCGGGTGGCGCGGCAGACGCCGCCACGGCCGGGGTGCTGGTGTTTGTCGCCCGCCGCGTTACGGCGTGTGCGCTCCCCGCGCTGTTGACGGCGGTGGTGACGCCAGCCGACGCCCACATCCGCATCGGCTACGTGGTCGGCCACCGCGGCGGCGGCGGCGGCCGGCGCGGCGGCAGCGGCGCCGTCACTGCCGACATGAGCGCCACCGCCCAACGGCGCACGCTCGACGCCCTCCGATGTGGCGACCTGACGACCGTCGTCGCCACTTCGGTCCTTGCCGAGGGCGTAGACGCCCGCGTTGGCACCGTCCTACTGGCCGACGGTGCCCCGTCACCAACGGCCTATGTGCAAATGCGGGGTCGGGCGCGGGACCGGCGGGCGCGCCTCGTGTGGCTCGTGCCGTCTCCCGATGAGCCGTCGGGGGAGGGTGTGCCGGGCCGCACGGTGGCAACGTCCATCGCGCTGGCACACCAGGGCGCGGCCATGATGGAGCGCGTGCCCGCGTCCGAGGCGCGGCGCCGGGGCGTCGGCGGAGCGGGTGCCTCGACGGCCGCCAACCGGGGCGGCGGACACGCGCCTGACTTGGAAACCGCCATGGCGGGTATGGCCATTGCTAGCGACGACGGGTACGGCTCCACGCCGGACGTTGGGGTGAGCGGCCCCCTGCCACCCCCTGTGCCCACCGTCTTTTCGGCAACGACCCGTGCGCGGGTCAACGCGCACAGCTCGCTGTGCCTTCTCTCCCGCTACACAGCGTCCCTACTATCGGCCGCCGCTGCGCGGGCGGGTGGCCAGCCGCCCAAACCCATCTGGGTGGTCGGGCCCGTCGACCCGTCCGGCCCGCGCTCGCAGGCGCCCTTTACAGCGACCGTGATGCTGCCAGCCGCCGCGGCGGTGCAGTTCGGCACCTGCGTGACGGCGCCGACGGCCAAGGGAGCAAAGCGGTTGGCCGCCCTCGACGCGTGCCGCCGCTTGTACGCAGCCGGGGCGCTCGATGAGTGGATGCTGCCACGGGATGGGTACCGGGCGGGGCTCCTACCATGGCACCGGGGTTGAGGGGCTTGGTGGGCCGGTGGTGGCTTGGTGATGGGGCAGCGGGATGTACATGTGGTGCTTGCATTGAATCGTCGGAACATTGACCTCCAGTCCGACAGGCCAAACGGAATCTTTGGACTGTGTCCAGCGCTTCCGGACAGGTCCCGAACAGTCTCCCGGACTGGTCCGAGAGGCTGTCCGGAACTGGGTTCCGGACGTGGGCCAAGTGCAAGGTTCTGTCGAGCATGCCCGCACCAGGGGCGTTTCGGGAAAAGAAACCACGAGATCGAGGGCCACGCATGCCGAACATGTCCATTCCGAGATTCTGTCCCACACGTCGTTTGGATGCCTCCTCTTCGGAATTGGACTCACGGGGTCATCATCCGTAACTCCTCACGAGCCGCCTGGGTCAACGGCGCGTGTGTGCGGCTCCGTCCCAATCAGCGCGCCATCACGCATCACGAGGCATTGCGCGTTTCTCTTCTTGCATGCGTGCGGACGGAGGGGACGTCGTTGGCCTGATCGACCACCTCTTACCCAGCGAGGCCGCCTGCGCCGCCCCTCCCCCTCTCACCATGAATGCCCTCCGTCGGCACCCCAATCCCGTCGTGCAACACATTTGCGCCACGCTGGCGCAGCTATCCGACACGGATGAGGTCGACGGCGTGTTGGGCGACCTCCCCCGTGCTGACTGCCACGCACTCCTGTCCGACGCGGGCGCGGCGGCGGCGCTCACCGTCGCGCTTGCTGGCGAAGTCCGCGCCGCTGTGGAGCCGTGTGGGCCCGCCGCCCCACCCCAAGAGGTTTCTTGTGGACGGCGACGGATAACCGTGGAGGGCCTATCGGCGGTCGTTAGCCGGGCAACGGGCGTGTGCCTGTGCGGCGACAGCACGGTCGTGCCGCTGCTCCTCGACGTGCTCCCCGACGTGTATGGGATGGCGGTGGGGCGGTTTGAGGACCTGCTCTACCGCCCCGGGTTGGGCGGCTTCTTCAAGGCCCTGGACTTGCTCGTCGCCCGCCACCTCAACCGGGCGGCACCCATGCCCCCAAGCAACGACCGGCGAACGCCATCGTGTGCTCCGGTGCCGTCCTACGCGACCACCTGCGAACGGGTGACGGTGGTGACACGAACCCCACTGCTGCGCGGGTGGCTCCTCGAGCAGCTGGCGGTGGTTGCCTCGCTGGTTGGCGGCCCGCACGCCGACGACAACCGGCTGCCCCCCCCCAATGGCCTCCTCATGTTATCCATGGTCGCCCCGCGGTTCTTGCTCGACGACCCGACCGCGCTCGACGTCCTCGTTGGGGCGGCCGTCGCCGTGGCGTCGTCGACGGCGTCGGCCATGACCGGTGCCCGCATTGGCGGCTACATCCGGCTCATCCTCGAGCAGCTGGCACTCGCTGACCCGCCCCGCTTCCGCTGCACCGCCGGCGTCGGCGACGCGCTCGAGGCTCTCCTCCGTGCCGCCCGTGCCTCGTCCCCGACTGGCGTCGTTGACGCGGAAGAGCGCGAGGCGCTCATGCACCTGCTGCACGCGCTCACGCCGTCGGCGGCGGCGGTGACGGCGTCCCCCGCGGCGATGGGGTGGCTCGTGTCCATGGCCGCCCTCCCGCCAGATGGGGAGCTCAACCAGTACGCTTCCTACGCGGCGGCGTGTATGGCGCTGTATGTGTGCCGCGCGGTCCGCCGCGGGGGCTCGTCTCGCATCCCGGCGACCTTTGACGACGCCGCCCCGACGTGGCGGCGGCTCGTCGGCATCCATCCTCACGCCGTCGCCGTTGCCGTCGGCCGGTCGCTCCTTGACCTGTGCAGCGCCGGCGGCGGGCAGTCGGCGTCATCCACGGCGGTGCCGGCCTTGACGCCCTGGTTCCCCTCCACCTTCCCCCCCCCACTCCTCACGGCGTACGAGACGCGCCTCGGGCGTTGTTGGACGTGCGGCTCCAGCTACTCGGCCGCCAATGCGAGGCGGGTGCCAAACAAGTGCTCGGGCTGTTGGGTGGCGGTTTTTTGCTCCCCCGCCTGCGCCGCGGTCGGGTGGAAGGCCGGCGGCCACAAGCGCTCCTGCGCCGCCTGGTCCCGCTTCTCGGAATCCCTGCTGACGCGCGTCGTCTCACAGTCGCTGACGGGCGACGCGCGGCGCATCACCGTGCGGCGCGTGCACCATCGGCAGGCAGCGTTGGCCATGCAACAAGAGGAGATGGACGGGGACTGGCGGGCATGGGGGTGGCCCGCCGCCCGCGCGCGGTTCGTGGAGGAGGCGGGGCTATCCTTGGCCGACGTCGTGTGCCTCGTCGAGCCGGCGTCGGGCGTCGTGCAGTTGCTGCCGGCGGCCGAGTACGCCAAGTGGCCGTCGGCGGTGCCGGCAGAGGCGCTCTCCAAGCCGCTGGAAAAGCACGGGGGGCGCGTGCTGCGCGTCGTGCACCGGGCGCATCCGCCGCGGATTCAGTCCTTTGGGCCGCGGTCCCTCGGGTTGGCGTAGCGCCGCGGAGGGTAGGGCACGACGTGGGGGGGGTATCCGTCACCTGCACGACGCTGTTGTGTGCTTTTGCATCCGCTGCCTGCTTCGTGGCGGCAGATGCTACCATGGCGGCCAGCTGTCGCATCCAGAAAGCCGTCAGCCACGGGCAAACAGACAGAGGCCGGCGTGGCGTCACCCTTGCCGGCAGGCGGATGCATGGGATCGTTCGGCCGGGCGCCAAGTAGAGAGACGGGCTTTGCAATTCCAGGCCACGAAGTCGGCGATGGAGGCGCCTGTCTGGGCGCTTCAATCCCCCTCCCTCCTTCAGGCGACTGGTTCCCATACGTGAGACGGATGGGTGGCCCACGTTTGGCGTTCGCCGTTGTGCTTCCCCTGTCCCTCGTGTCAAGCGGCTGCTGTAGTGCCGGCGCAGACACTTTCCAGCGCCCGCGGTGGCCGGCAGAACGGGCCGGCCCAAGTGCCGCGGCCTCGGGTCACGGTCGCCATTTCCCTGTCCTCTGCCCCTCTGCCTCTTTTTCGCGTCCCACCCGACGGCCACTGCTCGCTTGTTCAGTGGCACAAGCAGTCGGCCACGTGACACTGCTGCAGACGGGGTCCGCCGCCGGTCCGCAGTGGGTGGCTGCCGGCCGGTGCCTGGTCAAACCGAAACGGCATCTTCTACCTGTAAGCTGCCGTAAGGGTGAGATCTGCTACGACGAAGCGTGTCACATCCACGCGTCAAAAGCGCCCCATGACGCCGCCATAGGGCCTTGTGACTTGTCCGGTCCCAATGACGGTGCTCCCAAAGCCGCAGCTGCTGCACACAGACGACCAGTATGGAGCCGAGTACCGCGTATCGGTACTACCGCCATACTTCGTCGATTCTAGCTGTAAGGATCCGTGGCAGGTGTCCTCTGGGCCTGCCAGCCGGACAGTCCCCCCAGCATCGCCTCCAACGGTTCGTGCCAAGACACTCAAACCATGCCCACAAAGGACTGACCTGGATCATGGACGATCTGAATCGGACCTGCTTTTTCGTGGTTGGCGTACAGTCAATCTCACAGAAAATGAGAAACATCAAAACGTTATCAGTGAACTTCTCTGTGAATTGGGCCCTGTCATTGTCCCCAGAGCAACCTGTTGAACCAATCAGACAGCGATCGCACAAAAACTTTCAGGTTCAGTCCTCGCGTGAGTCATGGAACAGCACTCTGTACAGTCAGTTTCCATCCATATCCCACCCTCCGCAAGAACAGGTGTCGTTGCCGTGTTGCAGGATCGCTTTCGAATACTCATGTAGCCCGCTCGTCCGGAGCCGCACTTACTGATTCAAATGCGGAATGTTGACACTGAAGGAGTTGATCTGACGTCTTGCAACACGCGCATCCGACTCCGCGATCTGACGCTCTTGTCTCAAGCAGCAGGGGAAGAGATGCTGAGGCACTTCCAGATGGCCAGTGTACAAGTCTTGAAGCACCCAGACGGTCCAGGACGTACTAGGGCTTGCTCATGGACACTTTGCACGACTTCCTCGCGGTATGAGGTCTCCATCGGGACGGATGTGGAATCGATTGCGATCCTCTTCCAATCGTAGTTCTCGATCTCAAGCCGACCTCAGTCCACAAGCAACGTCCAGTTTACGAAACAGAGTGAGTTTCGTCATGCCAGTAGGCCAGCAATCGGACGGGATATGGATGGAGACTGACTGTAGAACAGAAGTTTGTGGTATTGGTTGGAAGTCTCGAAATAGTCTACTTAATGTGGTCCTGGACGCAGCAGGTACATATGTACTGGGGATTACATCATGTTTTTGGTCTCATTCGGCCATTGAACTATTCAGCCGTCGAGACAATCTGACAGCAGGCTCGGTTGGAACAGTGCGCTGAGTGGTGCTGCGGTGGCGGTTTCTCTGAGGGCTGACGCGGTGGCAGCTTTGGGGCGGTCGGGGACCGACGCCAGGTCACGACGGCGCGTTCGTGCCAACGCGAGTGGCAGCCAGGCCGGCCCCCGAGGACCAGCCAACGGCAGGAACTGGACGAGGTGGCCCGAGCGCGCCTCTGAGGTCGTCGAATAGTCCACTTGCACGCGGGCTCTGGTCAGTCTGCACAGCTGGGCATCTCGTTCAGGCGCGTTCCACCTGCCCAAGCGGACACGCCGCCCGCTTCTGACTCTCGCTGAAGGTGGCCGGGGGAACGACACCCGAGCGCCGGGCCAACGCGACGCCGGGGCATCCCCCACGGGATCGAAGCGAGGCAGCACGGTTGGCGGCGAATCACTCTGCGAGAGGCGACCAGTGGCCATCGGCCGGTCGTGGGACCCGGTCGCCCGCCGGCCAGCAAGCACCCAATTGGTCACTTCGTACGGAGGTGGCTTGACGGTGAAGGAGAGGGGGGGGGACGGGGGCCGCATCGACCTCGGCCACCGCGGCTGTGGGCGCAACCGGCTGCGTTTGCTGCGCAGAGCTCGGCCGCGCGGCCCCCGCGCCCTCGTCAGCCGGCCGGTCCCCGGGGGTCTGGCGGTGGCGAGGGTGGGTGCGGCCCGCGCCGCCGCTGCCGCCTCCAACGCCGCCGCGCACGTCAGCCGCCGGTCGCGCGTGCGCCGCGGTGCCGGCCGGTTGGGACGGGCGGCCCGCCTCCCGCCCGACCGCGCCGCCACACTGCCGCTCTCGGTCGGCAGTGGAACCCCACGCGGCCAGGCCGACGAGGGCGGTCGGCGGGTGGGTTTGGGCCGCGACGCGCCCACGCGCGCACCGTCAGGCGGCCACCGCGACGCTGCTGCGGCGTGGCGCACCGGGTTGTGGCACGCGGGCGCGGTGTCAGAGGGGGCGGGCGACGCCTGCGCGCGTGCGTGCGCCGGGTCGGCGGGGTGGCGGCCGGCGCGGTTGGGGGCGGTTTGGCTTTGAGGCGGTGGCGCCTCGGCCCTCCCCCCTCGGGCGTGTCCCTCCCAAACTTGCCCGCCGCCTGACGCGGGACGGCGCGTCGCTGAGCTGCGTCGCGGGTGGGGTGGTGGCGACCACCGGGCCCGCCCCCCGCCCGTCTGCGCCGCCGCCGTGCGGCGCGTCGCGCGCCGTCGACTCGTGGGCCCGTGGACGGTGTCTGCCGCACGCGCCACAATCGGCGTTTGGGGTGCGCGCCGCGCCGCCTGCTCGTCGGCCGCCCACCCGCGCCCGGGGTTTGAGTGGAGGTCCATTAGCGGGGCGTGCGGGGGGGGCAGTGGGGGGGGGGGGGGGGGGGGGGGGGGAGTGGTGAGAGGGGGCGTACAGGGTGGAAGGCAGCGAGCACAGTGACCGGACCTGGCGGCTCACCGCGGGCCGCGTGCTCCGCCTCTGCCCGCCGTGCTCGGCACGTTGCGCTCGACCCGCACTCACCGCCGCGCGGCCACGGGGGTGGGGCGGCTCCACTTCAAGCCCCTGCCGGCCCCGGCGTGCTGTGGTCCCATTCCCGTCCTGACCTGGAGTGCGTGTGGGTCTCCCACTTGCCCCCCCCCCACCCACCCCCCCCCCCT
>ENA-ORXT01005958-ORXT01005958.1-marine-metagenome-genome-assembly--contig:-NODE-5958-length-11639-cov-9.393271_pt1 | contig 11639 bp, 15 predicted proteins | sample MGYA00237868_ERZ511482 | MGnify/ENA metagenome assembly ERZ511482 | reverse complement strand
CCACGTGTTATATGTGTGTGATATGCTGTCCCATCTTTGTATGGACACCCGGTCCTCCTCGTCTGTCTTTTTTCGGCGCAAAATTGTGTACATACGGGGGTAATGCACACTGGTATGGTGACTGACGCGACCGGAATACTTGAGTGCTTTTCTTTGCGTTGTGTTTCTTTGTGCTCGATATCCTTCTCTTCGATCCATTTCGTTTTCTTTCCAGGAAAATTGGCCGCCGCCGTCGTGGCGGCTGCAGCCCTGCCGGCGGCGGCTTCCCGCGCGTCGAACGACGCATCGTCCCCCCCGCGAGCGCAGCCGAATAGAACTTCGGGACGCCGGCGCGCCGCCGTTGCCACGCCGCCACCACTTCAGAATCGTCGGCTGTCCTCTGCCCACGAGGCGTTGCCCCCGCCCCCCGTGCGAACGCGTCCTTCTCCTCGCGGTGCCGGCGCGCCAAGCTCTTCGTCCACAGTGGCTTATTTCGCGTGCCCGACCGGGCGCGGCAGCGCCGAGACTGCGGCCATTCCGGCGAGCCCTGCTGGGCCTGCGGCGGTTTCGAACGGCTCTGCGGAGCACCCGCTGGTGGTTCTGCCCGTCCCATCTCGGTCGCGTGGGGCAGGCAGGACCCGCGGCACCACGAGCGGTCGGTGCGGATTCGATCTACCCCCGGACGCGGATGCCGCGCGGCGTGCGGTGGCGATACCCGCAGCCGCCGTCAACCGCCTGCCAGTTTTCCACGTCCTCAACATCTCTGGGCCAGACGTGATACACGTCAAGCGGCTGGCAAAGTCGGCCGCTAAGGTGTTCGACCCCCTCGTCACTTTCTGCGCACAGGCGCGAGTCGACATTGACGTGGCCGTCCGGCACTTGGAGCGGTTCGAGCCACGGCTGGGCGTTTGCGTTCGGAGCTAGGGAGCCTGTTGTCTGTTTTTCAAGGTAGCCAACAACAGCGCGGCCCATCACAAGGCGCTCGCAAAGAAGGGACAGGCCTTGCAGGCGGCGGCCGCGGCGGCGACGGCGGGTGCGGCAACGCTCCCGCCGCCGACACGGCCGATGCCACAGGCGCCGACACGACCGCTGCCACCGCCGCCGACATGGCCGCTGCCACTGCCGCCGAAAAGGCCGCTGCCACCGCCGCCGGCTCGGTCGGTGCGACTCTCGTCGACGAGGTCACCGGCTGCACGGGCCAGATCAGGTACTACCGCTAGCGATCCCGCAACCGTTGATAGTGCGACGGGTGCCCAGTCGGCCGAGGATTTCTTTACTTCTCATCGCTAGTTAATAAACACAACCATCCGACCTGTTCACAACAATGTCTAATCCTTAAATACTTGACTAAATGGAATATTGCTATTATAGCAAGCTGTCATGTACAGTCAGTCTCCGTCCATATCCCGTCGAGATGCCGGCCTACTGGCATATGGACGGAACTCACACCGTTTCGGAAATGGGTGGTTACTTGTGGACTGAGGTCGCCTCGAGATCGAGAACTACGATTGCAGAGGATCGCAATCGATTCCACATCCGTCCCGATGGAGACCTCATACAGCCAGAAAGTCGTCCAGTGTGTCCATGAGCAAGCCCTAGTACGTCCTGGACTGTCTGGGTGCTTAAAAGACTTGTACACTGGCCATCTGGAGGGGCCTCAGCATCTCTTTCCATGCTGCTTTGAGACAAGAGCGTCAGATCGCCGAGTCGGATGCGCGTGTTGCAAGACGTCAGATCAACTCCTTCAGTGGCAACATTCCGCATTTGAATCAGTAACTGCGGCTCCGGACTACCGGGCTACATGAGTATTCGAAAGCGACCGTGCAACACGGCAACGACACCTGTTCTTTCGGAGGGTGGGATATGGATGGAGACTGACTGTACAGCCGTTCTCTCAAAAACCTCGCACGCCAACAGTTGCACCACTCTGACAAATCGGCCTTCACGGGGTGGCAGAGGCCGATTTGTCAGAGCCCCCGACCACCCCACCCACCGGCTCCTATCATCGGCCCGCCCGCCCGCCACTTGGTCGCCTTCTGCTTGCCGCCAGCCCGCCATTTGCCAGCAAATTTCCGGTCACTTGCACGCCACCTGCCCTCCTCTTGCCCCGCACTCGCTTGTCCCCCACTCGCACGCCACCAACCAACCGCCCGTCCCCGACGTAACCGCCACCAGCCCACCGACTACTCACCACCGACACCCTGTCTCGCCGCCGTCAGCCGGCCACCACTTGCCCGCCGCCGACCTCTCGCCTGCCCGCAGCCAACCCGCCGCCACTTGCGCGCCGCCGATCCGCCGCCTTGCCGCCGCCAGCCCGCTCCCGCTTGCCTGCCGCGGACGCCCCGCCGTGCCGCCGCCAGCCCGGCGCCAATTGTGCGCCGCCGATCCACTGTCCCTCCGCCGCGAGCCCGCCGCCACTTCCCCGCCGAAGACCCCCTGCCTCCCGGCGACTAGCGCACCGCCTACCCTCCACCACCCCACCGCCCTCCGCTTACATTCCTACGGCCACCCCACCGCCGACCAACCGCCTGCCCGTCACCAGGCCGCCGCCTTGCCACCGCCTGGCAACCCCCTGCGCGCCGTGCGCGCGCTGCCACCAGCCCACCTCCTGCCAGCCACCCGCCCACCACTACGTATCCGTCATATGCCAGTTCGTGACAACTGTGCCAGTTCGTGACAACTCGGGATTGTGTGGCAAATCAACAGTGTTTACTCATGAGATCGGGTTCGGCGGTGACAGAAAAGAGGGTAAAGCGCCCATATACCAGTTTTTAAAAAAAGAACAAGAACAGGCAGGGAAACATGTTGCACACCGTTGAACGCGCGAACTCGTGAGTTCGCCTTCGGTGTGAAGCGCGCCCAAACGATAGCAAGTGGGACCGAACAGCACGCCGAGAGGAAAAAAGGGCGCACTCTCGAAAATCAATTTGATGCCTAACTACCTGCTCTGATGACACCGTGGGCTCACATTCTGTTGACTTGGCCGTTTTCACACTTGCAGATGCGCGCGTCTTCTTCCCCCCGACATTTCCCATCCGGCCAGTTACCTCTCGGCGCCACGTGCCCCACACTGAGCGCACTTGCCACACTCTCACAGACTGATCATACCATTGTCCCCACCCCCCCCCTCTGAGTGACGCGCAATGCCACCGCGGCGGCGGCTTGCCACAGCGGATGGTGATGCTGCAAGTCATAAGGCCATGTTTGTGGGCCTGCGTCTCGCGTGCACCGGGGAGCTGAGTACCAAGGCGTTTGGAAAGCGATCTGGGCTCGTCTCAGCCCAGGCGCGCCGCTTCATCATTGACAAACCCTGCACAGGCCCGGTCCGCCACTCTTCTTCTTTGCGGACGAGGAGGACCTGCTGGCATCGCCGTGAGAAGCGCACCAAGTTGCCGATTCTGAAAGCTCCGCGCTCCCCATGGCGTGCTACATATCGTTTGGCATGAGAAGAAACCATCTGTTGCATAGTCTCTCTTTCGATGGGCGTCTTTCACGTGATGGCTGATGAAGAAGGAGGGGGGGGAAGGAGGGCGAGTCTTGCAGTGCGGGAAGGGCTGGAGTGTCTCTGGCCAATGTCGGTGCGCCGAGAAGGGCAGGCGTGGCAAAGTGCATGAGGAGCGCCGCGGTATAGTGGCAGAGGTGAGGGGGCGCGGGCCTACAGGCGAACCATATAGGCTGTTGTCGCAGCAGGGACTGGGTCGGGGGCCGAACGGGACGACGAAAACCATGTCATAGCTCGGCAGTCGCATCACCAGAGTGTCCCTATTGGTCCCGCAGGCAAGAATCTTGGGCAATCTGGATCAAATTGTTCGTTCCACTGTAAGTTTTTCCAACTGTAATGTGCAATTCCAGGTCGTTCTCACACAATCAGTCATTGTGTCACAATCTGGTACCGGGGGTTTTTCGACCTCATTTTCTAGCAGATGAACGGGAGCGCCCCAACAAAAATGGAGAACACTGCCGACCTCGTGAGAGACTGCTGAAGCCAGTCATATGTCTACATTACGCTGGGCATGAGTTTAAGCCAGATTACTGGAGCAGTTGTCACGAACTGGGGCATGACGGATAGCTGTCGAAACAAAAATATGATAAATCGGGCAATCTGAGGACCATATGAAGTGCCACATGTCACTCACTTAACCCCGTGAAGCCGCGATGGACCAATCAGAGCACAGAACCCACTGGCCCCAGGGCCAGCGAGTTGCTAAAGGAGGCTCCGTTGGCAACTCGTTGGCCCCGGGGCCAACGGCTCCGACCCCGAATCGGACGCAAGTACAGGCATTACTCAGTTATATCCACTGCCATTTGTTTACACTGTCAGGAGCGACATATGCGAGCATCTGCCGACTTGCGGATCCGCAGCAATCGTACTAGTCCAGTACCCCAACATGGAGAAAAGACTGAAAACGCGTTCGCGGAAATACCCTGAACTTATTTACAACGTGCGAAGCAGCCGCCGACGACCAGCCCACGCGAACCACCCCCCTCGCGCGGCCGCGCATCATCGGCAAACAAGCCACCGCCAACAAGCACCGCCGCCACCGCCGCCCACGCAGCCGCCGTCACCGCCGCGCCTCCCCCCCCCAGAGACAAGCAGACGAATATCCCCGCACCTCCAGACGTTCACACCGCCGCCGGCCTGCCGTCGCACCCGTCCCTGTCGCCACGGCCGCGGCAGTTGGGCACCGCCGCCGCTGCCACAGGCAGGCCGCCGTCGAACTCCGCGCCGCCGTCCCCCGCCGGCGCGTCGGCGGCGGTGCGCACGCCCGCTAACGGCGGCAGCGGCGACGGTGGAGCCATGGACCACAGCCCGCCGCCGCCGCCACCGCCGTCGCAGCCACCACCCGTCCCAGTCGCGGCGATGGCGGGCGCGACAGCGGCGGCAGCCGCGGCAGGGGAGGCGGCGGTGGCGCTGCCGGCGCCCTTTCCCGCTCCCAACGGCGGCGGAGCTCGTCCACCGTCAGACAGTGGCGGGGGCGAGGAGTGGGGGGGCACCGCAACGGGCGGGGCCGCCGTCCACGCTGCCGCCGCGTCGGCGCGGGGGCGGCGGCGCCTCGGACCATGCCATATCGCGCGCGACGGGTGGTGCGGCCGCCGGCGGGGACACCCACACGCGCGCGCGGGGGGGTGGGTGGGGCTGGTCGCCTCGTCGGCGCGGCGGCCGACCGCGCCCCGGCTGTGTTGGTCGCGGGCGGTCGCGCACGGACGCGCGCGCGGGGGGTGTGTCGGGCGTGTGCGGCCGCCGCGGTGGTGACCCCGACGACAGCGGTGGTGCGGCCATCGGCAGCTCCCGCCGGCCGTCCGGGAGCCCTCTCCTCCCGGGCCAGGGACCAAGGTGGGGTTCATGTCCAGATCAGAGGTGTGGTTCACATGCGAACAGGGGAAATTGTTCGGACTTCGAAGCGAGCTTAGACGAAATGGCCCGCTATAGTAAGATGGGGTGACGTGGGGTTCAGCTCAGGGCCGCACACTCTGGCACGCGCGGGCGAACCGGCTCCCACGCGCCTAAACGCGCCATGCGCGCGGGCGCGGGTACCCGCGCCCTCGCGAGCGCGCCTAATCGCGCGCTGCGCGCCTAAACGCGCGCTGCGCCCGTGCACGCTGGTGCATGCGCCCCTGCGCCGTGCGGCCACGTGCGCGCCCCCGCCCCGGCAGGACCAGCTGGACGCCCCCGTATCCGTGCGACGATGAGCGTGTGGCGTCCGTGCCACCAGCGCGACCGCCCCCCCGCCGCAACGTCGGTCTCACCCCCCCCTTTCGCTGCGGCGGTCGGGGACGCCACCACTTTACACTCCGCAGCACTTGCCACGTCGGCGTCGTTAGTGATTCCCCACTTCCCCCCGTACGGTGCGATGCGCGCCGCGGCGTCGAGGCCGATGGCGCCGGTGGCGGGCGTGTCGTCGTCAGCACAAGCCCAATCGCCTCCTTCGGCACGGTTTTCGCAGGTGCGGAGGTGTTGTCGCCGGCCGCCGCCTCTACCGTCGCGCTGACACCCCCTCCTCCACATCCCCTTGGCAGCCGCCGACGCCTACATCGACACCGTCGGCGGCATGCCCGTACTACCTGCGGACCTCATGCCTCCAACTGGCTCTCCTGCTGACGGCGCCAAGCCGCTTCCAGCAGACCCGGTGCCGCCGCCGTCACTGGGGTTACCTCCTCCCCTGCATCTCCACCCCCGTCGCCGCCGCCGCCACCCCCCCCCCGTCCCTCGGCTCGTCGCCCCTGCGCGGCGGCACTGCCGGCGCCCGCCTCCTCGAGGTCTACTCTTCCACCGGCGTCAAGACACCGTTGGCGCTACGCGCCCTTTGCATGCTCGCCTTGTTGGACACCCTCCTGACGGTCCCAATCGCCTTTGTCAACCATTGCCCCTCCCGCGGTGTCCTGTACTCCCGCGACGGGGTGGTGGTCGTGTAGGGCATGAGGTGGCTGGCGCTGCTCGCGCGAGTATCGCTCTTAACAGCCGTGCCGGATGTTTGTTTGCCGCTTCGACCTCCGTCGCACGCGGGTCGGCGTCAGCCCCTGCGCCGCCGCACACGAGCGTTGCCACGGCGCGTCGAGCCCGCTGGTCGGTGCGCGAGTGGTCGTGGCGGTGGGAGATGTCGACGTGGCCATCAATGCCGGCCTAAGATGATGATTATAGGTGCGCTTGGCGAGGGGCTTCGCGAGCGACGTCTTGAGGGGGGGTGTCGTGCGGCTGGCGGTCTGTGGTGCAGTCGGTGACGCACTGTGGGTGCGAGGTGTGTTTAAGGACGTCAGAGGGCCCGTTCCGATGGTTAGCCGCTGGGTGCCGGCGGCCGTGGTGATGCTGACCACAGTGGGGATATCAGGTGTGTGTAAAGAATCGTAAATCATTCTGCTAGCCACAGTAAGGTGCCTGCAAGAAATGGGACCCAGTATCCTTATCGACATCCGCGTCTCTCGTGACCGTTGCAGCTACCCTCCGTCGCCGCTTGTGGCCACCGCACGCTGGCTGCCGCCCCATGACTTCGGTCGCCCCTGGCTGGCCGTAGCCACGCTTATCACACTCCAACGTCCCCTAAACCTAGGTGGCCACCGCTTCCCTCCCGTTATCTAACACCGTCGCCAACCCACCACGCATCAGCACAGGGGGTGTCGACGCCGTCGCCCGCCGCGAAGGCGGGCGAAGCGGGAGTCTCGGGGGAGGTTGAGGGGGGGCAAAAGGAGAGGTTTTCGCAGTCTAGGCTGGTGTGGGGTTCCCATCGCGCTGTCGTGCCGTTGCGACGAGTAACAGACGCCTGGAGCACGAACGCCTGCGAGTGGGGGGGCAAGCGCTGAAACTCACCAGACAGTTATTGGCCGTTTTAGCCATGTGTGGTGGCGTCCCTGACGATGTGGCAGCCGTGTAGGACAGGGAATGGCGCGGCGGGCAGGTGGGCGTCGCCTGAGAGAAGTGCGGAGCAGTTCAGTCCGTTCCCCACCCGCTCGTCTACGTGCTCATTTGCAAATAAAGGACGCTTCCTTTTGTCGTGGATCCGAGGGGTGCCTGTGTGCCTAGTGCCTCTTGCGTTCTCGAGCTCCTTCGTGTGCGCCCTTCTCGTGCAGCCGCTCGTCGAGGTGCCTGGCCGTGAGCTGAGCGGTCCCACCTGTGCGGGGGTGCGCGGGACCTCGCCTCCTTTGACATCAGTCTGTCCTGCCGTACTTCGATCGTGAGCGGCCTTCTCCAAATTGATAGGGGTACCACAGGAACTCTAAATCTAACGCACAGAGTTGTGGGATCTCTACAACTCTACTCCAATCATAGGCCCGAACAAGCGTATCACGACGAGCCTGTGGAGGCGCCACCAGCCGCGCCACCCGCCGACGCCCCACTCTCAGTGACCCCCGCCCCCACGCGCGACTGCAAGAAGGCCTGGAAATCCGCCATTAGGCTGGCAGAGAGGACCATTGGCGCACCGGCCGGCACCACCCCTGCCCCCGTGGCAACTGGTACAGCCGCTGCCGCCGTGCCCGCCGGCACCTCCGACGCCGCGGCCGCGGTGGAGCCCGCCACATTTGCAGTGGAACGGCGGCGCCGCGGAGCCTTGGGGGGCTGCCCAGCGGCCGGTACGGCGTTGGAGCGCCGCTTTCGCAGCGCGGCTGCGCGGCTCATCCGTAGCGTTTGTGACAGCCCGACAGCCACTTGACGGCCTGGCGTCGTCAGACTCGCCATCGTCCGATGATCAAAGTCCGACAGTGCGGCAACGACCTCCATCAGCGATGACGCACCCTTCTCCGACACGACCTGCTTGGTCTGCCGGTTGAGGGACTCACATGCGTTGGTGTCGTTGGAGCTGGCCAGCAGCTCGAACTTGTCCAGCACCCCGGAGCAGCGCGGGAAGGCGGCCACCAGGGCTGAGTCATTGCGCAACAGCCACTGCAGGATGTTTGCCTTCCGCGTCTGTCCCTCGTCCTCGTACGCGGCCGCCATCTTGGAGAGCTCCGCTCGCACGTCGTCCGCCGCGAGCTCCATTTCCGCCTCCCGTAGGTGCACCATGCGGGTGTAAAAGGGGTCGCGGAGGTCGTTGCCACAGGGGGCGAGCAAAAAACGCTTAAAGTGGACGCCGCAGCCGACGACGCGGCCGCGGTACTCCTGCGGCTGCCCACCAAACACACGAGCGAGCGCCCGGAAGAACCCCTGGTGCTGTGCAGTTTCAAAGTCCATCGTGGCCGACACGAACGGCGCCCGACTGGGCCTTGGATCGTCAGCAGCGCCACCCACCCGTGGTCCCACGAGCCCGTTGGCAGCCGCCACACGGAAGAAGTACTCAAAAAGCTCTTCGTACACATCGGTGCTCTTTCCAATAACCATTGCCCGGAAGAGTGTCACCGCCTTGTTTAAGGACAACACAAACGCACTGTGCCACGAGAGAAAAAAAGAGAACAAATAACAACGAACACCTAGGAAACATCTCACTTGTGTGTTAATGCTTGTGCTCACCGATATTGCGGCTCACCCACGCCCCGGCGTCGGCAGAGGGCACGGACACTTCCGATGTCGACTGATGCCGATGCCACCCACCCACGTTGCACGCTCTCCTCTCATACTGCCCGTCGCCCACACGGTCCTGCCCTGCTTCCCCTCCGCTCCCGCCGTCAGCACACTATCCTCTCCCGCACCCCCATCTCCCTAGTGAATGCAATTAGTATGACGTACATAACATTAAAGAGGTCCCAGTCAAACGCCCGCTTACCGGACGACTGAATAGCGGCCGCGTCTACTCCCTGCTTGGCGGAACCGGCCGCGACGACGCCAAAAGTTGTGTCAGCCTGGATGTACCGAATTTTCCCCGAGAGGACCGCCTGCTCGTCTGTCTGCATCACCACCAAGGTGTAGTCGCTCTTTTGGATGATAGCCTTGACGTAATCATGCTGGGACGCGGAGCGGCGATAGAGGTCCGAGACGCCCAGGATATCCTGTCCGTAGGGATGCTCCTTAAGCCGGGCTTTCTGGCGCAACTTCCGGACGAAGGAGCTGCTGGCCAAGCCACCGCCGCTTGCGTCGCTGATTGCGTCCTGAAAGATTCAATCTAGACAAGAGGGCGCCCGAAGGATGCAAGAAAGACAAGCGTCAGTACAACTTGACGTTGAGAAAAAAGCAGCACACAAGTCCACCCTCAGCAGAGAATACAAAAGAAACACCAATGAATGACTTGCATACCTGAAGCGTTCGGATCGACTGCGATGGGTTCTCCTCCACCACCTTGTGCACCACCGCGCTTCGCGGCTTGCACACGGGGACGACGTGGCTGTGAGTGCCGCGCATGACGACGATCACCCGGACCTTCCCGCCGTCTGACACCTCCCGAGGCGTGTACACCTCAGCGCGGACGGAGCAATGGCCGCCACCGGCCCGCACTAGGGCCGGGAACTCGCCGCCGTGCCGCTTGCAGTCTGGGTCGCGTGAGCACTTGGCGGCGATGAAGGTACAGGTGTCAGCCGTCTCCAGCTTCTCGACACCCGTATCTAGCCACGAGCTCAAACTTTCCAAATCCACACCAGCCGGCACCCACCGAGCCATGTGACCACCCAAATGTGTGGGAGGGTCTCCCTTCTTCCAATCCGAACAGCCGACGAAAGCGCTACGGAATTTGCTCCGTGGGAGAACCTTGGGAGTCCCGCCGCATTGGACGCCTTCTTCGTCCTTAAAAGAACAGCCGTCCTGCAGGCTCTGCTGCACCAACCTCCAAAAGGACTGTCGCATTGCCAATCACAGGCAACCAGGAACGGAACAAGGAATCATTCTCAAGCACAGCCATACCGTGAGTGTCAGGTACAGAAAGACACGCGTCACGGCCGACAACCTAAGCACCAGAGCCCACCACAAAAACGCATGAATCTCCCCAGATGCTCTAGACACGTACCAAGGTCGTCTTCTGCACTTGTCGCGCTGGCAGCTCCTCTTCCTCACACAGCTGCATCGCTGAAAGCCATGGTTGGAATTCAAAGTCAACGTGCGAGTGCGTCCTGTTGGCAACGTCCTCACTCATATTTGAGCAAACCATGGGGGGGACACACGTCCGGGTGTTGACGTTGTAGCTCCGCCAGCGGCCCGCGACAAGAACCGTAGTGGTGGAGGACCCCTTCTTGTCCCCCCACGTGTAGGGGCTGTCTCGGAAGAACGTCGCCGCATCGGCGGCGTGCATAGACACGACATGTGCAATCCCCTCGTCACTGGTCCTGAGGTACGGCTCCAGCTCGTTCCCGTGGATGTAAACTTCTCCAACAGTCTTTCTCTGCGAAATCTGGTAACAGGAACGAAGCACATTCAACGGAGAGGACCACAGAACAAGAACCCCTTCATAGATTCTCGTACGTCAGCACCAAGCACAACAGTGATTCGAGGTGCACGACGCCACCGCGTTAAAGAAACAACACAGACGTTATGCTCCGGAAGAGAAAGAAAACGAGGGCATCAGCAACAACTACATACCCTGTACTGCCCGGAGTCCTCCTTCGTCAGGATAAGGACAGGCTCAGCCTCTGCGGGCGGCGACGCGGGCACCGCGGCCGCGACCGCAGCGGATGGCGTGGTCTCGGTGCAGTCCGCCGCCATCTCGGATGGATCGGGAGACGTCATTGGCACAGCCGCTTGCGCAACCAGCGACGGCGTGACCGATGGGGATAAACCCGAACAAACGATCAATCGGGATGGGGCTCCAGGGCATCGGCCGGGCTCGGATGGTCGTATCGCCCCGCGGTGAAGGGCGAGGGGGGTGAGGGAGTGTGGGGTCCGCGTCAATAGTGGCCACGACGCTGACGAGAGGGGCTCATTCGCATGCCTCGCGAGGCCGTCCCATCGTCACAGGTCGAGACAGCAACCGGAGAAAGCGCGGGCTGTGGCCGTCATCGAATGGGCGCGCACCAGCACAGGTGCACCGCCGTACTGCTCCGTTGGCGCCAAAAAGGGACGCGCACGCGCGATTGCGTGTCGAACTGAACCCCACGTCAGCACATCTTACCAGATATCGTCTCAACAGCTGCACGTCAGTACCTCAGCATGAAAGTCCAATTCCATGTCAACTCCAGGATGTCACCTGAACCCCACCTTCGATCTGTACCTGAACCCCACCTTCAACCCTAGGTCCCTCTCCTCCAGGACGATGGGTCGCGAGCGTCTGCTTGAAAATTCGAACAGAATGTGCCTTGGTTGTCCCGTGGAG
>ENA-ORXT01005955-ORXT01005955.1-marine-metagenome-genome-assembly--contig:-NODE-5955-length-11645-cov-4.355809_pt1 | contig 11645 bp, 9 predicted proteins | sample MGYA00237868_ERZ511482 | MGnify/ENA metagenome assembly ERZ511482 | reverse complement strand
GCAGTCAAAAACCAACCATCAGTAAATGGGACAAATTCACCTATTACAAGTAGTGTAGTTGTGGCCACAAAAATGAGTTTTTTTGGGAATTTTAAAATCAGTGGTGAAAAAAATCCTAATTTTTTGCGAATGCTTCTACAGCAGAGTCATCGGAGCATCCGCAAAAAAATTCTGAACTGAAGAATCGGAAACTGATTTTTTTAAGTTCGGTGCTTTTTTCGAAAGCGATTTTGTTATCGCCCCCTAAGACTTGCCTCGGAGAATTCTTTTGATTAAAAATCATCAAATATTAAAATAATTTTGATCAAAAGACTTGAAATACAGAAAAGCTGATTTAAGGCCCTTTTAAGCAACTTTTCTTTTTTTGCGAACAAATTACCGACCAAGAAGTATTTTTTCTTTAAAAGCAAAGTATATGCCTTTAGAATCGAAATTAAGATGTGTTTGGTTTGTTAAATCCTTTCGTACTGCTTACTTTTTAAAGTTATCTTCAAAGATAAAGACAAACTTTGATTGACCGTTTTTATTTTTTTCCCTTCATCTGCTCTTCAAAATTCCAGTACTGTGTCTACTTTTTTTTTTGAAAATTTTTATAATTAAAATAGTACTTTGCGTATTGAAGTACGCACTTCGTTCTAAAGGTTTCGGCAAAATTTCTTAAAAATTAAAAGAAAAAACAACAGCAATTTTTAAAAACTTCTCCTGTTTTGTTGTTCTTGTTTTATAATCTTGTTTTATAGTCTTGTTTTAGAGGCTCCCCAGACCCTATAAACACTAGGTTTTCGGGTAGCTATCCTTAGAATTTTCGGGTGCTATCCTTAGAATTTTCGGGTGCTATCCTTAGAATTTTCGGGTGCTATCCTTAGAAACTTCGGGTTCGAGGTAAGCTATCCTTAGAATTTTCGGGTTCAAGATAAAAGTTATCCACAATTTTGAAGCTATCCTTAGAATTTTCGGGTTCAAAACGATTGTTTTATAGGAGTTATCCACATTTTCGGGTGCTATCCTTAGAATTTTCGGGTTAGAAGCAAGCTATCCTTAGAATTTTCGGGTTCGAGGTAAGCTATCCTTAGAATTTTCGGGTTGTAGATTAGAGTAGGTTATATCATTGGCTTTGAGGACATAAAAAAACGCTTAATATTTTCTATTAGAGTCAATATTAAGCGTTTTAAGAAATCTATAAAATCTATAGGCTATTCATTTCATCCATAATAGCCTCTTTCTTTTTATTGAACTCTGCTTCTAATTGTTGAAAGTGTTCAGGATAATCTAGTTTTACTTGAGCCAAAACCGAAAACCGAAACATGATTGTTTTTTCAAGATTTTCCTCAAGCGTATATTTGATATTGAAGCCATTGTGTGGACTTTCCTTTACCTTATTCAGTACTTTATTGGCATAACCCTTAATATTTTTAAGTAAACCATCCATAATCTTAAAAATGACATCATAATAGCGATCGCTAAAATTATTTAACTCCTGCTCTAATTCCATCTTGCGTTGTTGACTCTGGTTTCTTCTTTGATTTTTGATTTTTGCTGCTTTTTCCGCTTTTTGTTTTTTGTTCTTATAATTGTTTCTAATAGCCGATAGGAAGAAGGAGGCTTCATCTTTTACTGTTTCCAAGTTGAGCGTATATTCCATTTTATCCCAGATATAATCTATTTTCGATTCCTTATATTGATTGAGGGCGTGTTCTCTTAAATGTTCATCTTTTATAAAAAGGAAAGGATCGTAAATACATTCTTGAACTGTGTGAGGAGAGATTCCCCAGCCAGTCAATGTCTTTTCTATTGTTTTAATATTTTCAGAATATTTGTTCGAATGATCGGCAATAGAGAATAGAGTGTATTCGTCTTTTTTGTTGACAAGCTCATTTTGTTTTTTATTATAAAAAACAAAGATCTTTAATCCTTTGACACCACGTGTTTTTGCTTTTTTTATCTCTTCATACTCAAATCTCAAGTCGGTACGTTCCTCTAATTGCTTTTGACATTGTTTTAAGATACTGGATTTAAAATTAGAATAAGTATCGTGTTTACCACCAAGTTGATTTTGGAGACTTTTCCAATCGGGATAAATCACTTCACGTCCTTTCATATTTCTATAGCTGAATAATATTTCATACATTCTAGCAGGATAAGGACTTCTAAAAAGATCATAAACGTGTAAAGGAATTGAGCTAAAATTACCTTTTAATGCAAATAAAAAAGGATGAATTGACTTAGGAATTTCAAACCAAAAAGTATCTGTATCCATATCAATGCCGTGGGCACCTACCCAATAAATGACTGCCTTTTTTTTATCGGCTATGATTTCAATAGGCTTTTGATTTAAGCCTTTGATGGTTGTTTTAATGTCTTTATATAAAGAACCATACTTGGTATCATTTGGACTTAAAAAAGTAAAAAGCTTTTCTCTACTAATGGTAATGATGTCTTTTTCAGTGTCTTGAGGACTGATTTCTGAAATGATGAGACGAGAAAGCTTGAGCTCCCGATAGGTATAGCTGTAATTGGATCGAATAAGGAGGTTGCCTTGTGTTGCTTTTTGTTTGAATAATTGTAGGAATACATTATCCTCAGAGTTTGTTTTTTCCATAAAAGAGTTGTTTAAAATTTAGTTTTTCAAAAAACGCTCCATAAACACTAATACTATTAGAGTTCAATGAAAGGTTTACTGATAAAGATACTCTTTTTCTTGAATTCCTACAAAAGCCATATTATTTTATTCAGCTTATCCAAAAGCAAACTAGAAACAATAATCTATAACTCACTAATACTTAGGCGGTTTGATCCCATGTTTTTTCATAAAATCAATAATGGCTTGTTCTATAAATTCGTCTTGGGTGTATTGTTTGAACAAGGGACCATATAAGGATTGTTTTAGCTTATCCTTAAGTACTTCGGGAACTCTAGCACTGATTTGTTTATAGGGAATGCCCTCTATTTTATGGCTTTTTGGTCCAGGGTTTTTTCTTTCAGGAGCTGCCTTAGTGATAGGGGCTTTTTTAAGTACTTCTGAAGCCTTTTTACGTTTGGTTGACGTATGACTTACATTTTCTTCTAAAACTGCTTTAGCGGCTTTTTTTGCGCCTTCTGTGGCTTTTTTAGTAGCCTTATTAGATACAGCTTCAAGTTCCTCTGCTTTAGAGGATGTTTCTTTTTGTGGAGCGGTCTTTTTCTCTACAACCTTCTGTCGAGGAGCTTTATTGGTGGTTTTTTTGTTGAGAAAACCGGCTATACCTGCTTGTAATTTCTTGTCTTCTGCCATGATGTTTGGGTTTATTAGGAATTATAGAATGAGCATTTCTTGAATGAGTGCCGTCATTTCTTGTGTGGCTTTTTTGTTGTTCTCAGAATCCACCGAACTGTCTTTAAACATTGCCCGACTGTACGCCACTCTATTGCGAATTTGGGTTCTCAAAAGGGGAACATCGTAATTGGTGTTTAGGATTTCTAAAATTTGATCGGTGTACTTTTGGGTACTGTGAAACACCATATTGAGTACAATGCCTGCTTTGAGTTTTTTATTTTTAGCTTGTGCTTCTTTGACCAGTTCAATGGTGTTCTCCATCGAAAGAATGTCTAAGGGGCTAGGTTTACAGGGCATCAGCACCACATCTGACCATTGCAAGATGTTTTCCAACTTATCGGATAAATAGGGAGGTGTATCAACCACAACAATGTCATAGGGACTATCGCCTCCTTCTGCCAGTTGCTTGAACTGTTTATAATCCATTAGCTCTACCCCACCCCATTGAGGATTGTCTTTTAGGGTTGCTTGAATATTTCTGAGCGACCCTTGTGGATCTGTATCTACCAATGCCGCAGTCGCTCCATTATGGAGAAAAGTTGAGTAGATATTCAAGGCTAATGTGGATTTGCCAACGCCTCCTTTTTGACTGGCTAAGGTTACAATTTTCACATCTAGTTTTTTAGTTCACTGTAATAGTAAAATATTTGATAGCTTGTTAACCAACTATCTAAATAGCTCAATATCATAATAACTTGTTATTGTGATATATTGTTATCTTTCTATTAAAATAGCATAATATCAATATAGCTTGTTGTCTTGTTAACAGGATATCAAGCTATTTTGATAGTCTAATATTTAGATAACTTGATGTAAAGATAGCAAAATATTTAATTATCAAGTTATCTTGATGTCTAATTAACAAAATATCATATTATCTTAATATCAAGCTATTGAAATATATTATTAGTAAGATATCAAGTTATCTAGTTGATAAGTTATCTTGTTAGCAAATAAGGGTTTTTATTTTAATCTAAATGTTTTATGTTATCTTGTTAACAAGATAACATAAGTGGGATGTTTTTTTATAAAAAGCTATTTTGCTATTAAGATAGCAAGATAAAAACTGCAATATTGTTTTTAATAAAATATTGATTGATTTTGTTATTTAGATAACTTGATAGCAAAATAATATATAATTGATAATCAATGCCTTAATGAGTTATTACGCACTAAATCACTCCTCGTTAAAAAACACACCACCTGTCGTTTAGACCTAGTGGAGAAATCTCAAAATGAGTTTTGACTTTCTCTATATTGGTCAAAATGACATTGGTGAGAAGAATTGAGAATATATATAATTTAGAAGGCACTCAACTTTTATCACTCTTGTTATTTCGACGAAAGGAACAGGTTGTTGCGCTAGAAATCTGTGGCAAGAACACAAAGGCACAATGTTTCCTGAACAGATTATACAAAATGTTTTAGCGTAATTTATATTGAAAGTATCTGTACTGTTTGTGGTTAAATAGATAAAAACACCTTGTAGATAAATGTGGATTAATACAAATTCGATGTAAACACAAACAAAAAATTTGCCTTATTCACAACTTAAAACTTAATCTAATGTCCTCTTGAAAATTCCGTATCTTCGCTTTGCATCTTGTTAAATAAAGACATTATATTGGTAAATAATGTACTGATTTTTGAAAAAATGGAAACAACCAAAATTAAAAAAAACAATGGCTATGAAGAAGACCGAGGAAAAACCCACAGAAGTATGTCTGTGGGATTCTGCCAATATATTGAGGGTTGTATCTGCAAGTTTTGTAGAAAGTTATCACCTTTGAATAAAATTGTAGGAACTTTTAATACCCTATTACCACAACTCATATCGGGCAAATTATCCGTAGCCGAATTAGCCATTAATTTTGATTAAACGATGAGCGAAACCCACTATATAGAATATAAACGCAGTTTGAACGACAGCTTAGAAAAAGAAGTCGTCGCCTTTTTGAATTGCAGCTCTGGCGGTAAAATCATTTTTGGCGTCAACGACGATGGCAGCATACAAGGTTTGAGTAATCCCGATGGAGATGCCCTAAAAATCAAAGACCGTTTGCGGAACAAAATAAGTCCCTCTATTCTGGGATTATTTGACATTAAAATTTTATCAAAAGAAAGTAAGCAAACCATCGAACTGACCATCGCTAGTGGACCCGAAAAGCCGTATTTTATCAATAAAATGGGAATGACTCCCAAAGGCTGTTATCTTCGAATAGGCACAGCAGCCGAGCCAATGACTCAACACCTCATTGACCAAAAATACGCCAGACGCACCCGCAATGATTTAAGCAAAATAAGGTCATCGAAACAGCAGTTAAGTTTTACCCAACTGAAAATCTATTACAGCGAAAAAGGAAAACCCCTAAACAACCAATTTGCCCACAATTTGGAATTACTAGCCGAAGACGGAGGCTATAATTACAACGCCTATTTGCTGTCCGACATCAACATCACCTCCTTTAAACTAGCAGCCTACCAAACCGAAGACCGTAGCCAATTGATTAGTTCAGAAGAGTATGGCAACACTTGCATCATCACCGCTACCCAAAAAGTATTAGATCGATTAGACATAGAAAACAAAACTTCCTCTAGAATCGAAGGCGACCGAATAGATACCCGATTGTGGAATCACGAAGCCTTACGAGAAGCCGTCCGCAACGCTTTTGTCCACAATGACTATTCGAGCGAAATCTTTCCAAAATTTGAAATCTTCTCCGACCGATTGGAAATCACCACCTATGGGAGTTTGCCATCCGAGCTGACCAAAGAAGAATTTTTCAAAGGCTATTCTTCCCCACGCAACAAAGTCTTGATGCGAATTTTTAAAGACGTAGGCTTGGTTGAACAGTTGGGCATAGGCATCCCCAAGATTTTAGCCCATTACGACCGTTCGTGCTTTATTTTCACCGACAACTTTTTGCGTATGCAATTGCCAAAGAGCTTGGAGGTACAACAAGGAGGTACAAAGATTGAAAAAATCGTCGGCTATGAATTACTGACCCCACGCCAAAAAGATGTATTGACGTTGATTTTGGAGAACAATAAAATTACTTATAAAGAGCTTGAAGAAAAGCTTAAAATCACTTCATCTCCCTTAAAGAAACATTTAAAATCACTAAAAGATGTAGGGGCGATTGTACGGAAAGGTACTTATTCGGGTACTTGGATTGTAAATTTTGAAAGGGAGTCCTAACAGGAGCCTTAAGAGGAGTCCTAACAAGAGGTGAGAGGCTAAAAGGAGGCGATATGATAGGTGGTAAAGATGAGGTGATAGCTTATAAATAGGGCGTTTGTGAGGTGGTAAGACAAGGTATAGAAACAAGTATAGTAATAGGGACTAAACTTAGTATGAAGTCTGAAAGAGATAACCATAAGCGAATTGTGTCGGCAATGACGACACAATTCAAAACAAAGCAAAGATAGAATTGTCGTTACACTGTCACGACAATTGAGAAGAAGGAAAAACCCTTAACCAAAATTCAACCAAATGAGAAAATTTCAGAAGCCCAATTGGAAGTAGTCTCTGTATATTTGCTTATATTTTAGCTGCTATGAAAGACTTCCAAATGGTTATTGATATGATACAGAAAGCCCGAAATAGGGCATTTCAGTCGGTGAATACCGAACTGATAAATCTGTATTGGGAGGTTGGGGCTTTCGTCCACAAAAAGGTCGAATCAAAGGAGTGGGGGAGTAAGGTCATTGACGAGTTAGCGGTTCATATCAAAAAGAACCACCCAACCATTAAAGGATTTAGTCGCCCTGGTATTTATAGAATGAAGCAGTTCTATGAAACCTATAAGGATTATCCTGAATTGATTCAGCTGACTCGAAAACTTTCGTGGACTAATAATCTACTAATTTTTGGTTCTTCCAAATCTATAGATGAGAAAGAATTTTACTTACGCATATCCATAAAGGAGAGGTATTCTAAAAGAGAATTGATACGGCAAATGGATAGTGCCTATTTTGAAAGGGTGATGCTTTCAAAAGAAATTGTCTCACCACTGGTGAGACAATTAAAAAATCAAGATGACCTTGCCCAAACATTCAAAGACACCTACTTATTTGAATTCTTAGATTTACCAGAAGATTACAGCGAATCCGATTTAAAAAGAGGACTGATTTCTAACCTACGAAAGTTTATTTTAGAACTGGGAAAAGGCTTTTCTTTTATGGGAGAAGAATACCGCATACAAGTAGGAAATACAGATTTTTACATTGATCTGCTTTTCTTTCACCGTGAATTGCAATGTCTGGTTTGCTTTGAAGTGAAATTGGGTAGCTTTCATCCAAGGGATTTGGGGCAGCTTAATTTTTATTTGGAGGCATTGGATAGGGATGTGAAATTAGCCCACGAAAATCCTAGTGTAGGTGTTATTCTTTGTTCAGATAAAGACAATCAAGTAGTAGAATATGCCCTTAGCAGAAGCTTATCTCCGACTATGGTTTCAGAATACAAAACGAAGTTGATTGATAAGGCTGTTTTAGAAGCCAAGATGACCGAATTGATGGCATTGAAAGAGGGTGGGGGAGAGGAGTGATTTTGTTTGTGTTTAAAGAAAGGGCAACATTCCTGTTATTTCATATCTTATAAAGCTGCTGGTACGCTAGTCCGACAGTAGGTCATTTGACCTGGTAAGAGTTGGAAATACAAAACGATTGGGCTGAAAAAATGGCTTCTCAAAAGAGGGAGAAAATCACCTATTACAAGTAGTGTAGCTGTGGCCACAAAAATGGATGGAATAACTGATTTAAGGTGTAGTAAAAGAATCAGGTTATTTTTTACTGGTATAAAGATTGTCCATTTTTTTAATACGGTCATTTAGCTCCCCTGTCAAGGATGATGGTTTCAAAACTTGTATGTGTTCTCCATAGCTTAATAACTTGCTTTGTAACTCAAAATTGATAAAAACCTCTATAGAAAAGATTCCATACTCTTCATTCATTTCTATGGTTCTTTGAGAGTCGTGTATCGGCTTGGTGGATATGTAAAGTCTTTGTCTATCAAAAGCTTTAATAATCACTTTCTCTTTCTTTCCTATATTGGGTTTAGAAACGCCTATGATGTCTTTTAGGTATTCAGAACTCTTAAAGGATTCTTCTTGGTAAAATGGTTTTAGGCTTTTGTCTATCTTAATTGAATGAGCACCACTCAAATTTCTGTATCTTCGCTTTGCAAATACTGAGAAATAAATATCATTCAATTGTAACCGATGCGCCACGCCTCCAATAACAATTGAAGCAACCAAAACGAAAACAAAAATGGCTAAGAAGAAGGAAGAAAAACCCATATAAGTACGTCTGTGGGATTCTGCCAATAAATTGAGGGTTGTACCTGCAAGTTTTTTAGAAAGTTATCGCCTTTGAATAAAATTGTAGGAACTTTTAATACCCTCCTTACCACAACCATATTGGGCAAATTATCTGTAGCCAACTTAGCCATTAATTTTGATTAAACGATGAGTTTATTAATCTCCATAGAAGACCTGCTCAATGCCAACAAAGTAGAGAGCAATCGAATTGAATACAAAGCATCTTGGAATCCCAAACCCATTATGCGTTCTATTTGTGCCTTTGCCAATGACTTTGAGCATTTGGGAAGCGGCTATATCATCATTGGCGTAGAAGAAGAAGAAGGGATTGCCCAGCGACCCGTAAAAGGCGTTTTACTCAATCAGATAGACAGAATCCAAAGAGAATTATTTCAGCATTGTCGGCTGTTAAAGCCACAATATATGCCCCGAATATCTGTGGAAGAAATAGACGGTAAACACCTTTTGGTGATATGGGTTCCAGCAGGCACATTCAGACCCTACGAAGTCCCCGATGATGTAACAGCACGATTAAAAAATTACAACTTCCGAATACGTTGGGGCGGAAACACCATCATCCCAACTGAAGACCAAAAAAGAGAACTACTCAGCCTTACCGCACAAGTTCCCTTTGACGACCGAGTCAATCAGTTTCATTCCATAGAAGAACTAGATTTTGGATTAATGCGAGAGCATTTGTATAAAACCAAAAGCCGTTTGTTTAAAGAAAGTGCCAAGATGGACACCATCGAACTGGCAGAAAAAATGAACCTATCCCAAGGATCAGCCGAGCATCTATTTCCCAAAAACGTAGGCTTATTGATGTTTACACAAGACCCCACAAAATACTTTCGCTCCGCCCATATTGACATCGTAGAATTTCCAGATGGATTGGGAGGTGATGTACTTTCAGAAAACATCTTTAAAGGACCTATTCAAAAACAGTTGGCAGATGCTTTGGACTATCTTAAAAATAATGTTGTAAAAAGCAAAACCATCAAACACGCAAACCAAGCCGAAACGACCACCGTTCACAATTACGCTTATGGCGTACTAGAAGAAGCCCTCCCAAATGCTGTTTATCATCGCAGCTACGAACAACACGAAGCCATAGAAGTACGGGTTTTACCTAAGAGCATAGAAATCATCAGTTACAGCGGAACAGACCCATCATTGAAACAATCCGACTTTGACCAGCGCAAGGTTCGCAACAGACGCTACCGCAACCCACGCATAGGCGAATTTTTAAAAGAATTAGAATTAACAGAAGGAAGAGGTACAGGTATTCCAAGAATGGAAACAGCCACCAACCTAAATGATTCGCCCAAAGTCATCTTTGACATAGACGAACCTCATCACACAAGTTTTATTACCGAAATACCGATACATCCAGCCTTTTTAGAAACAACAGAAACAGTCAAAGAACAAAAGAGCAAAATAGAAAAAATCGTTGGTTATGAATTACTGACACCACGCCAAAAAGACGTCTTGGTATTGATTGTAGAGAATAATAAAATTACTTACGATGAAATGGCATCAGCCTTGGAAGTAAAGAGTACAACAGCCATTCAGAAACATATAAATGGACTTAAAAAAGCTGGAAGTATAAGTCGAGATAAAGATTTTGGGGGAGAATGGAGGATTCATTTTGAAAAATAAAACACTTATATCATTGGCGGTTAGACAGGCGGTTAGAGAGAAGGTATAACAGGAGATAAAAGCCTATAAACAGGCAGTTTGTGGGGCGGTAAGAGATAGATGTAACAGGTGGTAAGACAAGGTGGTAAGAGAGGAGGTGAAAGCCTATAAACAGGGCGTTTATGGGGTGGTAAGACAAGGTGTAGAAACAAGTATAGCGATGGTGTAGAAATAGGGATGCTCTTGCGTTAGTGGGATTCCAGATAATTTGTTTCGCTTCGCTGTACAAATTTCTGGAATGACCGTTTTAACCTAGCATAAAATTTGAAAGAATAGAGCAAGGAAAACAGTCTTTGGCTATCCAAGTGAACAGTACCATGACGATGGTTTACTGGTATGTAGGCAAACGTATCAATGAAGAAGTCCTGCAAAATGAGCGTGCAGAATATGGGAAACAAGTCATAGTATCTGTAACTAAAAATTTGACAGAAAAATATGGTAAAGGTTTTCAAGAAAAGAATGTACGTAGGATGATGCAATTTGCAGAGCAGTTTTCCAATGAACAAATTGTCGCGACGCTATCGCGACAATTGAGCTGGTCTCATTTTGTGGAACTATTGCCATTAAAAAAACACGAGGCAAAACAGTTTTATGCTAAAAGAATAGCGGAAGAATCTTGGTCCGTTCACTATACACGTAAACAGATACAGCAAAAGACTTATGAACGTAGAGAAGTAGCAGATGCACAATTATCAGTCGAAAAAAGCGATTTAAAGCACACCTTTAAAGACCCATATTTCCTCGATTTTTTAGGCTTAAAAGAAGGCTATACAGAAAACGATTTAGAAGCTGCAATACTCAAAGAACTTGAACTCTTTATCTTAGAATTGGGGAAAGGCTTTACATTCGTTGAACGCCAAAAACGAATGATACTTGATGGTAAAGATTTCTATTTAGACCTCCTTTTTTATCATCGTAAACTAAAACGTCTGATAGCCATTGAACTAAAAATAGGAGAGTTCAAGCCAGCCCATAAAGGACAAATAGAATTGTACTTAAAATGGCTCAACCGGTATGAAAGAATGGAAGGAGAAAATCAACCCATTGGTTTAATTCTGTGTACCGAAGCTAGTAGCGAACAAATTGAATTGTTGGAAATGCACAAAGACGGCATAATGGTTGCAGAGTATTGGACAGAACTTCCACCCAAAGAACAGTTAGAACAGAAAATAAAAGAAGCCTTACAAGCTGCTAGAGATAGATTAACAAAGAAAAAATTATTGGAATGATATAAACCCAAAATTCAACCAAATGAGAAAATTTCAGAAGCCCAATTGGAAGTAGTCTCTGTATATTTGCTTATATTTTAGCTG
>ENA-ORXT01005954-ORXT01005954.1-marine-metagenome-genome-assembly--contig:-NODE-5954-length-11645-cov-61.760373_pt1 | contig 11645 bp, 12 predicted proteins | sample MGYA00237868_ERZ511482 | MGnify/ENA metagenome assembly ERZ511482 | reverse complement strand
TTTAGCGTTTTGTATGCTAAATTCCTATAATTTCGTATTATCTATTTGATTTCGAAGTAGCAAAATTGAATCAATTGATGATAACGTATAATAGTATCCAGCGTCTCTCGACGAAGGAGAGATATGCTGTGATCACTTATTGTTATCTGGAGTATTTAGGTGTTTGATGTATTCTATAAAATAAGTCTTTGGTAAAAGTTTGTTGTCTTTTTCTATACTAAGTTGAGCCAGTTTAATTGCACCTTCGTGATCTTCAAAAAAGTGTTCATGTATTTTAGCACAAATTATCTGTGAATACCAGACTGTATACATAATGACTTCCAATTCCATATTATCTCCAAACTCAGATGGCAACCATATTCTATCTTCAGCGAAAGGAATGAGTATATCATACGCTTTTTGAATATCACCATTGTCTAAATAATAATTAGCTATGGTAGTTGGTGTCCAATTGTTTTCTTTAAATGAGTTCAGAACATCTTTCTTCTCAGTCGAGGGACTCTCTAAATGAGATTTGATAATTGCAGAATAGGTTGTAACCATATTTTTCCCTTCAGTTATACTATTCAATTGTGAGTTCAATTTAAAACTTAAAAGGAACGAGGAGGGATCAAGCTCTGATAATATTCTCTTTACAAGCATTTCTTGTCTTGCAAAATTATCGTTCAGTGCTTTTTTGTTTTTTAATGGGTCACTTAATAGCTTGACAGAAATATAGTCATTTACAATCCCTGCCATATATACAGATATTGCGGCAGGGTTTGAATTATTGATTTCAGCTAAATATGGGTTTGAATTAAATTTTTCAAATTCAGTACTTTGATATAATATTTCATATATGTCCTGTATTTTATCGTATGCAAACTTATCTGCATTCAATTCATTTGCAATTTCACTTTCATTCTCTTTTTGATAACATAAATGATATAATTCGTGGAACAAATAGAATGTATAGAAATTAAATCTCAGCATTGAAAGATAAGAGATAGAGTGAATTATATCATTTTTCGATTTTATTTCTTGTGGAATGTGAAATTCATTATATGGATTTAATTCACCATTTATCTTTGATATTTGATAGAACAAATAATCATAGTAGCCATAATTTTCATTAGATACTTTTAACGCATTACTATGGAGGAATCTGTTGTAGTTTGAAATAAAATCAGCATTAACAATAATGAAATTATTCTCATTTTCCTTGTAAGCTGATAATGGGAAGTCCCTAATTGTTTTATTTCTAACTTTATATTCAATGCTATTTAGAACTTTAAATTCAGCGTCATTTAAAACCTCTTTAAATAAATTCCTATTCTTTGACCTAAGTTTTTTTAAGTATTTAATTGAAAGCTCGCTTTGGTTAGTACTATAATAATTGAAAGCAAAAATTCTTTCAAGATTAATCAGATCGCTAAATTTAGTTGTATTCTCTAAATCAATTTTTTCAAATTCTACATTGTAATCCTGAGAATCAAGAAAGCTATGAAAAGCGACTATTAGAAGAATCACTAATTTTGTTATTCGCATTAGTTTATGATTTTTATTAATTCATCAGTTTTCTCTGTAATTATATCAATCTTATTTCCAGTAAGTCCTGATTCTTTGAACAAGTTCAAAACACTTTCGAAATCAAAGCTTTCATTGTTTATTACAGTTCTGAGGAAAGCAAGTTTTTGGCTTCTTTCAGATATTGTTTCTTTGAAGGCTCTATCGCAAGGATCTGTTTTGTATAGCTCGAAGTCGGTTAAGGTTTTATAATAGAATGTAGCTGTGAATTGATCTAATTCTTCTATTTGTGCTCTTATCTTCTTTTTGCGATCAGAGTTAATGGTAGTATTAGACAAAATTCCATTAAGCCCCACTGTTAAAGAGTTGACGTTGCTTATGTCTTTTTCATAGATGGAAATTGGATTTTCCTTATAGTTTATAAACCTTGGATCACCATCAGAACAACCACTAATTTTTTTCGTTGAACTGCAAGCATAAAATGATAGAATCGTTAATAAGTATATATATTTCATTTTTTTGTGTTTTAATTTTTTTTTCCAGATAACGGATAATTGTATGTAGCGTCTCTACGACGAAGGAGGAGATATGCTATCATACATATTGTTAGTGGTAGTTTTTGTTTTCAATTTTAATTCAAGTTCATTTATTTCATCAAAAACATCATCAGGTATTCCACCGTGTTTATTTCCACAGCTGCACAATTCAATCTTAGACAATTTACTGTCTTCGTTCTTTTTAAAGCTTGAAACTAATTTCGTTTGGAATATATAATTCAGTCTTGATTTAAAAAACTCTTTATCTATTGTTGGAATATTTGAGTTATCAATAACATCTACTAAGGACTTCGCTAAACTGATGATACTTGTTAATTCGAATAGTTTGGGTATCTCATATTGTGAATCAGAATCATTTCTATGACTTCGGTCTTTAGCTAATTTTTCAATAAATGATTCAACTGCTTCTGTTCCAGATACTGTAATCGGTTGCTCATGTGAAGTTCTATCAATCTTTACTCTAACTTTCTTAACAATTGAGAAAGAATTAATATCATTTTCAATAGTCTGAATTTGTTGATTTATATGTTCAATTTTCTTTCTTGTAAGTTCTTCCGTCTTTTGACTCTTTAATTGGTCTTGAATTATCTGATTAGCTTTAATTTGTTCTTTTAATGCATAATAAACCAGAATTGCACCCATCAGTCCGACTATCGGATTTGTAATTCCACCAATAGTATCACCAATAGGTCCAGTACTTTCATCAAAACTAATTCCAATTGAATTTAGAGTAAATATCCACGGAGATATTACGGTTAGTATTATTCCTATCAATAATAGTGACTCTACCTTTCCCCATTTTTTTGAATTATCGTTATTCACTTCATTTGGTTTAGTTTCTCCTGAACATCTCTTATTAATTTGGACATGTCCTTGTCGTAATATCTCGGCGAACTGAATTCATCCATAATAATCGCTCTTCCAAAATCAGAAGTATCACCATCACATAGAATTTCCATTATTTCTTCAGTTTTCCTTAAATATCTTTTAGTCATCTGGATCGTGATTGTGACATTGCTATATGCATTATCTCTTATTTTCTTGTTCTTACCATTTTCATAGTCATGATATTCAGGACGAAATTCACCATAGAATTCTTTAAGCTTGTTAAGTGAATCTTCAAGTTGAGGCTTTGTCATTGGAACGTATTCAATTATTTTTTTCATTTCGACATCACTCCATTGAGATTTTTCTCCTGTTAATCTTTTAATACCTTGAGCTCCAACACTTGTCCAAAATTTATTCACTTTTAACCCAAACTTATCAGATACTATTTTAACTGCTTCTTCTTCATTTGAAATAAAGGTTATACTTTTTGGCCCATGTTTAGGAAATGGTTCCATTTGAAAAACAGTTTGATCTTTAAATTCTTCTGGAAATTCAGAATTCCAAAATTTTTCGATTTCATCCCAATCTTGTTCTTGACAATAATATACTGACATAATATTTTGTTTTTTCTTTTTGCTAATTACCACTAACGGATGATTATAAGCTGAGTATGACCGAAGGGAATATTCCGTCTTATATATTGTTAGTGATAGTTTTTAATTCATTCGTTTCTTTTCGTCAATGAGTTTAGTGATTTGAAAAGTTATAGAGTCTTTGATTACTTCGATTTCATTTTCTTTATATGGACCTTTAGTTATGTTATTGCACATACAGCATAACTTCGTTCCTTTTCCATCTATAAAATAGAATCCATTTTTAGTGTTGAGAATCATATACTTGTCATTATACTCTATTTGAGAAACGTATGGAACATATGGGTCATTTTTGCCACCGAGTTTACACATTAGAACATACTTATCGTTCGTTGGCTCCAGCGTAATAGTATTTAATTCTGAATATCTATAGATTTTATAGTAATCCAGAATATCTATTTTACTTGATTTACATCCTAAAATCGATAAGATGCATATAATTGGTAATAGATATTTTATGAGGTTATTGACCACAATAATTTTTAAAGAACTTATTTGTTTTAAAATTTAGTTTGCCGGTTGGATAAAGAGAATCTCTTTGTAAATATTCCTCTATTGTACCTACAAAGAACTTTTCCATCCTTGTTGATTTATTTTTTTTATTGAAGCAATATATACTGTCGAGACCTGGTACTTCAAAATAGATATATAGCGATGTATCTTGATTGTTTTCTTTGTATTGAACTTCACTATCGAATAAGATCTTTTTTGGTTCTATACTTTTGTCGCTTTGATAGTAGTATTTGGAGTCGCTAACAGGAATTATATCCAATTGTTTTGTTGAAGTTAACAAGATTGGATCTTTTGAAAAACTGATTTCTCTAAAACCATTCTTACTCTTCAATTTCATCTCATTCTTAACATTATACACTATAGTATACCATCCTTTCTTTTGAAAAGTAATGATTCTTGGCTTTCTTGTTTTATGATTAAGAATTCCGACAAAAATGAAAAGGGCTATTGGGTATATTGAGTAGAATATTTTTTCTTTCGGTTTAAGGTCAGAAAGTGAAATGAATATTGGTGCAAATACAATTGGGATAAAGGGCAATAGGTAATAAGGCATTACAATCATAATGAACGTTCCAAGGAAGATGGAAATGAATATCCCGATATATTTATAGGCTTTCTTGATTTTCTAATTTTTAATTATCACTAACGGAATTAGCATATGCAGAGTCACGACGCAGGAGTGATTCTGTCATCATGCTGTGTTATGCTTAGTGTTTTCTCTTCATTTTATTTATCTTCTTAATATTTTTCTTTGCTAATTCATTTTTGGGATTCAATTCTAAGGATTTAGAGTAGTTGAATATTGCGAGCTCATAGTTAGAGTCCATATAGAAGGCGTTTGCTAAAATGTCATACCCCTTATAATTTTTAGGAAAAAGTTCCACAATTAGTTGCAAAATACTAATTGCTCCTTTTTTATCCTCTTTTGTATTTGACCAATCATTGGCTATGATGTTTAAGATTTGTATCATTCCTGCTTCAGAAAGTTTTTTAGAATTAGTATTATTTTCATCATTATCATTTAGCCAGAAATTTCTGTAGTATTCAGTAATAGCTCTGGAATTATTATATGCCCTGTAATATTTATATCCTTTTGTTTGTTTTGGAAATAGTTCGGGTATGCTCATTTTGCGTTTGCCTTTTTTTAATTCCTCAACTAAATCCAGTTCGATAAAGTCTTCATAATTTTGATAATGATATAGTCTGATTTTTCGTTCTTGTAAGTCATAAATTGTGGTGTATTGGGTTATAAATTGTTGAAAATTATTCATGACCGAACCACAATAGTTAAAGCTAGCCTCAGGTTTTGATTCATTCAAGTGCATAATACCATTTTGAAAAAATTCCAGGTCTACTTCTTCTTGATTTGTAATTTGAGACGGATAAAAGTTTGCAAATGAATGTTCTGCATCATTTCCAATAATCATTAAATCACCTTCTACAATCAAATACGTCCCTCTGCTATCCACAAAGACGAGCATGCTTTTAGATAAGTAACTTAAATCGATTTTTGATAAGTGTTCTTTAACTTCTTCAACTGAAGAGAAATTGTGCATTATGGTTGCAATTAATTCCGGATATGGTACTTTTCTTTTACCCTTGCTATTTTTTATTTCAAGGTGAGGCATAGCGAAACCATCAAACATCAATCCTGCTTCATTCATGGATCCTTGTGGAAGACCATCGTTAAATCCGATATTCATAACTCCGAATAAATTGCTTCCTTTAGGTTCGAACCAAACTTGAGAGTTTGCCACTAACCAATCTTCATTGTTTCCGACAATAGTTTTACCATCCTGAGTTAGTTTATACATGCTGCAACAAGACCCTTCATTACAGAATACTATAGTGGCTATCAAAAATATTTGAAGGTATTTCATATTTCATTCTTTTACATTAAGCATAACGGATTATGCATATGCAGAGTCACGACGTAGGAGTGATTCTGTCATAATGCTGTGTTATCTGCTTTTTCTTTCATTTGTTCAATAAATTTATACCTATATTTTGTTTTGAATTGCATAGATTGCTTTATCATATAATCTTTTAACTGATGGTCGTTTTCAAAAGAAATACCAGTGTGAACTAAATCTAAATAGTTTATCACGTCTAACTTAGTTATAAATTGATGGGAAAGCTGTGATACTTTGTACAGAGTATTTAATGCTAATCCAATACAAAGCCTTGCATACTTTGGAACTGACTCCTTCGATCTATGGACATAGTCATTTCTGCAATTGAAAATATTATCAATTTCAAAGTAATCATCACCTTCTGGGTTGTTTAGGATTGTTAATCTATTTTTTAAATCGCTGTAATTACCTTTATCGCCAAGCAAAATTTCTAAAGCTGTAAAGCATCCTAATATAGTTGCAGATGGATTCGTATTACCCTCTATATTTATCACTTTGCATATTAATCTGGCTGCTTTTTTTAATGTGTTTTGGAATGCTTTTACAGCACTTGTATTCTCTAAATTTATGCCTAACAACAATTCATTTATTTCTTTATGAGCAGGTTGCAATACAATTTTATTAAATTTTTCTTGACTCGTGGGTTTTGGTGCAATATAATCGAAGCCCGATTCTAAGTGAATTAGTTTGTTAGATTCGTTCTGAACAATAAGAATTGATTGTTGTCTACAGTTATTATGTTCAAGTAATCTCTTTGTTGATATGTGTTCGGAATAGTATAAATATGATAATCCAATTGCAGTGGCAACTTCTTCTGCACGAATCAATGCATTTTTATAGACTTTGTATTCTTCCTTTATTTCTGGATTTATTGTTCTTTTTACGCCGATAAATGAATGATATCTTTTATACATTGCATCTTTCAGTCTTGTCTCTAAAGCTTTGATATTTTCTTTTGGCCAATTTGCAATTTCTGCTGCTTTTAGAGCATCATCTGTGTTTACAATTGTTGCGTCATTGAAAAGTGGACTTTCAAAATTATTTATAGATTTTTCAATCTGAAAACCTACAAAAGGAAATAAAACCCAGCAACTTTCTTTCATAGTCTATTTATTTATTTTTTTTCGAATTGCAGATAACTTGTATATATCCCCCTAGTTTTATGCAAATCTTTACGTTTATATATTTCTTCTCACAAGCCTTTTCCTCTCCCTAAACATCTCATTTTCAATACATTAAAACTCATACAAACGGTTATAACCGTTTGTATAATGAAATTGACCTCCACGTCTTGGATTTTGCTCTTTTCTCTTCTAATATATAGCTTTTGTCCCAATAACAAAGAGAAATCAAAGACTTCTACCAGAATCAAAAGAACCATGAATCGAATCGTTATAAACTGATCCTACTTACTTTGGAAATTTAGATCGAGTATCATACCCAAAAGAAATTAGATTTGCTGATTTAAAAGGCCCTGACCAATTTCTCTTTGGTTTATGAATATGCAATGCACTTTACTCGATTCGTTGAATATGATATTGATATTATCAAAAATATTGTACTTATAGTCCATGATATTTTAATGCTTGATCAACCATAAGATACTGATATTTAGTAACTTATGGAAACTGTAAAGGCCCTTTTTTCTTGCTTATTTATCTACCGAAACTTGAGTTAATTGCTTTACTATTTTATTACTCTGGAGGTAAATCACTTATCATATCAGCTTGCCCGATGGCTTCATATTTAAAAATATCATCTCTGGAATAATGGCCGACGACATCAAAGTCTAATTTACTTTCTGCTATCTCATCCAAATCTATTTCAGCTATCAGTGCTCCAGACTCATTATAAAGCGGACCGGCTATGATTTTACCTAGTGGGGAGATGATCACACTACCACCTCTGCACATCAGCTCAGGCTCTTCAGTTAATTGATCTAAGTATTCCGCTGGGTACATGGATTTTGTCATATATTGATTACATGCCAAGACAAAGCACCTTCCTTCTAAGGCTATGTGCTGCATGCTTGCTGTCCATTCATCTCGCGCATCCGCTGTAGGTGCGATATATATTTCTACTGCTTTTTTATACATGGACATTCTTGCAAGAGGCATATAGTTTTCCCAGCAGATTAAGCCGCCAAGTCTTCCTATAGTTGTATCGCAGGAGATTAGTGACTCGCCTGAGGCTTCTGCCCATATGAGTCTCTCTGTTCCAGTAGGTTTAATTTTACGATGCACTCCTAATATGCCTGTCGTAGGCGATATGTAAATCATAGAGCAATAAAGACTTCCATTATTCTCACCTTGCTCCGTCACACCTATGACGAGATAGACATTATTCTCTTGCGAAATTGTCTCTAATCTTTGTCGATCTGCACTATTAAGATTAATACTATTCTCATAGTAGGTAGCGTACAGTTTTCTGCCCTGCGTCGTACGACTGCCCACAGTAGCGCCGAAGCTAAATCCTCTAGGGTAGCCTGGTATAAATGATTCTGGAAATACAATCAATTGGCATTTATCATGAGCATATTTCTTCACCAAAGATTCCAGTTTTTGAAGTGTTTTTTCTTTATTAAAAAATACTGGACTGTCTTGTATCAGGCATACTTTAATCTTCATCTTTTATCTATTCTTGATTTAAATATAGCTATACATAATTGATTCTGATATTTCTTATTAATCAGATGGAATAACCACAGTGTTATTTTTTCGATTATGGATGAATTCACACTGGTAAAAAAAATTAGTATTGTCATTAGAATATAGAGTCTGATTACTAAACAAACGTTTAGCGGATATAAATTTATATATCTGATATTGGAGATGATTAGATTCTATCAACTGAGTGTCATAAATAATTGCAATGAAGAAATGGCTTAAAATAATTTTAATACTCTTATTAGTGATTGCTGTATTGGGCTTTTTAGCTTATCAATTTTTAATGCCAGACTACATCAATAGAGATTACATCAGTGAGTTTAAAAAGCTACAAAAAGATGAATCACAGGTAAAGAAGAATCCTAATAATGATTTGTATTGGGGCGACACTCATCTACACACCAATAATTCTCCTGACGCATTCGCCAATGGTGTCAGAATAAGCCCTGATGCTGCTTATCGATTTGCGAAGGGTCAGTCTATACAAGCTACTTCTGGTATCACAGCTAAACTAAATAGGCCATTAGATTTTTTAGTCGTCTCGGATCATGCGGAAGGATTCGGCTTAGCACAAGCCATTCTTGATGGTAATGAAGTCCTGATGAAAGATAAGATGATGAGGCGATGGAAGCGGCTGTTTGAGTTGGGGATAGATTCCAGTATGGTAGCAGGAGCTGAAATGCCTGTATCCATGGCTAAAGGGACCATAGACAGAGACTTAATTAATCGAAAGACGACAATGCCTATTTACTATAAGACTTGGATTGAAAATATTCATCATGCTGAAAGGCACTATGAGCCAGGAAAGTTTACATCGCTATTAGGTTATGAATGGTCCTCAATGCCAGATGGAAATAATCTTCATAGAGTCGTCATCTATAGAGATGGAGGTGATAAGGCTAGTCAGATGCTTCCACTTCCTGCCACAGTGAGTAATGATCCAGAGACGCTCTGGAAGTACATGGGTTTATATGAGAAAGTCTCTGGAGGAAAGGTACTGGCCATTCCTCATAATGGTAATCTATCGAATGGTAGAATGTTCAGCCTGAGCGATCTCAATGAAAATCCGATGACAAGAAAGTATGCTCAGACAAGGGCAAAGTATGAGCCCGTGGTGGAGACGACTCAGTATAAAGGGGATGGAGAGACTCACCCCATCATTTCTCCAAATGATGAATTCGCTTCTTATGGCATCAATGGATGGGACTATGGTAATATGACTCTGATGGAAACGAAGACTGATGATATGTTAGAGTTTGAATACTCTAGAGGGGCATTGAAAAACGGAATGTTATTAGAAGAGAAGCTTGGCGTGAATCCGTATAAATTTGGGATGATCGGATCCACAGATTCTCATACAGGTATGTCTGCGGCAGATGAAAATGAATGGTTTGGAAAATTCACACATCAAGAAAATAATCCCAATCGGATGTTTAGAATAGGCAGAATATTTTCAAGTGGAAAATTAATCAGAACAGACTGGCAGTATCTATCATCGGGTTATGCTGGTGTCTGGGCGGAGAGTAATACGCGTAAAGATATCTGGGATGCTTTCTATCGCAAAGAAGTCTATGGGACTACCGGATCAAGAATGAAACTAAGATTTTTCGGTGGATGGGACTTTAAAGATTCAGATATCGAGAATGCAGACTATGTCACTGCGGCATATAAAAATGGAGTGCCCATGGGTGGCGACCTGACGGCTGCTGAGGATGGCCAGTCGCCCACATTTATCATAGCAGCGACCAAGGACCCAATAGGCGCTAACTTAGACAGAGTGCAGGTGATTAAGGGCTGGATAAAGGATGGAGAGACCCATGAGGAAGTGTACGATGTAGCTTGGTCAGGCGACAGAGTCCAAGATGCTACAGGAAAACTACCAGCAGTAGGTAATACTGTGGATGTCGAAACGGCGAGCTGGACTAATGATATAGGCTCAGAAGAACTGATCACTGTGTGGACTGATCCTGAGTTTGATCCAGATCTTAGGGCTTTTTATTATGTCAGATTATTAGAGATTCCTACACCAAGATGGACGACTTATGACAAGGTAAAGCATGGTCTTAATTTGCCAGCTGACATACCATTATCAGTACAGGAAAGAGCTTATTCTTCTCCTATCTGGTATACACCTCAATAGGGCTGCTTAATCTTGTCCTTGATGCATAAGTACAGTTTAGCATAAGATTTATTAAGATCTTTCTGCAACCATTATTAATGAATCACGTTTGGTTCTTTTATTAGAAGGTCACTAAAAATTTCAAGTATTTATGCACAGATTATCTTCAGGTGATAAAATTCCAAAACTTACGGGTCAAGCTTTGTCAGGACAAGAGATCTCTCTTTCAGATTATTCTGGAGCACCTTTGATTTTGTCTTTCTACAGGTATGCGGGCTGCCAACTGTGTAATCTAAGAATGCACGATTTTATAAAAAAGTATAAGAAGTCATATGAGCCAGCTGGAATAAATGCCATAGCGGTTTTCCAGTCGCCAATAGATAAAATGAATAAATATACTTCTGAGCATGACGCACCATTTGAAATAATTTCTGATCCTGATTATGTATGGTATGATGCATTTGGCTTAGAGAACTCATGGGCAGGACTTTTGAAAGCCATGTTCAAACCAAAACCATTTTTAAGATCAGTAGCGAAAGGATATTCGAGAGTAGATCCTGATGGATCTATGAATCGGCTCCCTGCGGATTTCTTAATAAATGAAAAAGGAATCATTGATGTCGCATTCTATAGTAAAGATGTAAGTGAGCACATTCCTTTTAAAACAATAAGTAAATGGATCAATCAATCAGCAGTAAAGTCGAAATCTAATTATAAAAAGACGAAGCGTAGAGAGACAGCTTAGCTACTATATTTTACACTCAAAGAAAATGTAATTAAGTCAATATTTAGGGGTATTCAGAAGTAAAGTACAAACACATTTTCTATAGATGCAAAGCTTACTTGCACTCGCCGTGCGGGCCTTACTGCCCACCCGTACTCAGTGGTAC
>ENA-ORXT01005953-ORXT01005953.1-marine-metagenome-genome-assembly--contig:-NODE-5953-length-11646-cov-9.517417_pt1 | contig 11646 bp, 6 predicted proteins | sample MGYA00237868_ERZ511482 | MGnify/ENA metagenome assembly ERZ511482 | reverse complement strand
AAACTAATGAGAATGTTTCCGTATAAATCGGGGGCAATTTTGTATTTGTGAGCAATCCTTTCTACAAAAGCCTCCACGCGTGAAACATTTCGTGGGTTAGAAGACAATCTAAGCATAAGATCAGAACGGTTGGGTAGTAGATAGTTAACCATCTAAGTTCTTTAATGAGACAAAATAAATAACTATTTAAGAAACCTGCTTTAGCCTAGCTATTACAAGCTAAATAAAGCAAATTAATTCTTTATTTAAATAATTTCTATTGAAAAAAGTTGAATAAGGAATGTCTTTTATAAGAATTTTCTTAATAAAGACCTTTTTGTAAATAGTTACTGTTTTTTTATTTTGGATATGCTAACAGGATCGGAAACAAACTTCAGTACGGGTAAGGATATTACGATGGAGAAAAAAGAAAGGCATTTATAACTAACACTATATTTTTCTATTGTTACATAGAAGATTAGCAGAATAAAAAACTCTAATTTCTCTCCTTTTTAAAAGTTGTGTGTGGATTTCATGGAAACTATAATACATACAAAAGTATAGGTAAAATATATTGGACGCAAGTATATTTGTAACTTTTCTCGTTTTATACTGTAATTTAAGGCTTTTTAAATGTATTTTTTTTAATAAAAACTGTCTACCAAGCGTCAATTATATAGACTTTTCATAGGGGTTAACAATGATTTTCGTGTCATTCATATTACAAAATGCTTCTTTAGGCAATTTGTGATTACAAAAGCAATTACTTTTGGACAACAGGATAGTTTAGGTGGAATTTTTACTTATTTAGGCTATTTATTCGTTTATTAGTTCGTGCTTTTTAAGCAGTTAAACAAATAAACAGCCTAAACAAATAAACAATTCTAAGTACCCAAAAATTAAATATACTGGATGCAACAGCAAGAAAGACATAGTGCAGAAAACAAACAGCTATGGAAATTGACGGAAAGCTACAAAAATGCCTATGAGCCAGATGTAGCAAAAGGCCTAGCGCAATTAAAACATCGGATAGCTGAAGACAAAACAAGAGTACCTGCTAGAATAGTAATGCTCAGAACTTGGTTATCAAGAGTAGCAGCTGTTGCTATACTATTAATTGGGTCAACGATTGCTTATCAAACTTTTTTTAATAGTCAGCCCTCTATCCAAGAACTTCAAGCAACAGATGCGATGATTGCTGCTTATAAGCTACCTGATGGCTCGGAAATTTGGCTTAATAAAAACAGTCAGCTTAATTTTCCTGAAGTATTTGATTCCAAACAACGCTTAGTTACCCTGACAGGCGAGGCCTTCTTTAAAATAGCTAAAGATTCTCAGCGACCGTTTATAGTAAATACTGGAGAAACAACTGTTCAGGTATTAGGAACCTCTTTCAATCTTAGAGCTTATGAAAAGGAAAATAGGATCGCTTTAAAGGTTATAGAGGGTAAAGTAATTTTTCAAGCAACTAGTACAGGAACGCAAACAGTGCTAGCGGCTAATGAAAAAGCTAGTTTTTATAAAGACGAGCAAGTTATTAATAAGATAGTTGAAGAAAATTGGCAAGACACAGCTTGGATGCCTAAGAATTTAGATTTTGATAACACCCCCATTTCTGAAATTATCAGCTATTTGGAGACAAATTTTGAGGTAGTGATAGAACTAGCCAATCCCAAGCTAGCAGACTGCACTTTACTCGCTACTTTGGTAGATAACAGTCCTGATGCAATAATAAAAAGTATTAAAAGAACGTTCCCTGTTGAGTTGGAAGTCATTTCTTCCAAAAAATACAAGCTCACTGGCAACTGTCAAACAGAATAAGTTGAGTTGTTTATTTGTTTATAATGTTTATTTGTTTAGGGAACTCTTCCAACATTTTATAAACTGTTAAACAAAATACTACTTTACTACTTAAATATTGACGAAAAATATTTTTTTCTAGGAATATAGAAAAGCCTTGCCTACTACTTGTAGGTGAGGCTTTTCTGGTTTTGATAGTTTCAGCTTGGTATCTGGCAACAAGTATCTAATAATCAACTTCCCTAGCATTATTGCATGAAACAACTTTTAGTAGTATTCTTTCTTGTCTTTAGTTTTTGTGCTGCGGCTCAGTCTGCGTTGCTCTCTAAACGGATAGATTTTAGTGTAAAGGAAGTAGTACTAAAAGAAGCCATCGTTCGGTTGAGCCATCAAACTCGAATCGCTTTTTCCTCCTCTGGAAATATCCTAACCGAAAAAAAAATATCCCTTAGCCTTCAAGACGAAACGATAGAAACGGTATTACATCAATTACTAGAAAATAGTGGAGTGACGTTCAAAATTAAAGAAGAGCAAGTTATTCTTGTTAAAGTTGCTGCATCACCTACTTATTACACAATAAGTGGATATATTAAAGAAAAAGAGAGTGGGGAACGACTAGCTCATGCGACTGTATTTGAAAAATATTCTCAAACGGGTATTAGCAGTAATGAATATGGTTTTTATAGTATCTCTTTACCCAAAGGAACAGCAATCCTTAATTATTCTTATACAGGTTGTCAAACCTTGAATAAGAAGGTACAGCTCAAAAAAGATCTTTCCTTAGATATTGGACTTACTTCCAGTGTATTATTAGAAGAAGTTCTAGTACTTTCTAAAGAAAAGGAAGACTTTATCAAAGTATCCTCCAATACAAGTATACTACCCATTCAACAAATAAAACTACTTCCTTCTTTGGGCGGCGAAGTGGATCTTATTCGAACAATTAGTTCTTTATCTGGCGTGAATACGGGAACAGATGGGTTTGGAGGCATACAAATAAGAGGTGGAAATGTAGATCAAAATTTAGTTTTGCTAGATGGTGTTCCCGTTTACAATCCTTTACATACAGGTGGAATTTATTCCATTTTTGATGCAGATGTTATTCAAGGGGTTCAACTCTATAAAGGTACAGCACCTGCTCGATATGGTGGTCGGTTGTCTTCAGTTTTAGATGTTAAAATGAAAGAAGGGAATAGACATAAAATGGTGGGGCGATTGAGTGTAGGATTAACCACTGCCAAGGCAAGTTTGGAAGGTCCTATACAACAAGGTAATAGTTCTTTTCTAATTGCTTTTCGACAATCTCTGTTTAATAGCTATTTTATACCGATTAGTAAAAAAATAAAAGAACGAAAGGGCGATACTGGTCAAACGGCACATGATTTTAGCGATTTCAATTCAAAAATTAATTTTGCCTTAGGAAAAAAAGATCAGCTTTATTTTAGTGTGTATCATGGGAGTGATGCGTTTATGGATGAAAATAAATCTGAATTAGAAACAGCTAGTACCACTCGCAGCACTCAACATGATCAAAGTTTAGATTGGGGCAATACGATTCTTGCATTACGCTGGAATCATCTTTTTTATGATAAGCTATTTGTTAATACCACACTTACCTCTAGCCAATTTCATTTTCAATCAGAAGAATACTATCAAGCAGCTATACTCACGGCTGGACAAGGAGAAACAAATTTAGATAGCCAAAATTTATTTTATAGTCTCTATAATTCTAGCATTGCAGATAAAGCCGTTAAAATAGATCTGACCTATCTGCCTTCTACTAGGCATTCTATACGCTTTGGGGGAGAATTTATTGCTCATAAATTTCGACCTGGAGCTTTTACGGTAGATCAATATTCCTCTATTGCTATTGCAGACATTATACATCCAGATTCTGTTATTTCTAATAGCAATCCTATTAATTCGCAAGAGTATAGTCTCTATCTGGAAGATAAATGGAGTATCTCTAAACGCTTACGCATAGATTTTGGTCTTAGAACTACCGTATTAGCTGTTCAAGCAACTAAGTACTGGTCCGTTCAACCTAGATTTTCTACCCGTTTCCAATTAACAGATAGATTCCTGCTACATGCAAATTTTGGAAAAACCAACCAAAATTTACATCAACTAAGCACTTCTGGAATTGGTTTACCTTCTGATTTATGGGTATCGGCTACTGCTGACATTCGCCCCCAATCCGCTTGGCAGGGCAGTATTGGACTAACAAGCTCTATTTTAAAAGGATTCTCTTTGGATATTATCGCTTATCAAAAAGAAATGCAGCACCTAATCGCTTATCAAGAAGGAGCTAATTTTTTGATTGAATCCATTGTTTTAGATGCAGCAGATTGGGAATCAAAAGTAACATCAGGAAAGGGAAAAAGCTATGGGTTAGAGTTTTCTTTAAAAAAGGAAGTCGGTCAATTAACAGGTTGGTTAAATTACACTTGGTCGAAATCAACGCGCCAATTTGAATCTATTAATAATGGACAAGCATATAATTTTAAGTTTGATCGACGGCATAGTTTTAAAATAGCAGGAGTTTATCAAATTCACCCTAAATGGTCCGTTAGTGGTACTTGGTCTTACCAAACGGGTCTTCCCACGACTTTACCTACTAGTGAATACACCTTTTATTCTTCTAATCTGTTTTCTCCAACTACGGTATTAAATACAGGGCAGAAAAATAGTTTTCGATTACCTGCCTTTCATCGACTAGATCTTGAAATGACTTTTGATTTAGGTAAAAGATCAGGCCGACAATTGCTTAAAATGGGGGTTGCGAATGCCTATAATCGAAAAAATCCTTTGTATTATCGCTTGAAAGAAAAAAGAGATGGTTCAGGAGAAAAAGAATTTGTACAGGTCAGCTTATTACCAATTCTTCCTTCTTTGAGTTACAGCTTGCGGTTTTAAAAGAAGTCAGAGGTCAGATCGTCCCGAAAATCGGGACTGTCAGAAGTCAGATGCATGACGTGTTCCTAGACGCAAATTGGATTTTGGAATATGATTTATTTAGGCCTAGCATATATGTTGCGAGATAAACGTAGCTAAACTAAGACTTACATAAAATGGTTTAAATCTAATTTGCGTCTAGGAACACGTAATACATCTGACTTCTGACAATAAAATGGTCTGACCTCTGACTTCTTTTCTTCATAAGTCTCACTTCTGACAATAAAATGGTCTCACTTCTGACCTCTTCTTCGTAGACTTTAACTTATCATATATAGCCTTATTCAATAAATAATCGTAATTTTGGTCTAATTATAGGGTGTTTATTTGTTTATAAAGTTTATTTTGCTTATGAAACACTCCTGTTTTTAAATAAACTATTCAATAAATAATCACCTTTATTTATGTTTAAAAACCGACTATATTCAAATTAATGAAATCCCTACATTTAACAACATATATTTTACTCTTCTTTTTTTGCTTCTCCTGTGAAGAGTCTGTGGAATTAGACCTAGAAGCATTTCAAACAGAAGTTGTTGTTAGTAGTAATTTTTCCCCCAACCATCCTTTCCAAATTAGCCTTTCCAAAAATAACGATATACTCACTAATAGTCCTACGGACTTCATTACTGATGCAGAAGTTCAAATTTTAAATGCGCAAGGCGTATTGCTCAATAGATTGACTTTTAATAAAGATATAGTTGCGCCTTATTATGGGCTAGCAGATTTTCGACCTGAATCAGGTGTGAACTATCAATTGAAGATAAACGTTCCGGGAGGGGCTACTATATTGGCACAAGATAAAGTTCCCAATCCTGTTGCTTTAAAGTCGATACAAGTAGATAGTGTGCGGTTTGATGGAACAGATGAAAATAGTTATGCTATTCATGTACAGACTTCCTTTGCAGACCCAAGTAAAGAAGTTAACTATTATCATCTAAAGTTATATTATAAAGCGATAGCTGGTAGAACGAACACAAGTGGCTTTACAGAAGATACGCAAGTGTACTTGCTACCAGTAACTCCTCTAGCATCGAACGAAGGGAATCCCAATATTGTATTCGATATAGATAAAAGTGGCGTTTTATTCACAGATGAAAGTTTTAATGGCGAATTGACTACCTTACAATTCGATGCGGTACTGGACAAAATGAAAGCTGGAGAATTTCCAAAAATTGTAGGAGAACTAAGAACCGTTTCTACTAGTTATTATCAATACCATACTTCTCTTTCTCGCCAATTGGATAACCAAGACCGACCTTTTGCAGAACCTGTCACCGTTTTTTCAAATATTGAAAATGGATTAGGTATCTTTGCGGGGTTCAGCGTACATCAAGATTCTGTTATCGTTACTCGGTAAAGTTTCTACCAACCTCATTTTTTACTAAGATTTCATACACATGGCAGTATCGAAGCGTCATCGCTATAAAAGCAGACGAGAACGTTTACAACAAGGCATCCGCAGATGGAAAGTTGGCATTACCTTCTTTTTAGTTGCTGCGGCTATTTTTGCTTTCAAAGAAAGAGTCGCTATCTGGGATTGGTTTCAAATGTATTTCTATTAAACTAATGGAGAATAGAGAAGTGAGAACAGAGATGAGCTCCGTTTTAAAACGATAAATTCCGTTATTTTCAAAACGGACTTCGTCTCTGCTCTCTGTTCTCACTTCTCACTTCTCTTTTCTACCTCCAGCTTTATGTTAAAAAAACTACCTTATTCTAAGACAAACGATTATACCACAGCCCAAGCAGCAGAACGACGAGCAGTAGTGGAAGAAGCAACAAAACAGTCTACCCATCATTTAAGTCAATATTCTTTTGAGCCAAGCCACGTTGCTGGTAATATAGAAAATTTTGTAGGCGTTGCACAAATCCCAATGGGATTTGCAGGTCCATTATTAGTCAATGGAGAATATGCTAAAGGAGAATTTTATGTACCTATGGCTACGACAGAAGGCACTTTAGTCGCTAGTTATAGTAGAGGCATGAAAATCGCTCGCCTTGCAGGGGGGATTACGACAACAGTAGTAGATGATAGAATGAACAGAGCACCTGTTTTTATTTTTAAAAACGCTCGCTATGCTAGAGATTTTGGGGCATGGGTAACGGTCAATTTTGAAACGATTAAAGCGGAATCGGAAACGACTACTAGTGTTGGAAAATTATTAGATATAGGACAGTATCCACTGGGAAAAATGCGCTGGTTGCGATTCAATTACTTTACTGGGGATGCAGCTGGGCAAAATATGGTAACAAAGGCTACGCATAAAGCTTGTCAATGGATTTTAGCGCAGCAACCAGAAGGACTAGAAAACTTTTCTTTAGCAGCAGGTTTTGATACGGATAAAAAACATTCGATGTTAAACGGACTTCAGACTAGAGGGAAAAAAGTGGTTGCTGAAATTACCTTACCCAAAGCTTTGATGCAGGACGTATTACATATCTCCGCCAAAAAATTATTTGATTTACGCCAACTATCTACTGCGGGTTCCATTATTAGCGGTTCTGTTAGTAATGGCGCACATATCGCCAATGGGGTGACTGCTACTTTTATTGCCACTGGACAAGATGTAGCGAATGTAGCCGAATCCTCTGCTGGTTACTATTTTGGAGAAATTAATGAGAACGGTGATTTTTATTATTCCATTACCATTCCTTCTCTAATTGTGGCGACTTATGGCGGCGGTACAGGTCTAGCGACACAAAAAGAATGTTTAGATATTATGGATTGCTTTGGCAAGGGTAAAGCGAATAAACTAGCTGAAATTATTGCCGCTACGGTTCTTTGCGGCGAGTTATCCCTTGGGGCTGCTGTTGCAGCTGATGAATGGGTGTCTAGCCATGAGCAATATGGAAGGAATAGATAATAAAAAGAAGTCAGAAATCAGACCGAAAAATAAATTTTTCTGTCAGAAGTCAGATTTATGACGTGTTCTAGGACGAAAATTGAGCTTGGATGAAGCGTTTCCAAATTTAACTTGCGTCGTAGAACACGTCATAAATCTGACTTCTGACAGAAAAATTTATTTTTCGGTCTGACTTCTGACTTCTTTTTCTATTCCTGCTATTATTACAGTCCCACCTAAACAAATCCGCCATTCTGGCAGGTTTTATGCTTTTTTTTTGCATTGGTATAAATTATGCAGCATTCTATCAGATTAAGAGGCCTACTTTAATCGTTAGAGAGGTATAGTTCTTATCTTTGTAAACGGATTAGCAGTCCACCATACAAGAAATTTCATTCCTGAAAGATATTATACACTTAGCTAATTTTTGATAATTAGAAATTGTATAGAAGTGTTTACATCCAATATAATTGCCAAATTTATTTGGCAGATTCAAAATACGTCAAATGTTATTCTAAAATACCGAATAGAATCTGCCAAATAAATTTGGCAATTACATTAGACACAAGCACTTTTATACGACTCTCAGTTGCCAAAAACTTAGTTTATAAAACAACCCATGTTTAAGTTTATAAAAAAAACGATAAAAAAAGCATTCGGTACGAAATACGACCGTGATGAAAAGCATTATATGCCTTTTGTCAATCAAGTGAATGCCGAATTTGAGCAATTAAGCGATTATAGCAATGATGAACTGAGAGGTCGCACCTTGGAGTTTAAAGCCCGCATTGCAGAGCATCTGAGTGGAATAGATGAAGACATTCAAGCGATTACCGATCAGGCAAAAGCGGAGTCTAATTTGCAGGAAAAAGAAGCTTTATTTAAAGAGCTTGATAAGATGCAAAAAGACCGCGATAAAGAATTGGAAAAAGTCTTAAAGGAAATCTTGCCCGCAGCTTTTGCTGTTGTCAAAGAAACAGCCAGTCGATTTTCTAATAATGAAGAATTGGCCACGACCGCAACTGACCATGATCGAGATTTAGCAGGCGATCCGAAAAAAAACTACTTATCTATCCAAGGCGATCAAGTCGTTTGGAAAAATACATGGATGGCAGCAGGGGGAGAGATTACGTGGAACATGATACACTATGATGTACAATTAATTGGAGGAATGGTGTTGCATGATGGTAAGGTTGCAGAGATGGCAACAGGGGAAGGTAAGACCTTAGTGGCTACCTTACCTGCTTATTTGAATGGTTTATCTGGAAAAGGCGTTCATGTCATTACCGTGAATGATTATTTGGCTCGTCGGGATTGCGAGTGGATAGGCCCCATTTTTGAGTTTCTTTTCCTTACGGTTGATTGTATAGATAAGTATAGACCACATTCTCCCGGTAGAAAAGCAGCTTATAACTGCGACATTACCTATGGAACAAATAACGAATTTGGTTTTGATTATTTGAGAGATAACATGGTTCGATCCGAGGATGAAATGGTTCAAAGAAAGCACCATTTCACCATGATAGATGAGGTCGATTCTGTTTTAATTGATGATGCTAGAACACCTTTAATTATTTCTGGTCCAGTACCAAAAGGAGATGAGGAACAAGAATATGGACAGCTTAAAGGAAAAGTAGAACGATTATTGGCAGCACAGCGAAAATTATCAACGGGCTATTTAGCGGATGCCAAGAAAAAATTCTTGGAGGGAAATGTTGGATGGGAAGAAGGAGATACAGGTATGTCCTTATTAAGAGCGCATCGGGCATTGCCTAAAAGTCGCCCTTTAATTAAGTTTTTAAGTGAAGATGGCGTAAAGGTTTTGTTGCAAAATGCAGATAACCACTACATGCAGGAGCAATCTAAAAATATGCACTTGGTAGATGAACCTTTGCTATTTACGATTGATGAAAAAAATAGACAGGTAGAGTTGTCAGAGCATGGGGTCGATTTTTTATCTAAAGGAGAATCAGAACCTAATTTCTTTATCATGCCAGATATTACACTGGAAATGATGGAAATTCAAGATGATGAGGAAATGACTCCTGCGCAAAAAGAAGAAGCCAAACAAGTACTTTCGCAAGATTTTGCTGTCAAGTCTCGTCGCTTACATGCCGTTAGTCAATTACTAAAAGCTTATACTTTATTTGAAAAAGATGATGAGTATGTGGTAATGGATGGGGAAGTGAAAATTGTAGATGAGCAGACGGGTCGGATGATGGATGGTCGTAGATATTCGGATGGCTTGCATCAAGCATTGGAGGCGAAGGAGAATGTAAAAGTTGGAGATATAACGCAAACTTATGCAACGGTTACGCTACAAAATTACTTCCGTATGTATCACAAACTAGCGGGTATGACGGGTACAGCGGAAACGGAAGCAAGTGAGCTTTGGGAAATTTACAAATTAGATGTAGTCGTTATTCCTACCAATAGACCAATCGTTAGAGATGATAGAGATGACTTAGTTTTTAAAACGGAACGGGAAAAATACAATGCCGTTATTGTGGATGTAGAGAAATTAACAGCTCAAGGTCGTCCAGTACTAGTAGGTACGACTTCTGTAGATATATCTGAGAAATTAAGTAGAATGTTGCAAATGAAAGGCATTGATCACAATGTCTTGAATGCCAAGCAACATCAACGAGAAGCAGATATTGTTGCAGAAGCAGGTCGCCCCGGTAAAGTAACCATTGCCACCAATATGGCAGGTCGGGGAACGGATATTAAAATATCTCAAGAAGTAAAAGATGCTGGAGGTCTAGCGATTGTTGGTACGGAACGACATGATTCGCGTCGAGTAGATAGACAGTTACGGGGTCGGGCAGGTCGTCAAGGAGATCCGGGTAGTTCCCAATTTTATGTTTCTTTGGAGGATAAGTTAATGCGCCTTTTCCAATCTGAAAAGATTGCCAAATTAATGGATAGAATGGGGCATCAAGAAGGAGAAGTTATCCAGCATTCAATGGTTTCTAAATCTATTGAAAGAGCACAAACGAAAGTAGAAGAAAATAACTTTGGTATTCGGAAGCGATTATTGGAATATGATGATGTAATGAATATTCAAAGAGAAGCGATTTACAAAAAACGTAAAAATGCCCTCTCTGGAGAACGTTTATCGGTAGATTTGAACAACATGTTCTTAGCCATGACGGAGAATATGGTAAGAATGCATAGAGATAGAGGAAACTTTGATACCTTTAGAAAGGCTTCTGTAGGCGTGATAGGTTTTGATCCAAAAATAACGGCTAATGAATTTGAGACGGGTTCTGTAGATAGTGCGATTGAGCAATATCAAGAAGAGTTCTTAGATTTTTATGAAAGAAAAAGTCAGGCTATTCGGGAAGTATTAATGCCCGTTATTGAAGATGTACATGCTAATCAAAACCATTATAAATTAATAGCGGTTCCGTTTACAGATGGCCGAACAAATCCACTACCAATTGCTGCTTCTATTCAACCAGCCATAGAATCTCAAGGTGGAACGGTGATGATGGATATAGAAAAAGCAGTTACTTTAGCCTTAATTGATGATAGTTGGAAAGAGCATTTACGTTCTATGGATGAATTGAAAGATTCTGTCCAGTCTGCTTCTTTTGAGCAAAAAGATCCTTTAGTGGTCTATAAACTCGAAGCCTTCAATTTATTTGAACATTTAGTAGGTAAAACAAATGAAGAAGTTACTTCTTACTTATCTAAAGGTACACTTGTTTTCCCAAGAAATAAGCCTTTAGAGGAAGCTAAAAAACAGGAAACAGATTTCAGTAAGACGCAGACGAATGAACGTAGCGAAGATCTCGCTGCTAAAAAAGCTGCGGAAGGTGCTGGTCAGCGAAAAAAGCCTGTTACTTTTAAACGAGAAGTGAAAAAAGTAGGAAGAAATGAGCCTTGTCCTTGCGGTAGTGGTAAAAAATTCAAACAATGCCACGGAAAGAAACGGGCAATGGTATAGAAAGAAAAGAAGTCAGAAGTCAGATCGGAAAATAAATTTTCCTGTCAGAAGTGAGATGTATGACGTGTTCCTAGACGTTTTTTGAAACACAAAAGGAACAAAAGAAACAAAAGG
>ENA-ORXT01005952-ORXT01005952.1-marine-metagenome-genome-assembly--contig:-NODE-5952-length-11647-cov-8.948574_pt1 | contig 11647 bp, 15 predicted proteins | sample MGYA00237868_ERZ511482 | MGnify/ENA metagenome assembly ERZ511482 | reverse complement strand
TCCGGAAACTATAACATGCCATCCCCACCACCCCCCCCAATGCATCAGAATCGCTGATGACGAGTGCAAGCGGGACGCCAGCAGCTCTGTCATGTGTGCCACTCTCGATGGCCCCCGGTATCCGGACGATATGTACCGAGGGTGTGCCAAGATGTGAAGACCGGCCCTAAATGCGTCGAGTCGTGAGACCCCAGCGGAATGGCCTGTGAACGCATATTTTAAAACGGAAAACTCCGACAAGGAACAGAATCTGACCTTCAGCAGACATACTCACCCAGAAAAGAACAACAACCAACGCTCAAGCAGGGGGCCCAATAAGACATTCCGAAGCGTCATGAGTTTTCTCTTCGACAGTGATGAGTAGCGACAGAACAGGTCACTGGAACCATGGTTTCTTGGGCGCCGAGTGCAGACATGGCCCTTGCAAGTCGACTGACAGACACTGTGAACACGCAACCTGAGCTGCCATCGCTCTCCCTTCCGGACATCCCTCCCGGCCGGACTGCCCTGCCGCCTCTCGCACACGTTAAAAGCATCTGCCATTCCCCCACCAGCCAGTGTAGTCCCAGCCCCGGCTGTGTTGTCCCCCGTACGCGTTTTCCTCGACGCCCCCCATCGTGGTATCGATAAATTTGCGCCCACTTTTTTCCCTCCCCGGGCTTGCTCGCTCGCCGTAGACACCCGCATCCTCCCCTCCCCCCCCCCACCTTCCTCTACCTCCCACCGCGCCCTGCTGGTGGCGCGCGGCACCGCGAGCATGAGGGTCATCACCGCCGAGGAGGAGGCGGGTCTGGAGCGACGGCTTCCCGCTTTGCGGCGCGGCCGCTCGGTGCTCTCGGTAGCTCGGGAGCTGGGCATTTCGCAGGGTGTTGTGCGTCGCACGCGGGACGGCGTGCGCGGAAGCGTACCCCGAGGGAAGCCACCTGTGTTGGGTTACGCAGAGGAGGCCGTGCTGGTGGAGAAGATCCTCTACTACTCCGCACGAGGGGTCCCGATGACCCAAGCCATGTTACGGGACGGTGTTGCTGCGTACGTCAACGAGGACCTGTCAGAGGAGCGCCGGCAGCACATGCGACAAACGTTCGTGGACGGACGGCCTGGGCGAAAGTGGGTGCGGCTGTTCCTGCGGCGACACCCTGAGGTCTCCCAGTCGTATGACCGCTCCCTTCAAGCAGCAAGGGCGGCCGCTTCCAATCCCGAGAACATTGCGCGGATGATGGCCCTCCTCAAACGTGTGCGGGAGGAGAAAAAAGTGACGGCGCAGAACGTGTTCAACGCGGATGAGTGCGGCATCCAACCTGTGAAGCTGTTGAACTCCACTCGCCGACGATTTTTGGGAGCCAAGGGGAGCGCGCCCAACAACATCGTGCCGACGGTGTGCGGTGACGCCCAGACGTTCACATTCATGCCAATAATCGCTGCCGACGGCACAAAACTACCCCCCACCATCATTGCCCTCGGCACGTGCGGCATCATCAAGCGCCGACGCCCTACGTCGCCGCGTGTACCACGTCGAGCGCCTGCTGAGCGGGTCGCCGGCAGTCGGCGGAAGAGTGCTGGCAGTCGGCGGGGCACCGGGAGCCCACGAGCTTGGAGCGCGGCGAGTATGCCCGCGGCGGCCGTGGGTGAAGCCGACAGGTCAGCTGCTGCTGGGGGCGACGCGCGGGGGGATGCAAAGAGCGGGGCACCAAGACCGTGGCAGTACCTGAACGATGTCGCGCCCCCCAACACCCTCTTCATGTTTCGAGACCCACCCGGTATAAACAAGTTCCTGTTCACCGACTGGTGTCTTTTCGCGGCTGACCGAATCTTCAAGGACCTACGTCCTGGCGACGCTAAGTTGCTGATACTCGACGGTTGCCGGGTTCATCTGGCGTTTGAAGCACTAGAGGCGCTGGCGCGCGTCGGCGTGGAGGTCTTTTTGCTCCCGGCAAACACCACGCACATCACCCAGCAGCTTGACGTTGCACTGTTCAAGCCGTTTAAGGCCGACTTTCGGGAAGCTATGTTCGAGCTCGTGCGAACCTGGGACTTGGCGAATAACAAAGGGGCCCGGGTGGACCCATGGGACATTGTGTCGTGCATCGCCAAGGCGGAAGAGAAATCTTTTATTCCCTCCAAGATCAAGTTTGCTTTTGAGACGACCGGGGTGGAGCCCTGGGACCCTTCACGACTCGAGACCAAGGTATTCGTGAGCGACTCAGACGCGAGGGGCAAGAAGCCCAATGAGTCGCTGTCACGGCTGGCGGCGCGCTTGGCCCCCGTCGTTTCCAAGGAGCGCCACAACTTGTCATGGGAGCGCGGCACGTTGAAAACAACGCAGGCTGTTTTCATGGATGAGGACAACCGCAAGTTCATGGAGGCGCAGGAAGACGAGAAAAAGGACGCGGCGGAAGAGATGGAGCGCAAGAGAGCAGCCAAGGCTGAAGCAAAGGTGCAAAAGGCCGCCAACCAGGCACAAAAGACCGAGGCCCGCAAGGAGCGCGTGCACATGCGGCCAAAAAGAATGAGGACGACCAGAGGATGAAGGAGCAGGCCGCCATTCTGCGGGAGGCCGCCAAGGTAGTGGCGGCGAGCAAGAAGGAGGAGGCTGACAAGAAAAAACGCTTGGCAGCGACGAGACGGGCTGCCGACCGGGCGGCGTCGGCCGCAGTAAAGGCCGCTGCCGCCGAGAAACGTAAGGCAACCCTAGCAGCCAAGAAGGCGGCGTCGGCAGCGCGCAAGGTGGGCACCAAGCGCAAGCGCGGGGATCGCTCGCACCAAGGCGCCCCTGCGCTGCCCAGAGCACCTGCCGACAGCCCAGGCGACGGCCTGGCTGTGGAGGCAGCGCAGAGGGCGGCAGCAGCAGTTCTCATCGCCGATGGCAGCCTCTAGGCCTCCACGTACCATTGTTGGTGGGGGGGGGGGGGGGGGGGGGGGGGGGAAGAGCAGGAGGTGAGATGAAAAGAGGTGACGGAAGCAAAGGTACCGTGACTGAGTGCTGGGTTCAGTGGCACACGATGACACGAAGGGGATCCGAGGGCGTGCGAGTGGCGCGCGTCCCGGGCGAGGGGAGCAGCGGCGGGGGCCGCGAAGAAGGAGCAAGGGAAGGGGGGAGGGGTGGGGGGGGCAGCGAGGTGGACGTGGTGCGCGGGCGAGCAGCACTGTGTCGTCAGGTGTGCTGATGAGAAGCACGCGATGCGCTTTGCGCGGAGCCCTCCCACTGGGCTCTCGGCGCGTGCCTGACAGTCACCCTATTTCGGGGCATTTCGGCATGTGAGATCGGCAATGCAAGAGATGAAGATATGTCAGCGCCGCTTCTGATCTGGTACGTGAAGAGCGTGGGCACTGTCAAAGAAAAACTGGTCTGCTCCTGCTCTTCATTTTGATCTAAAATGGAGCACTCGTGGACCAACCGCAGCTTCATAGCGATTTGTTGATGCTAAAAACTCGCGGTTATCTGGGCCACTCTCGGTATGTGGCCCAGTCCCACATATTCGGCTCTCCGGTGGCCCCCAGAGAATGCGCTTGTGCCAGCCAGTCGTGCACGCGGCGCAGGTGGGCAAAGCATCGTGTCCTCGGCAAATGCCCCAAATGAGAACCCCTAACTGGGGCTCTCAGTGGGGGTGTAGTTCTTAATGAGAGCATTCACCTTTGCTTTGAGCCTCCAGGGGAGGGCAAAGTATCACCCCCCATCGGACGCTGTCAGCATCCCCTGGAGCGGGCGAAGCACCCTCATTGGTCCATTCACAGCTCCACTCACGGCAATATGGGTTGGCCCGGAACGGGCCAAATCAGATAGGCAGCTGTCGTTCAGTGGGCCGAAATCAAACCTCGTCTGACCGCGACGCTCCGGACTGGGGCACATCTAAACTCCGCCTGGCCGATCCATTTCCCACAATGGCAGGCACTGCTACGGCAAATGGCACTGGTTTCAGCCACAATCCGCACAACCATTGAAGCGGAGCTCCCGACAGACAGCCCGTGGGAACGGTTCCTTCTTGCAGGTCGCGTGGCCTTTTCCTTGTGGGCAACGTCGCGCATGCGGGTTCCCCCGTGCCCTCTGGCAGGTTCCCTCGCGTTCCATAGCGGATTCCCTCGCGCCCCCCAGAGCATTCCCCCGCGCTCCCTGGCGGTCGCTGAAGTATGCGCGACGGCGTCTTGCTCTTCGCCTCCGATGCCGCCTCCGAGCCTACCGCCCAAAGAGCGCCGCCGCCTTGCTGTTTGTCTCCTTTGCCGCCGCTTTCTGTGCCTCTCCGCCACCGCCGCGGCACAGCCGCGTTTCTCTGCGTGCGTCCTCCTCCGTCGCTGCGCGCCGCCGACGGGGCGCCGTCGCGCTTCTCGGTTTGCTGCCCAGTCCCTGTCCACCGACGACGGGGCGCGGCAGCGTCTCTTGGTGTGCTGCCCCGTCCCTGACCACTGTTGACGGGGCGCCGTCGCGTCTCTTGGTGTACTTCGCCGTCACTGCCCGCCGCCGGACGCGCGACGTCGCGTTGCAGTGTGTGCTGCCCGTTCCTCTTTGCCGCCAACGGCGCGGTGCCACTTTTGCCTGTGTGCTTCCCGTTCGCTGCCGGCCGCTCCAGGTGCGCCGCCGCGCCGGTCGGTCTTTTTTTCGCTGCCGCTACTCGTTCCGGCCCGCCACGACCTGGGCACTGCCTCGGTCCTTCGTTCTCGTCTCTCCCCCTCCATGCCGGCAGCCGCCGGATCGCCGCCACCTTTCTCTGTGTGCTTTTCCCTCCCTGCTATCCGCTGATGGGGCACCGTCGCGAGATGTCCGTGTCGGCCGGTGTCGTGGAGACGGAATTCTCTGTGTGTCGGTCGTCGGCCGAGGACTCGCAGTCCTCGCGCGTGATGTCGGTCGGGACGGGCTCGACGACGTCATCCGGGACGTGTTCGACGTTGTCGTCGTCTTCGTCGTCATCAACCGAGACCGGCGCGTCAGATCTTTCCGGCGACGATAGCGACGCTATCCCCGACGGCGTCGTCATCTTTTCGGAGGAGACGCGCGAGCACGTGCTCGGCTTGCTGGAGGAGTGCTACCCCACCAGACATGTGGCAGACATTATCGGCTGCTCGGAGCGATCAATGCGTCTCTGGATCAAGCACTTTGAGACGAACGGCACGGTCTGGTGCCATCCACGGCTGCACAAACACCACAACGACGCGGCCATTCGCAACACACACCTCACGCGCGCCATCCTCGCCCTGGTGGAGACCGAGCCGGCGGCGTTTTTGCGCGACCACGTGGACCTGCTCGTGGCGCTGAGCCTCGACCATCCTACCAGCGACCATCGATGGGTCAGCGCGGCCACGGTGTATCGTGTGCTGCGGTACCACGGATACACACGAAAGAAGATTGAGCGCCTGTACGCGGAGAGCTCCGAGGCTGCTCAACGGACGTTCGCTGTGCTGATTGATGAGATCCCGATGCGATGCCTCGTGTCATGCGACGAAACGCACACGGGGGGCAGCGATGTGCTACGTCGCTTTGGTCGCTCGCGTCGGAACGTGCCCTGCATCTTGCGCGACCGGGACACGCGGACGATGAAGCGGACGAGCACAATGATGGCGGTGACGCTAACCCACGGCGTCCTGTGGTCGCAGACCGTTATAGTCGGAAATGCGCAGACCTCGGACGACTGGCGCTTGTTCCTTCAATGTCTTCACGCGCTAATGAACACGTACATCCCGGGGCTGCCGTGGGAGATGTAGCCGGACGCCTGCGTCGTGCTGTACGACAACGCGAGCATTCACGACCATTGGGGTGACGAGTATATGCAGGCGAATGGCATACACTATGTACGGCTTCCGCCGTACTCACCGAACTTGCAGCCGATCGAGGGCGTTTTCGCTGAGCTGAAGAAACACGTGAGGTCGCTCGTGTACGAGGACGGGCGGTACTTGGACAAGCCCTTCCACCTGATGGCCGCCGCTTTCGGCATGCTCACCACTGCTCAGGTCGCCGGCCAGTTCTCCCGTGTGTCTCATGAGATCACCCGGCTCCTGACGGGTGTGGCTCCCGCGTGAGTTCTCAACTTTCTCTCTGATGATGGTACTTCGTTTCTCTCTCTGGTTGCACGTCCGGTGTTTTTCCACGTCAGGGTTGGTGTGTGTGCACATGCGGCGTTGGTGTGCTTGACAAGGTTTTAATTCTTCTTCACAGAGACAATGGTTTCGGTGCCGACTGTGGACCCCAGCCCCAGGCACCGGCGTAGGGTAAGGTTGCCAGAGTCAAGCAATGCGACCGCTGGCCCCCCATCCGCCACCGCTGAACGATCAGAGCTCTCTCCGTAGCCGAGTGGTCCCCCAAACCCGCTCCCCTACGACGGCGAACCCCTCGCATCGTGCCTCCCCGCACCCCCGGTCGGACGACGAGGAGGAGGCGGACGAGGCCGGCAGCAACGGGAGCGCCACGAGGACGGGGGCGCCCGCCCGCGCCACCGCCACCCTCCGCTGCCGCTTCCCCGCCGCAGCGGAATCGCCGCTGCGCCGTGGCGCCCGCCGCCGTGGCGGCGCCGGAAGCGACAGAGACAGCGAACCGGACGGTCGGCGCGGCGGTGGCCGCCGCGGCCGCGCGCGGGCGGGGGCGGGCACGGCGCTGCCGCCACGTAGACGTCTCGCGCAGACGCCGGTTACGCAGCGCCTGCCGCCATCTTCGTCCGAGGACGAGGCCGACGAGGTGGGGGAAGGGGGAAGGGCTCCCCCGCGGCCGACGACCTCAGCGACGGCGACGGCGGCGACGGCAGGGCCAGCGGAAGCTTCACGGACAAGGGGACGGACGCAGACGTCGCGCCGCCCGTGGCGGTATGGAGCCCAGCGGCCGCGTCGCCGCCGCGGCAGCGGCCGCTCGACGCGCGGCGCGCCGCGCGGCTGGAGGCACCGCCCTTGCACGACGCAAATGGCGGCGGCGTCAGGGAGGCGGACGGCGGCGACGACGCGCCGGCGCGGACCAGGTGGAAGCTGGCTGCCGCGCCGACGCCGCGGCGGCCGCGGTTTGGGTAAGTGCTCCCGGATGGGGAAGTGAGCGCGGCGGACGGGTGTCGGGGCGGGGGTGTGCAAGGTGGGCGGGGCGGGGGGCGGGTGGCGTTCAGGGATGGGCCGGGAGCGGGGGACGCAGGTGGCCAGCCCGGCCGGCCAGTGAGCACCACGCGCCCCAAAACCAGTCAACATAAAAGAGGGACCTGTAGACATGGACGCGCGCGCGGCGGCCAACAGTGCCGCGACCGCGTGGCGCGGCGGAAGCGGCGGCGGCCGCCGTGCCGCGCCGCCGCCGCGCGTCTGGCCGCCGCCCGAGGGCAGGGACGTGGTATCAACGAGAGAGGGGGCGCGCGCCGGAGGCACGTCGGGGAAGCAACACGAGCGATATCGACTTGCCCGTCCTCGTACGAGAACGTGACGTACCCCGAGGCACACCGCGTTGCCGCCGCCGTGCCTTCTTCGTCGCCGATGCTGCTGTCCGTCGCGAATCGCTCCCGAGCGCCGTCGTCACTGCTCCACGCGGCGTTGTGGATCGGGGGACGGGTGGCCGCCAGTGTCACACGAGCCGCGGATGCCGCAGCCTGGGCCATCGCTGATGGGGAGAGGTTTCGAGTGATGGGAGTGGGACTGTCGAAGTGTTTGCGTTCTGCCAGGCGCCGGTCCCACACAGCATTGGCTGACAGCTATCAAGTAGCCTCTCACCTCCGTCGTGTTCTGAATTCGTAATGGTTTCAAGAGCACAAGGAGTGGAACTTTAATGGGGACATGGATCGAAAACAAATCCGGGACGTTGTCGTCCGAACTGCATCTCCTGTGCACCAACTCTTGGAAAGTGGCGGGGGCTACCCCTCAATTGATAAATATGCTGTCCACTTTGGAGACTTCAGGGTCGTTTCGTTCCCAAGTATCGTTCCGGTCCCATACTTTACTTCATGGCTGTCGAAACGCCTGCAACATCTCGTTGCTGCATGCCCACGGGCTCTCACCATTGGCTGCGGCCGCACGGTCGCTGATCTCGCGATTTCCTGCCGCTGTACCCGGTGGGTGGGTCGTGAGGCCAGAGGCCGCCTCCGTCGTGACGCCGTCCCCGTGCCCGCGTCGTTTCCTGCACCGTTCCACTCGTTGCGGGACCATCCTTGTCCTGTCTTCTCATTTTTTGTCCCGGGCGTCGTGTGGTCGCCGCGGCGCCGCCACCGCTCCACGTGTTGGTCATCGGCCTCTGATCCCCTGATGGTCTCCTGACGCATGCACCGCGTGCGTGTGCTGCTTACCACCTATTTTCCGCACTGTCCTTCAGACGTCTGTTGGTGCACGATGAACTGCACCATCTTCGCGCGTCCCTCACGGGTTTCTCTTTGGTGAATGAAGGAGTGGTCGATACGGTACGCATCGCAGCAGCGCGGTTAATTATTTTTCTTCCCTTTTCCTCGTTGGACAGCAAACTGTATGTTCCTGTCCGGCGCATGTCACTCACGCTGCGTTTGCCTATTTCCATGGTGTCTGTCGCTTCCCACATGTGCGAATTGACATTACATATGCCCCTCACGCCAAGAGCACCCCACGTGCCGATGCAGCCGCCTACCACGTCGCCGCCGCCAACGCCGTCTCGCCCCCCACGTCGACGGCGGCCGTGCGACGTGTCGCCGTATCGCCCGCGTCTACGACGGCCGTGCGGCGTGTAGCCGCGTTGATGTCGTTGGCAAGGCCGCCTCCCACGCTACCACCTCCGGCAACACGGTCCACGCCTCAACCGCGAGGACGTTGTCGGCCACCTCCACCCTCCTGTCTGGCCCGCCTGCTCCGATGGCGGAGTGTAGGCAACAGAGGCGGCGTGCAGCGAACGATGGACTTGGCGCAGGTGCTCGCGGTCCTGGTTGTGAGGTGGTAGGTTGTGCGTGACACATGAATGGCCGTACCTACGGGCCTGAGAGAACCGAACTTCATGGCCGTTGACGGAGCGGGGGGGGGGGGTGAGCGCGTGCTGCGAACCACGGCACGACTAGGGTAGTCATGGTGCATGACTTTTTCTCCCTGTTACTTGCCAGCATGGGGTGTGTGTCTACGTCTTGGGAGTTGCTATTTCTCCCATGGTGCTGACAAGGGCAACGTCTTCTGTGCTCTTCAAGAGGCTAGATGCTCGCAGCACGGAATAGGACAGAAGCACACCACACAGCCCCACCCTCACGATCAAAGGAACGCACCCCCCGAGGACCCCACCTAAGGATGAGGCGAGAGCTTCCGCGGAGGTGCCACCAGCTGCAACACTACTCGCTGCCACTGTTGCCACGACCCGCAGCACCAGACACGCCGCCCTGGCCGTCACCGGTCACGGAAGTACCCGCCCCGCTGGGACCGACTGCAGAAGCGCCGCCGATTCCGCGACCAGCACCATTGCCAATACCGCCCGGATGCCCGTTGTCCTCCATACCATCCGGATGAGAAAGCTGTGCCTCCGCCTCGGAGTCGCTCGGCTCAGCCACCGGCCCTTCGAAAGGCCGGTTTCTGGAGCTGCCGGTGCCTGCTGTGGCGGGCTCCACCGTGACAACGCACGGACCGCTGCTACTCTCCTCACGAAAGATGAGAGTCGGCCCCGTCTGGTTGTGGGTGTGACCGCGGTGCGGGAAGGGGGCAGGCGCAATCTTCATGCGCTCCACTCGCAGGCCTAGCGCGCCCGCTTGCCGAACGAACTTGTCGATGCGCGCCATGGCTGCCGGCTCCATCGCTCGAGAAGGCGTGGGCAGAGGGGGCGTGCTCTCGGATGTGCTTTCGTCGTTGTGGGAGTCGGAACGGCGTGCAGACATGGTGCAGGAGGAGACTGACGGAGAGAATGGTACAAGACGGGAGGTGGGGCGGCGTCGAGAGTGCGAAGTGGAAGTCGAGCGGAAAGCGCGTGGAGCAAGGATGGGCAGGGGTGAGGAACAGACGGCAAGAACGCGTCCGAAACTCAGGAACAGCAGCGGGGGGGAGAGCCTGCGCGGGCTTCCGGATCTATGAAAAACCGGACGAGGCGGGGCAAACGCCTGCCAGGTTTTGATCATCACGGATCTTGATCCATGCGCAGTCATCATTTCCGCTCGTTACTGACAAGGCCAGCAATCTTTGAACCCTGGCATGCTACGGCGGCTAGGTCTCTGGGAGCAGCTTCAGCGCAGCTCTGGCTGTGCCTACTGTACTTCCATGTTACCATCCCGCGAAACTGCGCAATCCAGTGGAACCAAGCATCCTCCCGCGAGACGCAGAAAAAATAAAGACGCGACGAAACAGGTTACGTCCGAGCCAGAGCCAATGCATGGGCTTCCGTCACGAGTTGCAGAACTTGCCGCTCGCTCACGAACTGGCACACAAAGTCGTGGCAAGTGAGTGCGGGGGGAGCGTGCACGCGGGGGATGGGCTGCCCGCCAGTCGAAAGCATCCATCGCGCGGTGTGCAACTTGAGCGTGAAGCGCGAGTGGCCGATCAGTCCACACACAGAGCAGTGCTGGACATGCACGCAGTGGACATCCGGGCAGCGCCCAGGGAGAACAAAAGGGTGGTCCTTGGAAAGTAGGTGGCGGCACTCCAGCAGCCGCAACGGACAGAAGCGAGCCCTGTGGCCTCGCTCCCCCGCGGCATTCTGAAACAAACACAGGTCGCACAGCATGGTGCGTCGCGCGCCTGATCGAATGCCGGCTAATGATAGGCATTTGCAATCATGGAGCCACGTCGAGGAAAGATGCAGATACAGCGAGGCTGTGAGAACGTTGCTCGTCAAGCGAGTGGGTGGGAACGTTGCTTGTCCAGCGAGTGGGTGGTAGCGTTGCTTGTCACACGATTCGTACCACACTACGTCGGGCCAATGTCACAGATGCTCTCTCGCCAAGAAACAGCCACAATCTTTCACGTACCAGGCATACGACACGGATTCTTGCGGACGTAATGTTGGGAGGGTTGGGCTGGGGTTGCGGCTGGGGTCGTGACGAAGGAAAAGCGAAAGCGGCCAGATCGACCGAGCCGCGCCACTGCCTGACGCCGGGCTCCACAGGAAACGTAGGCGCTCCGTTCGACGCATTCGGTTGTCACGGGACGGCGGTCGCTCACCATCCCGAGACCGGAGCGACGCTGGAGGGTGCTCGCCGACGGAGATCGTCCACCGAACCGCCAACTCGCATGCATTTTGCTCTCAGCATGACGAAAGATCGGAGCAGCCATCCTTCAGAGCTCTCTGGGGCGCTGAAAACACGTTCAGTGTCGCATTTTGAATCTAAAGTGTGCCAACGCTTCATGTGGCCTCCCAGGCGCGCCCAAGTAGCCGGCTGTCGAGAGAAACTCTTCTCCTGCAAATGCAAAGGCGAAAGCTGTCGTCAAAATTCCGCTGTCTGTTGTGGAAATAAATTGGTCTCCCTGGGAGCTTCCTTTTCTTAACAAAAAGACGGCTGATAGATTTCTCGAGGTGAGGGCCGGATTCCAATTGGCCAGAACATCACTGTCATGTTGGGCTGATCGGTCCATGACGGACAATGGCGTTGCCGTCCGTCCTCTGCGGTTCCAGGGCGCTCGTCGCTTGCAGCTTCCATCGCGCGGCCCGCTGCCCGGCTCCAACCTCTCCCTCCCGCTTCCACGCCCTCCCCTGCCCGCTCCGCGTAACGCGTCGGGGCTCACCTCGCCCCCGTTCTTTCCCGTGACCCTCTCCCCCCCCCTCCCCCCTTTTTCT
>ENA-ORXT01005948-ORXT01005948.1-marine-metagenome-genome-assembly--contig:-NODE-5948-length-11655-cov-6.650976_pt1 | contig 11655 bp, 12 predicted proteins | sample MGYA00237868_ERZ511482 | MGnify/ENA metagenome assembly ERZ511482 | reverse complement strand
CAAGGAAAGCCCTGGCCAGCGTCGAGTTTTACGCTATCCAGTGTATGGCCGCTCAGGCCTTTGATAGGAAAACGTGTTAGCGCTTCGATTTTCAGTGTCATGAGTAGGTCAGTCTTTCCCGGTGATTGGACCAGTAGTATGTTGTTAGTCTATGCCACCGTTGATAATGTCGCCACTGAATCGTGGAGTATGAGAGATTGATATTGAGAAAGCGTGTTTGATGAACTGCATTGACTATCAGAAGCAAAATGTAAATTCGTTGACTTCTACAAATGACGGATGTGGCCAGGCGCTCTGCCTTGTCCTAGCGCGTATGGGGTGCTGCGGTACCGTATCGGTAAGTGGGAGCGAATGTGTTAACAGACCATGGGCAAACATTGCCCTGGTAACAAGGAGCAAGTAGGGAATATCGTCGGCTGGGAAAAGCCGGATTGAAAGTTTCGGCTTTGTCGTTAGGATCATGGGTTACCTTTGGTAAGCAGGTGAATATGAGCGATGCTAAAACGTTGCTCAAAACAGCTTACGATGCTGGGATAAATTTTTTCGATAACGCTGAAGGCTATGAAGCGGCGAATCAGAAAAAATCATGGGTGGAGCCATTCATGGTTTAGGTCTGCCACGTGACACGTTCGCTGTATCGTTGAAAGTATTCTGGGGTGGTAGCAAACAGATGCAAATGAGTTTAAACGCAAAGCCTGTTCGTGATGCCTGTGATGCAGCGCTGGTGCGCTTGAAAGTTGATTATCTCGATTTATATTTTTGTCAGGGGCCAGACATCGACACACCGATTGAAGAACCGGACTTTACCCGTTCACGCGTGAACGCAAATTTCAACCGGTGCAGAGCGTTGTCCTGTGGCACTGATGGCAGTCACCTGAAAGGTGTATTCGCGACCGGCTGTCAGGTCGCTGGCGACAAAGCTGACACCGTCCGTGCTGCCAACAATTTTGCCGCCTTCACGTACTTCATAGATCACACCACAAGTAGTTGCTGTGCAGGCCCACACCAACTCTATACGGGTGGCGGCGTAAACAGTGGCTTCGAGCCTGGATGGAGACTGCGGCGCCTCAGCTGCTAAAACACGCGAAGACTTGGGAGAATACACGTCGCCGCCAGCGCCAGGATAGGGCCTGGCCGCCGAGTTTGTGGACATGCCAGGTGGTGTGTTGGCAGCTCCTCCTGTGGACGTCGAAGCGCCTATTGCCAGTAGCAATGTGGTGCCAATTGAGCCTAGTTTCATACTGTCAATTTCAGAGGTGTTACGTGTAGGAGCGCTTTATACACGTGACACGCGGTGCGATACAACGTAAAACGCTCATTCTATCCATCTTGAATAGCGCCACTACTGGTCATCGTTTATCCAGCTGAATCATTTAGTAGTCCTGATGCGGACTCAGAGGACGTATCGAGCGCCCCGCGCTATCGTAGGCGCGCCTTTGAGCTGACTCCTTATCCGTCACAACTGTACGCCTTCATCAGCTAGATATATCGATTCACGACTGTTACTCTCGGACAGCTTCCTAGCCTAAGCAGTACTATAGGGGTCTCATCGCGTGCGATGCTGTTTGTCCGGGTAGGGAGGCGCCACCAGCGCTGGACCTTATGAATCAGTTCTGCACAATCTTGACAGAGGAATTCCATTGAGCGATGTGAGCCAAAGTGACACGCATTCAGAGAAGCTTGATGCGGCTATAAGCACAGGCCCCAGCGTGCGCCCGCCGGTGTTTCTCGCATCTTTAATTGGCGTTTTGGTTATGGCTGCCTGGGCAATAGTGGCACCGGGTCAGGCAGAATCGGTTATCGGTGCAGGGGTTGGTTTTGTCGTGGACTGGTTCGGCTGGTTCTACATCGTTCTGACCACCAGCGTTCTGGTGTTTGTGTTGTATCTGGGCTTCTCCCGATATGGTGCAATCAAGCTTGGCCCCGATCACTCGAAACCTGAGTTCTCAACGTTTGCCTGGGCCTCGATGCTGTTTGCCGCGGGCATCGGCACCGATGTCATGTTCTTCGCCGTCGCAGAACCGGTGAGTCAATACTTGAATCCGCCTACGGGCGTGGCTGAGTCGGTGGATGCAGCCCGCGAAGCCACGGTCTGGACGCTGTTTCATTACGGGATATCCGGGTGGGGCCTGTACGCACTCATGGGCATGGCATTGGGCTATTTTACCTACCGTGCCAATCTGCCACTCGCGGTGCGCTCGGCCTTATACCCGATTTTCGGGCGACGCATTGACGGTGCTCTGGGTGATTGTGTGGATACCGCTGCCGTGCTGGGTACGATTTTCGGTGTTGCGACAAGCCTGGGTATCGGCGTGGTATTTCTCAATCAAGGTCTGAATATACTGTTCGAGGTACCTGTCGGTCTTGGCGCTCAGATCGCCCTGATCGTTCTGGCTGTTGTAGTCGCTGCCATATCGGCAACAACGGGTGTCGGCAAGGGCATCCGCATACTCTCACAGCTCAACGTGATTCTTGCACTGGGCCTGGCAGGGTGGGTGTTGATCACCGGCAAGACAAGTTTCATCCTCAACGCTATCGTGATGAACATCGGCGACTATATACAAACCTTTCCCGGCCGAACCATGGAAACCTTCGCTTATGAGGGTGCTGATGAGTGGATGGCATTGTGGACACTATTCTTCTGGGCGTGGTGGATAGCCTGGGCTTCATTTGTGGGCATGTTTCTGGCGCGAATCTCACGCGGACGCACGATTCGCCAGTTTGTCGCTGGCACGATGATTATCCCTTTCAGCTATGTTGTCATGTGGATTTCTATTTTTGGTAATGCGGCCATCGAGAGAATCGTGTCGGGTGACGCAGCGTTTGCTCAAGAGGCACTTGCTTCGCCAGAAGCCGGCTTCTATGCGTTGTTGCAAAACTATCCTCTGGGAGACGCTGTTGTGGCCCTGGCCGTTTTCGTCGGTTTGTTGTTCTACATTACCTCAGCCGATTCCGGTGCTCTGGTTATGGCCAACCTGTCGTCGTCACTACGCACGGCGCAGGAAGACGCGTCCGCCTGGCTACGCATCCTGTGGGCGAGCGCAACAGGTCTGTTGACAATAGCGGTGCTGGCGGTTGGCGGGATCTACGCGCTTCAGTACGCAACGGTCATCTTCGGGTTGCCGTTTGCGTTCGTTATTGTGTTGGTCATGTTCGGTTTGATGAAGGCACTGCGCGTGGAAGGGCGAAGGTTTGATTCTGGCGAGCATGTGCTGCCGGTGATGCTATCGGCACGTGGTGTTAGTGCAAATAGTGAGCTGGGGGCATCATGGAAAACCCGGCTGGCCAGATTGATGAATTTTGTTGACATTGAATCAGCTACCGCCTTCCAGCAAACGGTGATCAGACCGGCGCTTGAAGATTTTGCCACGGCTCTATCCGCCGACGGAGTTGCTGCCAGGGTGACACAGGGTGTTGCCAGTGACGGCGAAGTTGAAGCACTGCCTTACGTCGAGTTGCATACGGATCCAGAGCAGAATCCTTTCGTCTACCGGGTGCAGGTTAGTGTGTCGCCAGTACCAACCTATGGTGGACGAATGGTCGGCGATCGCGACAAGTATGCTCGCCTTGAAGTTCACTTGCGGGACGGTGGACAGGGTTATGACGTCATGGGATACGCCGGTTCTCAGTTGATACAGGATTGTCTGGACCAGTACGAACAGCATCTGGAGTTTTTGCGTCGTATGTGAGCGTCATTCGAAATTAAAGGGTGTTGCCAGTGCCCTGACGCAACAGTACCAATGCCTGTAACTCGATAGTCGAACACGCAAGATGTGTTCATCTACTCGAGTGATTATTGTGCACTTACTCATAGCCCGTTCTACAACCCGACTACGAATCCGGATAATTTACACCATGACACTGCTCAAGCAATACATTGACGGCCAGTATAAAGATAGCTCATCGGGTGAGAGCTTCAGCACCTGCAATCCTGCTACTGGCGAATTGTTGGCAGAGGTACAGCACGCTAACGAAACAGATGTCGACGCAGCAATACAGTCTGCCATGGAAGCTCAGCGGGGCTGGGCTGCGATGAGCGGGGTGGCGCGTGGGCGCATCCTGCTCAAGGCCGTCGACATTCTGCGTGACCGCAACGCTGAACTGGCGCGTCTGGAAGTGCAGGATACTGGCAAGCCCCTGCAGGAAGCGGTATCTGTCGATATCGTTACGGGAGCTGATGTCCTGGAATACTACGCAGGACTGGCAGGCAAGATCCAGGGAGACTATCAGGATCTGGGGGACGGTAACTTTTTTTATACGCGTCGCGAGCCATTGGGCGTCTGCGCCGGTGTTGGTGCCTGGAACTACCCTATCCAGATAGCGCTGTGGAAATCTGCACCGGCCCTGGCGGCAGGCAATGCCATGGTATTCAAACCCTCCGAAGAGACGCCGTTAAGTGCGTCAAAGCTTGCTGAGATTTACACCGAGGCAGGCGTGCCGCACGGTGTGTTCAACGTGGTGCAGGGTGATGCGCGAACCGGACAGGCGTTAACTGCGCATCCGGGCATTGCCAAGGTGTCGTTTACCGGTGAGGCTGGCACCGGGAAGAAGGTTATGGAGGCCTCAGCACGAACATTGAAGCAGGTAACAATGGAGCTGGGCGGCAAGTCGCCTTTAATTATTTTTGACGATACCAGCATAGATAACGCTGTCTCTGCCGCCATGTTGGCCAATTTCTATACGCAGGGTGAGGTGTGCACACACGGTACGCGTGTATTTGTGCATGACGCAATCTACGATGCCTTCTGCGCGCAACTCAAAGAGCGAACCGAAAAACTGGTTGTGGGTGACCCCATGGACATGAGCACCCAGGTGGGTTCGCTGATCTCGCACGTGCACATGGAGAAAGTACTGGGCTATATCGACGCCGGTATACAGGCAGGTGCTACGCTTCTGGTGGGTGGCAAAAGGGTAGTGGACAATGGTCTGGACAAAGGGGCTTTTGTCGAGCCCACGGTGTTCATCGACTGTGAACACAGTATGCCGAACGTGCGCGATGAAATATTCGGACCAGTGATGTCGGTGTTACGATTCACTAATGAAGAGCAGGTGATAACGGCTGCAAATGACACACGCCTGGGTCTGGCAGCGGGCGTTTTCACACGCGATATCAGCAGGGCGCATCGCGTCATTGCACAACTGCAGGCGGGTATCTGCTGGATCAATTCCTGGGGAGCATCACCTGCCGAGATGCCAGTGGGTGGTTATAAGGAATCTGGTATCGGGCGTGAGAACGGGATACAAAGCCTGTACCAGTACACACAGACCAAGTCAGTATTTGTGCAATTGGGGGATATCGACAGTCCGTATTAACTCAGCAATACGCGTTCGCTGTGCAGGCTCTATTCTGCCTGAGCGATTGCCTACCCATTTACACACAAGCTCTGTGGTATTGGATCAGTATTCAGACTGACTACGCCAAGCTGGCTCGAACGCATGCGCGTTTGATCGGCCGTGCCAGAGCACACATGCTACGGTACCTGGACCGACGCGAAGGCCGCAAACAGCTGATGAAAAAAGCCTTGAATAATCTGAGTGAAAAGATATACGATATTTGATGTTGTTAATCTATAACATATCATTATTGGAGACGTAATGACTTTCAGATTGTTAGTAAAAGGGTTGCTCCCGATCCCACTATTGGCCGTAGTCATGGTGCATGCACCGGTATTCGCCCAAGCGAAAACCGGCGTTGTCGTAACTTCACCCTGGGAGATTGCCAGCGCAGATCCCGCGGTGTCCGGTTTTGGCATACAAAGTTTACAGATCATGGAGAATCTGGTGGATGCTGATGCGCAAGGCGCTTTGCGTCCCGGTCTTGCTACCGATTGGTCAGTCGCAGCTGACGGTTTACGTTGGACTTTCACACTGCGCGAGGGCGTAAGTTTTCACGATGGTAGCGAACTGAACGCAACCCATGCAGCAAAGGCTTTGAATCGCTCGTTGGAGCAGCCCGGTGTGCTGGCGAAAGCGCCAATCACTCGCATTTCCGCAGATCAAGGTGCCGTTATTTTTGAGCTTGAACGTGCGTTTGCCTCGCTGCCTTCACTGCTTGCGCACGCAACCACCGTGATTCCTGCACCGAGTGCTTCAGATGCAGAGGGTGTTCCGACAAAACTGATCGGAACTGGTCCGTTCCGTGTCACTGAGTTTTCCCCGCCGCAGGCCGTCGAAATGGCACGCTTCGATGACTATTGGGGCAAAGCACCGATGATAGAGACCGCAAGCTATCTTGCTGCCGGGCGTGCCGAGACGCGCGCTCTGCTTGCGGAGAGTGGTGATGCGGATCTGGTGTTTACACTAGATCCAGCAGGCTTTGCACGTCTTGGTGATGTGAAAGGGGTAGACACAATAGCGGTACCTATTCCGCGCGTGGTAACGCTGAAAGTTAACGCATCTCACCCCTTCCTGAACGATCCACGTGCTAGAAAAGCGTTGAGTCTTGCCATTGATCGAGCTGGGATAGCGACAGCGATTACCCGTTTTCCTGAAGGTGCAGCGACACAACTGTTCCCACCCGTGCTGCTGGGCTGGCACGATGAAATGCTAGAGCCGCTCCAGACTGATCCCAACATCTCACAAGCGCTGCTTGCTGAATTGGGCTGGTCAATGGGCGACGATAACATTCTGGTGCGCGATGGTGAGCGCTTTACGTTGGAGCTTCGTACCTTCCCCGACCGTCCTGAGTTGCCACTCATCGCGGCCGCACTGCAAGACCAGTGGCGTGCAATCGGCGTAGAGCTTGAAGTCAATGTGTCCAGTTACTCGATTATTCCTGAGGGGCACAAGGACGGTACGCTTGAGGTTGCGCTTTATGCTCGCAACTACGCACTCACCCCGGATCCTATCGGTACTGTGCTACAGGATTTCGGTGCAGGTGGCGGTGATTGGGGGGCTATGGGCTGGGAGAACGAACCGGTCGCCGAGGCCCTGGAGACGATAGCGGCCAGTGCAGATGAGAATCAACGCGCCAAGGCTATCAGCATTGTCGCCAAGGAGTTGCAAGCCGGGCTGCCCGTTATCCCTATTGTGTGGTATCAGCACACCGTATCCATCGCAAATGGGTTGCAGGGTGTGATCATTGATCCGCTACAACGCTCTTATGGTCTCAGCGAGCTCTTCTGGGCCGAATGAGAGAAAGGATCGGGCTAACGGCACGTTCTGTTCTAGCAATCATCGCTGGGCGAGGCATGCAGGCGCTGGTCGTTGCACTTGTGGTGGGTATCGTCAGTTTTATCATGATGCATGCACTTCCCGGGGATGCGGCCTATCGCATCGCAGCGGGAAGATACGGTTACGACATGATGGACGCAGCATCTGCCGAAGCCGTCAGGCTCGAACTCGGCTTAGATCGGGCTTGGTGGATACAGCTTGGTTCCTGGCTTGGTGAACTTGCCACTTTCGACCTTGGTCGCTCACATGTGTATGGCTCGCCTGTCATCGACGAGGTGGCTACGCAACTCAAGTACTCACTGCTGTTAGCTGGCGGCGCTGTCGTCACCTCACTATTGATTGCGCTACCAGTGGGCGTCACTGCAGGGATGTCCCCCGGTGGTGCGGTGGATCGTTTAAGTCTTGCTGTTTCGATTTTCTTGCGTGCTATACCTGCATTTGCGTTGGGAATTGTATTAGTGCTGCTCTTTGCCGTGCAACTCGGTCTTTTTCCGGTTGCAGGCTTTCGTGGGCCAGAGCATCTGATCCTGCCTTCATTGACGTTGGGCCTTGGTCTTGCGGCCGTGTCCTCACGCGTGGTGCGTGATGCTGTTGCTGATGCGATGTCGGCAGAGTGGCGTTTGTTTGCACGCACGAAAGGACTCACTGCGCGTAGAGCGTTAATAAATCACGTCATGCGGAATGCCTCATTGCCAGTGGTTGCCTATGTCGGTGTGCAGGGTGCATACCTCATCGAAGGCGTGGTTATTGTTGAAACGGTGTTTGCGTTTCCTGGCATTGGGCATGCCTTGGTCCACGCAATCTTCGGGCGTGACGTTGCTATGGTGCAAGGAACAGCGTTGGCGTTAGGTCTGATCTACGTGGGCTTGAACTTGTGTATTGATTTGACCTGCCGAATTATCGATCCACGAAGCGCTTAACCGACATGTCCCTCAACGCGTCAGCTAGCGCTCAATGTAACCCATGATAAGTGCGTCTCGTATTACAGGCCTGGCACTATTTCTTGTTCTTGGTTGTGCAGCAGCAATAGGACCAGCTCTGGTGGGTCATGACCCTGCCACGCAGTCGTTACTTAATGCCCGGCAGGGTCCCAGTGCGGAACATCTGCTGGGAACTGATCACCTGGGACGTGATATGGCTGCACGTCTTCTATCAGGTGCACGATTATCCATGGGTCTTGCACTGCTCTGTGTTGTAACAGCGGGTATTTCGGGTGCGCTGCTGGGCGTACTCGCAGCCAGATCAGGAGGCTGGACCGATCGCCTGTTGACAGCCTTTGCCGATTGCGTGCTCGCGCTTCCAGGGCTCCTGCTGGTGTTAATGCTTGCAGCAATTGCCCCTGGTTCATGGTGGGCACTGTACGTTGGAATATCGTTAACATTATGGGTGGAGTACTTTCGTTATACGCGGCAACGCGCACGTGTTGTCCTCGCTGCGCCGCAAGTAGAAGCGTCGCGCCTGTTAGGCCTCGGTCCTTGGCTGATCCTGCGCCGTCACCTGATCCCCGAGATTGGGCCAGGTCTGCTGACAATTGCCGCCTTCGGCGCGGCTACTGCCGTCACCGCAGTAGCTGCACTTGGGTTTGTCAGCGTTGGGATTCGACCGCCTCAAGCCGAGTGGGGCGTGATGATGACAGAGCTTCTTCCTTATTGGCGTGAAGCACCCTGGTTAATTCTACAACCCGTTGCCGCACTCGTGTTGACGGTACTGGCCCTGCATTTGAGCGTTGGTGGAATGAGGCGCCCGGGATGACGATATCAGGGAACAGCATAGCGGTGGCAGTCAACAAGCTACATGTCTACAACAAGTCGAAACCGCTTTTGGGGCCTGTCAGTTTCTCCATCGCGCTTGGCAATACTCTGGTAGTAATGGGCGAGACAGGCGCGGGCAAAAGTCTTATCGCACAGGCCATCCTCGGAACACTGCCCAGCGATCTACGTGCAGAGGGTGTAATCGAAGTTGACGGGCAACGCGTTGATAACGTGGCCACCGAGATTCGTGCTGCAAGTTGGGGGCACCAAATTACGGCTTTGCCCCAGGAGCCGTGGCGCGCACTCAGCCCACTCAAGCACTCGGCCCAACATGTCCGTGAAACGTATCGTTACGTCGCACAACAACCTGATCCAGAAGTATCGTGTGCTCAAGTGTTCGAAGCTTTGGGACTGACGGGCGCTGAAACACGCCTGCCCGGTGCTCTGTCGGGCGGAATGGCACAACGTGTTGCTTTTGCTGCCGCTACTGCTGGCGGCGCACCGATACTGCTAGCTGACGAACCTACTAAGGGGCTGGATACCGATCGTCGTGAGCGGGTTGTTGAGTTGTTGTCCGCTGTTCCCGAACACGCTGGTACGCTAATCGTAATAACCCATGAGGTCGCTGTGGCACGCGCCCTGGGTGGCAAACTGATCGTACTGAGAGAAGGGCAGGTTGTTGAACAAGGCGACACTCAGTCTGTACTTGCTGAGCCATCACATCCCTATACCCGCGATCTGATAGCAGCAGACCCGTCGAGCTGGTCTTATGCTTCACCTGTTACACGCAGTAAGGTGTTGTTGGAGGCGCGCGATCTGGCCGTGGTACGCGCAGGGCAACGGTTAATACAAGGGTTGGATCTTTGTGTGCATGAAGGTGAACGTGTTGCTCTGGTCGGCCCCAGCGGCGTCGGAAAGACGAGTCTGCTGGATACGCTCGCGGGATTGATCAAGCCTGAGAATGGCACTGTTCAACGTGCCCCGGGAATGCCGGCAAGGGCACTACAAAAACTGTATCAGGATCCCCCGTCAGCCTTCCCACCACACATCCCTCTGGTCGTGAGTTTGCGTGATGTGGCACGTTTGAATAGCACCCCTTGGAAAGAGGTGGAAGCAATACTCGCCAGCCTCGCGGTGCCGTTGCCACTTTTGGACCGGCGTCCTGATGCTGTGTCGGGCGGTGAATTACAGCGCGTTGCCTTAGCCCGCGCACTCGCTGCGCGCCCACGAGTGCTACTCGCTGATGAGCCCACTTCTCGGTTGGATCCCATTACGCAAGCGAGCACGCTCAGGATGTTGGCTCAGATCGCTGAAGCTCGTCGTCTTGGCGTTGTTCTTGTTACACACGATGTCGAAATTGCTGAACGTTGGGCGCATCGATGTGTCACGCTAGCGTGACTGTCCACATCGTTCAACGTGGTTCAACTGTTCGTCCAATGCGTCATACACAATCAGCTAACGTGTTTGCGAGCTCGCGCAAGAGTTGGTTGTAGAGGGTTGGGCCGACGTCAAGGTGAGAGCCCAGCGGATCGATCGAACTTGTCTTCGCATTGGTTTCCATCCAGACCGGTGTTCACCAGATCGGGATTGAATTGAGGCTCAGTTAATACGCAAGTGACGTTTGCTTGCGCGACGCGATCACCGATCTGCCGGGTGCGAGCAGGGCTCGGTTTGGAGGCATCACTGACTGAGATAGCGCCGGCGGCAGGGAAGTCGAACGCGTTCTCGGAATAATGACAGGCATCGTGAAAGACGATGAAATTGCGATCGCGCACCGGATCCAGAATTTCCTGAACGTCGGTTTTCAACTGCTCGAACTCGGCCTTGGCAGATGCAGCATTGGCCCTGTAGGTTTCTGAGTTATCCGGATCTGCTTTAGACAATTCATGAGCGATGGCATCCAGCCAGATAATCGTGTTCGAGGATTCTAGCCAAGCGTGCGGGTCGTGTTCACCGTGATCAAGTTCATCGTCAGAAGAGTCAGACGCATGTTCGTCGTGCTCACCAACGTCATCATGATGTTCTTCACCTTCATGATCCTCGCCTTCATGTTTCTCGTCAGCATCGTCTTCATGCCCGTGCGATTCGAACAACACATTGTCCCGCGTAACTAATTCTGTGATGCCATCCACTTCGAGCAACTCAACTCGAGTAGCATCGGGTGCCAGTGTCACTATCGTGTCAGCACGCTACGGTGTCAATCCAGCACTAACCCGGAAAACGATACCCGCATCTTGCAGCGCTTGAGCCTCTGAAGGTCGAAGCGAATAGCTGTGCGGTGAAACCCTTGGAGAGATCACTAGCGTTGATTGTCCAAGCCCCCCCCATTACTTGCGTGACCAGAGAATGCACCGGAGCGATATCGACTACAACCAACGGTACAACGGCGTGGCTAATGCCGACCGTCATAGCTGTTGCCAGGGCGAGTGGCACGGCGACTTTCATCATCAGGTGGGCCTTTATACTTGAATGAGAGGCCACAACGTCTTGATGTTATGTGATAATGTATCAACAGCTATTTTACTGCGAGCAGTAATCAAACTGACTCGGCATCGTAAAATCAGCAAGACGGGAATGCCGCTATGGTGAAAGGATTTGAGCCACACGATCATGTTGATTGTATTGCTGATGCCATATCAACCGCTGAACAACGCTGCGCCACTCGAAGTTTACGCCTGACAGCTGTGCGTCGGCAGGTTCTCGAGATTCTATTGCAAGAGCATGTGGCACT